>WBZR01001277.1_pt1 | contig 32527 bp, 26 predicted proteins | sample 5204231 | NCBI WGS metagenome assembly WBZR01 (sample SAMN12412403, study PRJNA552823) | activated sludge metagenome | isolation source: activated sludge from anammox sidestream of wastewater treatment plant... | place: USA: Virginia | collected 2017-08 | reverse complement strand
ATAAGCATTGGTCTTATTTCTGGTGGGTTGCTCTCCAGCAGAGCCCACTTCCTCTTCAGACCAACAAATGCAGTTTAGGGGTTTTTATTCAAAAAACCACCAACTATTTTTGAGTACATTACCTAAACAGAAAAAAAAGAAACTTAAATGACACCCTCGTTATCCTGTAGCTCTATAACCCCAGCTTTTCCAGCAGCTCTTTCCCCAGTGCAGCTTTGGGTACTACAATACTGATGGTATTGATGGCGAAATAAGGTTCAGATACATTAATGTATCCTTCATAAGGGCCCACCTTCCCCCAGGAATTTTTTACGATGAAAAATGTTTTCCCTCCTTTTGACTTTTCTATTCCCGTAAGATGCATCAGGTGATCATCCTGAGTGGTCAGGTCTTCATATAATTCCTGGCGTATGGTTGCGTTGTAAGGAGCTTCCTGCATATCGGGATTAATCGCTTGCGTTGAGTAGATTTTTTTATCATCCAGATTTAAAGCCAGTCCTATATCCTGCCTGAAGCCATTATTGCTCACATCGGCATCCCAGGAAACGGAATAACCTTTTTCAATAGCAGAGGTAACCACTTCAATTAATTCATTTAAAGGCAGATTATAAAATGACCCGTTAGCAAAATTATCGGGCACCTGCAGGATAAATGGTTTGTAATAAGGCTCATGTGTAAAGGAAGTAAGACTGACATAATCATTTGCATTGAAATGCAACACATCTTTTGCAAAACTCAGTGGAGTGTAATCTTTTCCATCGTAATTAAAATGTGATGGTGCAGCTCCCATAAATTGATCAAGTATCTTTGTATACCCGTTCAGCCAAGCGGAACTGATAGGTTGATTACTCAAAACACTATCCAGATATTTCTTCAATGAGCGAAACATCTTCTGATGATCGTAAGAAGTGGCTCCGTTTATCAAGCCGGTATAATCTTCCAGCGGCATGGCGCCATAAGTGGTAACGGCATGGATCTCATCATGTCCTAAACCGCCTTCACCAAACTGGGCTTTACCCTGTCTTAAAATATAATTTTTTGCTTTTTCGATGTAAATATTCCTCACGGTAAACATCTCACTCAGGTCGATAGAACGATTGTCCTTCCTGATCTCATCACTCTCAACCAATGAAGTTGTCGAGAAGCACCAGCAGGTCCCGGTCATCGCCTGGTTCTTCACTGAAGTTGCAGCGATTTTCTTTACATCAAAAAATTGTACCGGTTGTGCAGTGAATCCTGCTGATTGCTGCGCAAGGGCAAAAAACGGTACCCCGATTAAAAAATAAAAAAACAAAGATCTTTTCATGTTTGTTGATTAATGAAAATTAAAAGTTCACTTTAACGACGAATTTCCCCGTATCCTGTATGTCAAGCCGGGAAGCTGCCGCATCGCTGATGCGAAGCTCCAGCCCCTGGTTTTGCCGGATCCCATTCATGGCTCCCAATACTTTAGCATAAATTATCTTTTCATTGGAAGGGTTGGTAACCATGATTACGGTTCCGGGGTCAACTCCATCCATTAAAGCATAATACTTCTCATCCGTCCAGCCATTGATCGTTTTAAATATTCCCGAGGTTAATGTTGCTTCTTTTGATAAAGGAAATGCTTTGATCTGCTGTTCAAAATTATTTTTGAAATATCCTTTTCCCAAAGTTGCTGTTGTTTCAGAAATTGCGCCAGCACTATTGGATGTATTTACCGGCTTCTCTACCCCGGCTGTTTTTGTTTCATCTGTTTTTACATTATTCTTTACAGCTTCAATCTTTTCAGATGTGGGTTTTACTGTCTCTTTTGCTTCTTCTTTCCTGATTTCGGGTTTTGCTGCCTCTTTTGTTTCTTCTTTTTTGATTTCAGTTTTTGATTCTTCGGGTTTTCCGGTTTTTGTTTTATTTACGGCCTCTTCTTTTTTGGGAATTACAATATTATTTTCTTTTGCTATTTCCCCGGTAGTCAGGAATCCCGCTACCAGTTTCGCCCCTGCCGTCACATTATCCCCGGAAAGATTATTCCATGCTTTCAGGTTTTCTATAGAAACTTTATTGTTCCTGCTACTGATTTTTGAAAGATTTTCTTTTTCCCCCGCAATGGTATAGACAGGTATTCCTTCTTTTACATTCTGTGAAAAATTAGTGTCAGACAAAGGGATCATAATTTCCTGTCCTATGCTTAATCCCTTTGACATATCCAGAGAATTAAAGGCAGCAAGATGCTTCGGTGAAACATTAAACAAACGCCCGATGGAATAAAAATTTTCTTTCGGGGTGATCTTATGTTCTACATATAGCCCTTTGCTCCCGGATTTTAAAAAAAGGTATTCCGTTTGTGCATTCAGGAAATCCGCTACAACTACCTGACACAGTAATAACAGGGACAGCTTTTTCATGACAGGGAAATTAGACAGCAAAGATGGGCAATTTTCGCCAGAGCATTTCATTCAATTCTCTTTTAAAATTCTTAATTCTTTTGGATAGTAATTATTGATGCGGTTTGATAGAACATTTATCCACCCAAGATTGTGCCCCTCATACTGAACCAATTGCCATCCTTTAACGGCCGGTTCAATCCGGATTTCTTTTTTCTTCAGATACTCAATCGCATGGCTATGGTCTAACCGGTTTACCGGGATACTTTCATTAAGCAAACTGCTCATCGCCAATGCATGGCCCGGGATCAATTTATCATGAATGATCTCCCCTGCACCAACTCCGGCATATTTTACACGCAATTGCTGTAAAAGAATAGGAATTTCTGCCCGGTGCTTTCCTGAAATCATATAAATAATGTTCTCATGCTTAAAAAAATGAAGGGTATCCATCCTAAGCCAATTTGAGATGATCGCCAGTTCTTTCTTATTTAATTGTTCTGGGATCTTCCTGGCCTTTCGGGGAGTATCATCATCCATTCCGGATTTCTTGAAACAGGCAAGAAAGAATCCTTCCCCTTTTACTTTATCCGGCCAGAAACGATAACCAAATGACGACTCAACGACATTCCACTTATTTTCAATCTTTAATTTTAAATTTTGAATTCTCATTTCATCTATCAGCCATTTGCAAATATCTTCATTCTCTTCTTTGGAATAAGAGCAGGTACTGTAGATCAGTATCCCGTCATTTTTCAATGCCGGAAGAACATCTGCTATAATGCGCTGCTGACGCATACTGCATAGTTTGACATTACTTAAACTCCATTCACTGACCGCTTCGGGATCACGGCGAAACAGGCCGCTGCCGCTGCAGGGAGCATCAATTACAATAATGTCAAAATAATTTTTCAGGGATGAAAACTCTTTCGGATCGTTTTGCGTGACCACAACATTTTCAGCTCCCCACTTGATGATATTATCTTTCAGTACTGGTACTCTTGACCGGATTACTTCATTGCTTACCAGCAGACTTTCTTGTGATATCAATGATTGAATGTGCGTAGATTTTCCTCCGGGGGCTGCGCAGAGATCCAAAATTTTTAAAGACTGAGACAGATCAACAGTTTGGCTCAAAGCCTGCTCCAGGAACATACTGCTGGCTTCCTGCACATAATAACAACCGGCATGAAACAAGGGGTCGAAGGTGAACGAAGGCCGTTGGGTTAAATAAACACCATGTCGGGACCAGGGAACTTTATTTTCAATTTTAAATTTTACATTTTCAATTGAAAATTTATCCGGGTTTAACCGTATCGAAGTTACCTGCCCGGCTGATGCATGAATTTTTTCAAATGCCTCTCTTTCGAAGCCTTTACTATCTTCTAATGATGATAAAAATTCCTCAGGTAACACTATTCAAACTTAATGAATAATGAAAGAAAAATTCAAGTTTTCAGAAAAACCCATTCTTCGGAGTGACCTGGAAGGCCGTTTTATTTCAGCAATGCAACAGCCGCATTCACCCGGTCGGTATAAGCTTTTATGATTTTCGCAACGATCTCAATATTATCCTGCGCTTCTTTCCAGTTGCGTTGTTCAATCGCTTCCCGGATACCCGGCAATGTTTTTACTCCATAACCGGTATAGTATCCCGGTGCATAGATCTCATGTTTGTACCAACTGCGACGGGGTAATCCATCCGGGTTAATCAAACTTCTTTCCGCCTTATACAAAATGTCATTCAACTGATTTTCCTTATCCGCTGAAAGCTGCGTGGCTTTGTCATATAATTTTTCAAATTCAGCGCTGGCATCCCTCAATTGCACCATAGCGTTTTCAAGATCGCTGAAATTGAGAAAAGGCACTAATCCTTTTATTGCTGGAGGCACATAAGTTTTAGTAGGGTCATGCGCCAGTACAAATAATTTTTCTTTGATCATTTTATTATCCGTTTCCGTTTGGCTTCGGGTATTTTCCAGTAAAGTTCTGACTTCATCCAAATAACCATTCACCGTTTTATAAAAACTGTTGAAATTAATTGGAAGAATATCAGCGCCAGCCAAACGCATCGTTATTCTTCCGGCTGTTTTTGATAAGGCAACACCGTATTCAAATCCCGGGTCTTTGAATTTGGTGAACAGGTCATAAGAATCATAAATTGAGTGATATTCACCGCCGGGGTCTTCGCCGCCAAAGCCAATATCCATGGATGCAATTCCCAAATGCTGAAGGAAGGAAGAGTAATCTGATCCGGCGCCTAACGCTCCTAATTTGATATTTTTATTTCCAAGAAGCTTGTTGCGGTTAGCCGCATCCGCCGAAACAATAGAATGTGCGTAACGGCGTTCTTTTATCGTTACATGGGTTTGCGGATCAGTTACATCGTTTGCAATTTCATTAAAGAACGGCTCGAATGTGTGAGAACCCTCTGCGTAAACAAACCCACGCCCGTTACCATCACTGTTAATATACACCACTGCTTTTTGCTTCAATTCCTGCTGATGATCTTCTGCCCATTCGGTAGAACCCAGCAATGCAGGTTCTTCACCATCCCATGCGCAAAAAACAATAGTTCTTTTTGGTTTGTATCCCTTTTTTACCAATTCAGAAATGGCTCTCGCTTCTTCTAATTCGGCCACCATGCCACTGAGCGGATCACCGGCGCCATTCACCCAACCGTCATGATGATTGCCGCGGATCACCCACTCATCCGGTAACTCACTGCCCGGCATTTTTGCAATAACATTATATAACTGTTTCAGATCCCAGTTAAATTCTAATTTCAAATGAACTTTCTCCACGCTGGGGCCTACATGATAAGTGACCGGCAAACCGCCTCTCCACGAAGGAGGCACTACCTGCCCTTTCAGCAATTGTAACAATGGTTGTGCATCGGCATAAGAAATCGGCAGTACAGGAATTTTCATAATTGTTATTGCATCTTTTCTGTCTAATCTTTTTGCATCTTTTGTAGCGCCTGCATCCGGTGTCAGCGGATCGCCGGGATACACAGGCATATCCATCACCGAGCCTCTTTGTACTCCATCTTTGGGTCTGAATGCTCCTTCGGGATACACATCGCCCTGTACATATCCGTCATCTGCCGGATCGGAATAAATAATGCACCCAATGGCGCCATGTTCATACGCTACTTTGGGTTTGATCCCTCTCCACGAGCCACCGTATTTTGCAATCACTATTTTTCCTTTTACATCCACACCCATTCTTGCGAGTTCTTCATAATCGGCAGGAACACCACGGTTCACAAAGACCAGTTCTGCTGTTACATCACCATCGGCAGAATAAGCGTTGTAAGAAGGCAACTGCTCTGAATATTGCCCGGTGGTTTTATCGCCGGGTATTGCAGACTCCTGCAGTTTGGGTTTATAGGTTTTATCTCCAACTATTTCCAGCACTCTTGTTTTGGGTGTAGGAAACAGGGGATAATAAGATTCGATCTCTGTCTGGTATCCCCAACTACGGAAGAGATTAGCCATGTATTCTGCATTCGCTTTATCCTGCGGACTGCCCACATGATGCGGATGGGAAGACAGAAATTTCATCCATTCATCCTGGTTGGACGCTTTGATTTGTGCATCAAACTGTTTTTCCCAATCCAATTGTTTGGCGGCATTGGCATCGGTGAAGCCCATAAGTTTTTGCTGCGACTGAGCAGTCAAAAAAAGAAATAAGACTGCAGTGATGAATAACAACTTTTTCATGATGTGTGGTTTTTTATTAAAGAACATTGCTGCATAACTTCACCCGGTCCGGTCAGCTTTGCAGCATGTGAGTCGAAAACAATGATCGTTTATTACAGACAGTCTGCTCTTTCAACTTCTGTCCATCAAAACCAGCGGAACAGACAATCATCATGTAATTTAAGGAACAGATAGTTAATTTATGAGATTTCGTGGGATAAGCGGTCTATCTTCCATCAACGTTTTACAAACTCTTTATCTCAGCGATCAGGTCCTGTAAAACTTTTTTAGCATCGCCAAACAACATGGAAGTTTTTTTCTGGAAGAACAATGAATTCTCGATGCCGGCATAACCGGGTTTCATGCTTCTCTTGTTCACGATCACATTCTTTGCCAGTTCCACTTCCAGTATCGGCATTCCGTAAATCGGCGAAGAGGGGTCTGTTTTGGCAGCAGGATTCACCACATCATTGGCACCTAATATCAATACCACATCGGTTGTCGGAAATTCTTCATTAGCCTGGTCCATTTCCAAAAGTTTTTCATAACTCACATCCGCTTCTGCCAGCAATACGTTCATGTGACCCGGCATGCGCCCGGCAACAGGATGAATGGCATATTTCACATCCACTCCTCTTTCTACCAGTAATTTTTCCAGGTCATGACAGGCATGCTGTGCCTGCGCCACTGCCAATCCGTAGCCGGGAACAATCATTACCCTATTGGCATAAGCCATAAGAACGGAAGCATCACTCAAAGTAATTTCCTTGTAAGTGCCCTGTTGTTTTTTTGCTTCCCCTGCAGCCCTGGTTCCTCCGAAAGAGCCTATCAATACATTTGCCAATGAGCGGTTCATTGCCTTACACATCAGAATAGTGAGCAGTGTTCCTGCAGCGCCTACCAGGATCCCGCCGGTCAGCATCAGTTTATTATCATATAAAAATCCGCCGCAGGCAGCAGCCACCCCGGTAAACGAGTTCAGCAACGAAATCACCACCGGCATATCAGCGCCGCCGATAGGCATTACAAAGAAAACCCCGTACAAGAGTGCTAAAACAAAAACAGAATAAAATATTAAATGGCCTTTCCCCATTAACACAGCATTTGTTCCATCAAAACGGAACAAGTCGTTTACATTCACAAAAAGGTAAACGGCTAAAGCAAATACGCCGACTAAAAAAACAAGATTAAGAGCATGCTGCCCTTTAAAAGCAAAATCTTTAATGTTGCCATCCAGTTTTCCCCATGCGATCATACTCCCGGCAAAGGAAACAGAACCGATGATCAAACCCAGTAAAATGATCAGCAGTTCACCGTGCGGAACCGAAACAGATAGAAAACCTGAAGGCGGTAAGGAAGTAATTTCCGGGTGACTTGTCATCCTGTTAAACTCAACGATAGAGATCAATGCCGCACAGGCGCCACCCATGCCATTGAACATGCTCACCATTTCGGGCATCGCCGTCATCTTCACTTTCTTCGCTGCCAGCGTACCGATGATGCCACCGATGACAATACCACCGAAGATCCAGCCATAATTATGAAGCCTGTTTCCGTGTTCATCTTTATATAAAAATATCGTTCCGATAACAGCAAGGGTCATCCCGAATGCAGCCAGCAGGTTTCCCTTCCTTGCCCGGTCAGGATGAGCCAGCATCTTCAATCCCAATATAAAAGTGATTGCCCCGATGAGATAAATAAATGTGAGTATGTTTAGTTCCATAAAAAATCCGAATATTAAAAACCGAAAATCGAAATGCTTCCGGGTTTTCTCCAGTCATTCCTAATTTCTAATCTTTTTGCACAAGCTTTTTTAAATTGCCCCAAAAATTTGTTCGGGTTCAAATGCTTCATGAATTAACTCCAATCTTTCGCTTTCAAGTTCACCATTGCTATCTGTCAAAACATGTTTAAGCCATAGCTTTGACTCTTTTGATTCTTTTCCACAAACTTTTATCCTGTACTTTAAATCTCCGTTACCAGGGTTTTCATTAGCTTCAATATAATTGGCAGCAACAGAACCCGATGAACGAATCAATTGAATAATATATTCCCTGTTAATCAAATCTTTCTTCAATATCAAACAAAAATCTCTTGTTCGCAATGAAAATTTTTCTGTTCGTTCCAGCAAATCATATATTTTCTTCTTAGCCTCCATTACGAAAGCGATTGTTCGGATTTCGTTCTTATGCCTTCGGGCTTTTCTTTTTCTTACTGAACATCTCCAGCATCCTGTCTGTCACCACAAAACCTCCGACTACATTCAAAGTACCCAATATCACAGCAAGAAATCCCAGGATCAATGACAAATAATTATCACTCTCCGCCCTGCCCATGATGATGATTGCGCCGATGATCACCACTCCGTGAATGGCATTGGCGCCGCTCATCAAAGGCGTATGCAAAACACTGGGCACATGGCCTATTACCTCCACCCCGACAAAGATCATCAGGATGACGATATAGATCATTTGCTGATTAGCTGTTATCCAGGATAAAATTAAATCCATAAAAAAATATTCAGTATTCAATAATCAATCCCGATAGCTATCGGGATCAATGTTCCAAAATAAAAAATCAAATGATCAGGCAACTGCATTTTGAAATTCAATCATCAACAATTTTTCAAAAGAGCTTTACTAAATCAAAAAAATATTCTACCCGGTTTTCCTTTTAGGGAGCAGGTTTTTTTACCCTATCGTGAACCACTTCGCCATTATGTGTGATACAACATCCTTTCACCAGGTCATCATCCCAATTCAGATTCAGTTGTCCTTCTTTTGTAATAACCAGGTTCAGGAAATTCAGAATATTCTTTCCATACATTTTGCTGGCATCAGAAGGCATAGCTGAAGGCAGGTTGGAATTTCCCACAATTGTAACACCATGATACATCACCGTTTCATTATCTTTTGTCAATGCTGTATTTCCACCGGAAGAAGAAGCAATATCAATAATGACCGACCCATTGCGCATAGAGACCAGCATTTCTTCCGTCACTAATACCGGCGCTCTTTTTCCATGAATTTGTGCCGTGGTGATCACTATATCTGCTTTGGCAATACTTTCAGCAATTTTAGCTTTTTGTCTTTTCATGAAATCTTCCGTCTGTTCTACCGCATATCCACCGGCTTTGCTGGCATCTGCCGCTCCTTCCACTTCAATAAATTTTCCGCCAAGACTCATCACTTCTTCTTTTACGGCAGGGCGTGTATCAAATACTTCTATCACAGCGCCGAGACGACGGGCCGTTGCAATAGCCTGGAGCCCTGCAACACCTGCACCCAATATCAAAACTTTAGCAGGAGCAATAGTTCCTGCCGCAGTCATGAACATGGGGAAATACCTTGAATACAGATTAGCAGCCAGCAAAACAGCTTTATACCCTGCAATATTAGCCTGTGAGCTCAGCACATCCATTGATTGTGCACGGGTGGTACGGGGTAACATATCCAAAGAAAAAACAGTGACCTCCTGGCCGGCCCATTGCTTCATCAGTTCCGTATCATATAATGGCTGATATACTCCAATGATGATTTTTGACCTCAGCATTTCAATTTCCGGGAGAGGCAGAGCATGAATGCTCAGAATTATACCGGAAGTTCTTATAATTTCAGAACGGTCTTTTATTTCAGCGCCGGCTTTCACATATTCATCATCATTCCAGAAAGCTTTTTTACCAGAATCTTTTTCAACGAATATTGTTACGCCTTTCTTTTTCAGTGCAGCTACCGTCTCGGGGATCAAAGACACTCTTGTTTCAAAATCTGGTTCTTTCAATAAGCCGATCGTCATGTACCTTAAATAAATTGGGCGGAAAGGTATTGATTTTTTCGGCAGCCACCTTAGACAGGTACACTATTTTGACCGTTTTTTTTCAGATTTTTTTGACGGTTATTTGCCGGTACCAATGGTTTTCCCGGATGGTGAAAAACGGGAAACCGGTCAGTGAAAGCACTTATCAAAAGCGTATGGTGAAATGTTGTTTTTCCAAATTCTCTTTCCGGAAAAAAAGTATGCCCATAAAAAACAGGTCAATACTTAATGTGACTGATGGATTTGCTTTACAATAATTCCAGGCTTCTTTCATCCCCCTGCTCCAGTGAATGTCATCAAGAATGACCACAGAAGAGCTATTGATCTTCTTCAACATCAAACTGAAATATTCTATGGTTGGTTCTTTCCTGTGGTTACCATCAATAAAGGCAAAATCAACAGCAGGCAATGAACTGATCCCCGTGTGGAGCGTCTCATCAAAATTTCCTTCTACCAGTTGCACATTTTGCAAATTCATTGCGCTGAAGTTATTCTTTGCAATCGCAGCAACGGCCCCTGCTCCTTCAAACGTCAGGATATTTGCAAAAGGATTTGCCAGGGAAAGATAGGATGTTGTGATCCCCAGCGAAGTTCCCAGTTCGATTACAGTCTGCGGCCGGTATTTATTAACAATCCGGAATAATAATTGCCCGGACTTCTTTGGTTTTGCAGCATGTTTTGCGATGGAGGCAATGCTTCGCCGGCCTGTTTTATCCACGGCGGAACCCGCACCAAGATCCTGAATGGCCAGAACGGTTTTATCATGCAATAATTTTTTTCTAAGCGTTTCCACCATGTCGTAAGCAGGATAATGTGCTTGATCATTCAGAACTTCTGTGATGAATTGATAAACAAATGGTGAATGAGTGCCATGTCCCCGGCTATTGGAAGCGGTAACATAATAATGAAAATATTCAAGCGCAGAACGAATCTTTGAGTACATTTAGAAAGTGTTGACTGAAGAATTCAAAACGAAAAATCAGGAAAAGACAAGTGCGGGTACCCGCATCCGGAATTTCTATCCTACAACCTTTTCTTCTCCCAAACCTGGAAAGAATAATCATATTGGTTTTTTTCATCCTTCTCATGATCATCTTTGCTGACCAGCCGCCATACTTTCGTATCCAGGTCAGGAAAAAAAGTATCGCCTTCGGGTTCAGCGTTGATTCTTGTCAGGTAGATCCGTTTTACTTTTTCAAAAGCCAGCCGGTAAATTTCACCGCCACCGATCACGAAGGCTTCTTTGGCGTCCGTTTCCTGTGCAACAAATAATGCATCATCCAGGCTTCGTACAATGACCACGCCTTCTGCTTTCCAATCGGGTTGTCTTGTGATCACGATATTCTTTCTGCCGGGTAATGCTTTTCCCAATCCCTGGAAGGTTTTTCGTCCCATAATCACCGGCATCCCCCAGGTGATATTTTTAAAGAACTGCATGTCATTTGCCTGGCGCCACACCATTGTACCATTTTTCCCGATGACTCCATTATTGGCAACTGCAACAACAAAAGAAATTATCATGAGGTAAAAAATATTAAATTCAAAATATAAATGATAAAATTAATCTATTCTTATTTTCCTGAAACTATATTCCTCTTTGAAAAGAATTCCGTCCTTTACCCGGAATATTGCAGATCAGCTATTTCCCGCTTTTGGGGCTTCAATTTTTTATTTTCTATACTGCAACCGGTGCTTTTATTGCCGGATGACACTGATAATTTTCCAATTGGAAATCTTCGTACTGAAAATCAAAAATATTTTTGATTGCAGGATTCAGTTTCATTTGTGGCAAAGGGAAAGGAGTACGGCTTAACTGCAGTTTTACCTGCTCCATGTGGTTATTGTAAATATGCACATCTCCGAAAGTGTGAATAAACTCACCGGGTTCAAGATCACAAACCTGTGCCATCATCATGGTCAGTAATGCATACGAAGCGATATTGAAAGGTACACCCAGGAATACATCGGCGCTGCGCTGGTACAACTGGCAACTCAATTTTCCGTCTGCAACATAAAACTGGAATAATACATGGCAGGGCATCAGCGCCATCCCGGATAATTCTGCTACATTCCAGGTGCTGACAACCAGCCGGCGGCTGTCCGGATTCATTTTTATCTGGCGTATCACATCACTGATCTGGTCCACTGATTTTCCATCAGCTGCTGACCAGCTTCGCCATTGCTTGCCATAAACCGGGCCAAGTTCACCGGATTCATTTGCCCATTCATCCCAAATACTCACTCCGTGTTCTTTCAGATACCTGGTATTGGTTTCACCTCTCAGGAACCAGAGCAATTCATAAATGATACTTTTCAGATGGAGCTTTTTGGTGGTCACCAGCGGAAAACCTTTTTGCAGGTCAAAACGCATCTGGTATCCAAAACAACTTTTGGTACCTGTGCCGGTACGGTCACTTTTTTCTATGCCATTATCCAAAATATGGCGAAGCAATGAAAGATACTGTTGCATCACTGCAAGTTAAAACAAAGCGCTGAGTTCTGTTCATGCGGATAAGCGTTGTGGGAAATCTGTGGAATGACCAGAAATATGTTAACTATTGATTTTGGTCATCTTGATTACCTTTACCGGTAAATAACCTTGTATCATGAAAGACACAAGAAGATTTTATAAAGAGTTAGGCAATCTGTTCTATGCTATTGCATCGGCAGATAAAAAGATTGGGCCGCAGGAAAAAAAGAAACTGGATGAAGAAGTACAGTTTGCCTGGAGGCACTACGATGATACTACGGACCGTTTCGGCAGCGACAGGGCTTTTCTCATTGAATTTGAATTTGAGACCCTGGAAGATCAGATGGCTTCTGCAGAAGAAGCTTATCAATCTTTTGAAACCTATTTTAAAGATAACAAGGCAGAATTAGATGAAGCAACAAGAAAGCGCATATTCAACAGCGCCCGGCATATTGCAGAAAGCATTCACAGGATCAATATTCCGGAACACAAATACCTTGATAAACTGAAAAAACTCTTAAAGATCTGAAGCTATAATTTCCTTCTCTTTAGTTCTTTCCTGATCAGCATCATCTCTCTTCCTGTTTGCCCTTTTACAGAAGTGTTTTCCTGTGCCCGGCGCATCAGGTAAGGGATCACATCTCTGATCGGTCCAAAAGGAAGATACTTGCTCACCGAACATCCCGCATGGGCGAGATTGAATGTGATATTATCACTCATGCCATACAACTGGCTGAAGTGTACATGAGGGTGATTAAGAGGTAATCCTTTTTGCTGCATCAGTTGCGTTGCATATAAATTACTGTACTCATTATGTGAAGCTACGATCACCGAAATACGGTCAATATGGTCAATACAGAATTTCACTGCATCGTTAAAATCCTTATCAGTTGATTCTTTATCCGCATGAATCGGGGATGGGTAATTCATCTTCTCTGCTCTTTTCCGTTCTTTTTCCATATAAGCGCCCCGTACCAGTTTAATTCCAAACAGGAAATTTCTTTCTACGGACGCATCATAACAGTCTTTGAGAAATTGAAGCCTGTCAGTCCGGTAATGCTGTGTAGTGTTATAAATAACCGGTCGCTGTTTGTTGAAAATGTCCATCATCAAAAGGATCAGTGCATCCACCGGATCCTGTATCCATGAGTCTTCCGCATCTATCAGCACGCCGATATTTTTTTCAACAGCGGCATCACATACCCGTGTCATGCGCTGGCGTATGCGGTGCCATTCTTCTTTTTCTTCAGTTGAGACCAGATCCAGTGTACTGAGGTAGCGTTTCATCAGGGAACCTTCCTGCTTCTGCATCACCTCCCCTATTTTTTCCAGCAAACCGAACCGTGCAAAGCCGGTTACCTTTACACTCATAAAGGGTATGTTGGGTTGGGTGGCAGCATAGTTGATCACACGGATGAACTCATCACGGGCATAATCAAAATTTGCTTCTCCCTGTTTTCCTTCCACTCCATAATCCAGGATCACTTTTACATTATATTCACCAAGTCTTTTTGCAACTACAGCAGTTTGTTCCAGTGTTTCTCCACCTACAAATTGTTCAAAAATGGTTTTGCGAACCAGGCCTTTCACCGGTAATCCCGATTTGATGACAGGAGGTGTCATTTTTACGGCAGCTTTCACCAGCCAGGGCTTGCTCATTAAAGAAAACAGGAACCGGGCTTTTTTTAACTGTTTATCATTCTTATATCCAAAGGCTAATTCTGTATTATCAAACGAAATTCCGGGTTGAGACTCCATGATAGCAATTGTTTTAAAACCTTCAATAAAAAAGTGCCCCAAAGTTATAAGATTGTATTCAAGGAGAAACTTCAGTAAGCAAATAAAAAATATGATTTTCCTCAATGTCTTTCCCCCTTTTAAATACTGTTATATTTGCGAAAATTTAAAAATGGAAAGAAAAAAAGCCGGTGAAAGCCTGACGGTAATGACGGAAATAGTATTGCCCAATGATACCAATACTTTTGCTAACCTGATGGGAGGCCGGCTGATGTACTGGATGGATATTGCCGCAGCCATAGCAGCGCAAAAACACTGCAATGCAACGGCCGTAACCGCATCTGTTGATAATATTTCTTTCGAGAACCCTATTAAACTGGGTAATGCCGTTCACATAGAAGCAAAAGTGTCCAGGGCATTCAATACTTCAATGGAGATCTACCTGAAAGTATGGGGTGAGGACCTGATCCAGAAATACAGGTACAAAAGCAATGAAGCCTACTACACCTTTGTTGCATTGGATCCGCTTGGTAAACCAAAAATTGTTCCTGAGCTGGTGCCGGAAACCGAAGATGAAAAAAAATTGTTTGACAGCGCACTCAGAAGAAGGCAATTGCGTTTGATCTTAGGCGGAAAATTGAAACCCGATGAAGCAACGGAATTAAAAGCTCTTTTTTTCAAAGAATAACCGGGTACACTCCATCAGCTCAGCGGCTGCGTTGTTTTCCAATGATGCTTCCCCATCATCATGTATTTTTTACTTTGCTCGATTGCATCCATAACCTGCTCCAGTATCTTTTCTGAAGGAGCATCATAATCAATCTTTAAAGGTTCTTTAAAAGTTACAGAAAGTAATATTCCCTTCTTTTTAAATTTCAATCCTTTCTTATTGAACGCCCGCCAGAACCCCCTGATCACAACCGGGATCACAATCGGCTTGTTTTGCTTGATAATAAAAGCAGTTCCTTTTCTGCCCGGGGCAAAAGGCTTGGTAGTTCCCTGTGGAAAAGTGATCACCCAGTTTTTTTCCAAAGCTCTTTGAATTTTTCTTGTATCTGAAGGATCCAGCGTCTTCCTGACTTCTTTGGCGTCTTTTACCCATGTTCTCTTTACCGTCAACGCTCCGGCTAAAGTAAAGAGCCGGCTGATCCAGCTTCCTTTCATGGTTTCTTCTGCAGCTACATAGTTCACCCTCGTAAACGGATTCAGCAGGTAATAGGGAATCCCAAGATGATTTTTCTTTCTCCACTTTACAGCAGAAAAAATATGGAGAAACGTAATGACATCTGCAAAATATGTCTGATGATTGCTGACAAACAGAACATTTTGTTTCGGAAGTTTTCTCAATTGCTCCGATCCTGTGATCTTCAGTCTATTGACAATCGCCAGCCCGGGATAGGATACAGTGCCGACGATAAGATAAACCAGTTTGCGCACCAGGCTGAAATTTCTTAACCGTTCACTGAAGGGGCTCATCAGCAGATCATTAAATGAAAAAATAAGAATGTAATTTAGAAAATCAAATTGAGAAATTTTCTAAATGATCTTAATTGTATATATGAAACAAGTCAATAAAATTCTTATAACACGCAGAAATGGTTATACGGCAGGCTGCAGGCATGCATTATAAAAAATGAAAAAAGCCCTCTGGCGAGAGCTTTACATTAATATTGTATGAACTGAACCTGCTATTCTGCTGCCGGTCCGGATTCTTCATTGTTTTCCCCGCTTTCCATTTTCTTCTTCAGATCAGCTAAGACACCCAGGTCGCCAAGAGTAGCTTTCTCTACCTTGCTCTGCATGCTCTTTACCGTCTTGCGGGTTTTTTCCGCTTCGGCACGGGCTTCTTTTTTCGCTGCATCTTTTTCATCTACCTTGGTTTGTTCCCATATCCGTGTATGCGAGAGAACGATTCTTTTTTCATTGCGGTCAAATTCGATCACCATGAACGGTATCGTTTCATCAGCGCCAATACTCTTCCCGTCTTCTTTAACAAGATGACGGTTGGGAGCAAAACCTTCCAGTCCGTATGGCAACTGAACGATCGCACCTTTTTCATCTCTGCGGCTTACCGTTCCTTCATGAATGGAACCGATAGCGAATGTTTCCTGCAATGTATTCCAGGGATCTTCTTCCAGTTGTTTATGTCCTAACTGCAGTTTGCGGTTGTCTTTATCAATACCGAGAATAACCACATCAATATTCTGTCCTACTTTGGTATAATCTCCCGGATGGTTGAAACGTTTCAGCCAGCTCAGATCGCTGATATGAATCATACCGCCAATGCCCGGGACCAGTTCTACAAATACGCCGTAATTGGTAATATTTTTCACTAAACCTGTATGACGGCTTCCGACAGGAAACCTTGTTTCAATATCATTCCAGGGATCCGGAGAAAGCTGTTTAATAGAAAGACTCATCTTCCTGTTTGCTTTATCCAGCGTCACTATTTTTGCTTCATGCTCATCTCCTAATTTAAAAAATTCCTTTGCGTTGATTGGTGTATTAGCCCATGTTATTTCTGAAACGTGTACCAATCCTTCCACGCCCGGCATGATCTCCAGGAAAGCGCCGTAATCTTCAATATTAACTACTTTACCTTTCACAATATTTCCTTCTGCTATTGTTTCCGGCAATACATCCCAAGGATGAGGAGTCAATTGTTTCAAACCGAGGCTGATCCTTTTTTTCTCATCATCAAAATCCAATACCACCACATTTATTTTCTGATCCAATTTCAATACTTCAGACGGGTGAGATATACGTCCCCATGAAATATCCGTAATATACAGCAGGCCATCTAAACCACCGAGATCCATGAAGGCTCCGAAATCGGTAATGTTTTTAACTGTTCCTTCCAGCACCTGTCCTTTTTCCAGTTTGCTCATGATCTCTGCACGCTGAGCTTCAATATCGCTTTCGATAAGCGCCTTGTGAGAAACCACTGCATTCTTGATCGCTTCGTTGACCTTAACCACTTTAAATTCCATGGTCTTGCCGACAAACTGATCATAATCTGTTACCGGTTTCACATCTATTTGTGAGCCGGGCAGGAACGTTTCCATACCGAATACATCAACGATAAGCCCGCCTTTTGTTTTGGAAGTAACCAGTCCTGTGATAACTTCTCCTGATTTGTGCACCTCAACAATTTTCTCCCATGCACGTGTAATCCTTGCCTGCCTGCGGCTGAGATTCAGGTGACCTTCCCTGTCTTCTTTTTCTACTACCAACACTTCCACTTCATCACCGATCTTAAGATTGGGTATATCACGAAATTCATTCAATGAAACAAGCCCGTCACTTTTAAAACCGATATTGAGAACCACATCAGTTTTAGTAAGGCCAACTACGGTACCATTGATCATTTCACCATCGTTGATCTGAACAAAAGTCTTTTCATAGATATGGTCATAGTTTTCCTTTTCCGCCTGGTTGTAAACGGTCACATTTCTTTTATCCAGGCTCCAGTCAAAATCATCATGAGCGCTAACCGGCTCAACGGGTACATTCTGCACCGGTGCATTTGTTGTCGCTGTAGTTGCCTCTTCTTTGTTTTCAGAACCGGCAGACTCCTGTGCATCAGCGTTTAAAAGTTTACTAATTAAATTTTCCAGCATGATTAATTTGCCCGAAGGGTTTAAAATTCGGGGCTGCAAAGATAGTGTTTTTAAATATGAGTCAGAAGGCAGACCCTGCTACTTTTCATAAAAAAATATCGTACTAACACACTGAGAAGGTGCAAGTTGCAAAAGCGCTTCATTTCGGGCAATACACGTACAATAAACCGGGAATATTCTGCAACATTTCCAGAGTTCTTTATATTCACCCAAAAAACTGATTGTACCGGATTTTAAAACCCCTGGTTCGACTTGCCATGATGATCTTTTGCCGGAAGATCATCATCAACCGGCCTGAAGCACTGAATGAAAAAGGTCCGCTGCTGCTTGCCTGCAATCATCCCAATTCATTTCTCGATGCAGTCATCCTAAATACCCTGTTCAAACAACTTGTCTGGTCATTGGCAAGAGGTGATGCTTTTAAAAAACCGTTTTATTCCAAGACACTTACCAGGTTAAAAATACTTCCGGTCTATCGCACCAGTGAAGGCGTGGAAAATCTTGGCATCAATTACGAAACTTTTAAAGAATGTGAAAAAATTTTTTATAAAAAAGGAATTGTCCTGATCTTCAGTGAAGGGAAATGCATCAATGAATGGCATCTTCGCCCGTTAAAAAAAGGAACGGCAAGACTGGCCGTAGGATGCTGGGAAGAAAATATTCCTTTAAAAGTTTTACCGGTAGGGATTAATTACAGTTCATTCAGAAGATTTGGTAAGAATATTTTTCTCAGCTTCGGCACACCGATCACTCAAAATGATCTGGACTGGAACACTTCAGATGGCCAACGCCATCTGGCATTCAACTCAATCCTCAAAAACCAGCTGGAGCAAATGGTTTTTGAAATAGGAAAAAATGACAAGAAAAAACAAAAAGAGTTACTGGTGAAAAAACCTTCCGACATAAAGAAAATTCTTTTGGCAATACCTGCTCTGGCCGGATGGTTGATACATGCCCCGCTGTATATTCCGGTAAAGAAATTCGTGATCCGAAAAACAAAAAATAATGATCACTTTGATTCTATTGTCATCGGGCTATTACTTTTCACTTATCCTGTTTATCTCCTGATAATAACGATCCTGCTCTTTATTATTCTGAAAAGTTATTGGATCTTTCTCCTGCTTTTGGCGTTTCCTTTTATGGCGTGGAGTTATGTGCAGGTGAAGGGGCAATTGGACAGATAACTTCTAAGGAAAAACCGCTTCTTAAGTGAAAACAACTTTCACCATAAAATCGTAATCAATCCTCATACTTTAGACATAGAAATCATTTTTATCTTAGGCAACTTTTTTTACTAACACTTTGCTTCCTGTCTGAGGCTTTTGAGATACCCCTAAGATCCCCCAGTGCTACCAGCATTAGTCCAAATGGTTTGCCGGATATTTTATCATCTTTTACTTTACCTGTATCCATTTCTAAAACAGGCAATGCTCTACCCACAATAGTCATCTTTTCTTTTAATGGCGAATCGAAGAAGGCAGAAACTGAAGAGTATATCCATGTTTATCCATAATATCGCCTATCACAGAAGAATAAAGCTGCCTTTGCATAATGTAAAATATCTCATTCTCATTACTGTTTTTTCTCTTCATATTTTAAAATTGTGATTGAACTTAGTGATATTCTCGTTTAAAATAAGTCTGCAATAGGAAGGCCAACAGGATGTTCTGTTTCGAATTTATACCCTAATATCTTTGCTATTGTCCCTGCAATCTGAGCATTGAAAAGTTCAGGACCATTTTCTACTTCTCCGGTTTTAATCATACCAGGAACTAAAACAGCCAGCCAGGTCTCATTCGTGTGATTCTCTGATGGGGGAACATCTGGTCCATGACCAACCCACCTTTCACCTAATCCCCTCCCATGATCAACTGCAATAAATAGAGCAGTTTTGTTCTTGTATTGAGGCAATTTCTGAATATATTCCCATAAATCCTGAATCATATTATCGAAGAAAAATATTTTATCAAGGTACTTTGGATAATTCCCATCATGTGCCATATCATCAGTCCAGGCAAAACCAATACTCAATACTTTGGGTTGGTGTTGGCGAACATATTCTTTAGCATGCAAATAGGTAATATAATCCGGTCTGGCTTGTTCTGTTGTATGATATTTTTTTTGAAGGCTGTTTAAAGTCTTTTGCAGGAACGATAAATCTTCAGAATTGACATCGTCATATCCCGCATTTATAAAAAAAGTACTTCTTTGTTTATTCAAAAAACCATTAGCTCTGTCCCATGAGGCAAAGGAAGCAACTTTACCTTTAAATTTATTTTGTTTGTTTAAAAACTCAAAAACATTTGTGTTTTTATTATAAACCAGATCATTGGTTTTAAAAGATGTATCTACATATCCGGTAAATATTTCTGCGTACCCGGGATAAGAATATCTTATTTTGTTACGAACAGAGAATCTACTCCCAAGGTTTCTATTTCCATAAAGCCTGCCTTCTTTTGCAATTGTATTCCAAAGAAAGGGAAGTAATCTTTCACGCCGTTTGTTTAAATCATTATCCCAAAACTTCTCAATCAGTCTATCTGCGTCACTATTTCCATATTTTTTACCGAACAGAAGCATGGAATCTGCTCCGTTGAATATCTCTTGCCACCGGCATCCATCTATCGTTATTAAAATAACGTTTTCTACCTTCGAATTTTCCTGACTGAGGCAACTAATACTTACAAAAAGCAAAGAAGAAAAGAATAAATTTCGCATAAACAATAATATATTTAATTTAGACTTAGATTCATTTTCCTGTTAATAAATACAATGAGATATCTGCTATATCCTGTTCTGAAATGCCCATAACGTCAGGGTCGGGCATCAGGCTTTTTTCCTGTTTTTGTCTTTTTGAGATTGTGGATTTTCCTATTGTATGATTTTGACCGGAAATATCTTTTATAATTACATTTTGTGCATTCTCACTTATTAAAAAGCCAAAATAAGAATTTCCATCTTTAGTATTAATTAATAAAGGTTCATAGCCTACCATGATAGAAGCACTTGGATTTATAATCGCTTCTAATAAATTCTCCCGATCAAACTTTGTTCTTATGTTTGTTAAATCAGGCCCAATTGAAGCACCTGATTGTCCCATTCGGTGACAAGAGGCACAATGCGATGCAAAAAGCGATTTTCCCCTGGATAGATCTCCCTTCATTTGTTCAATATCCTCTACAGTATATTTCTTCTGAACTTCTGATCGCTTAAAATATTGTTCCGCCTGTACCCTGACTGCCATACTGGGATTTTGAAAAATATATTTTTCCATTGATGACTTTAATTCCGGCGGAAATGTATTCTCAGCAACCGACCCTATCAGCAGTTGTCCACCGATTGAATCTAATGCTGTTGCCTTCAGAATACCTTCCCTTACAGCTATAGGAAGATGTTCATCCAGAATAGATTGCACTTTTATTTTTTCAGCAGCAACTTTTTTTTCATAAGCCGTATTGATCGCTAATTTACTCCAGTCCAAAAATGAGTACCAATCATTGCCCTGCTTGAAAGAAAGCCAGTAAGTAGCATCATCGGCTATATCTTTCATGGAACTTTTACTTAGTGACATCATGCTTTCCGCGGCCTTCTTAGAATTTATAAATCCGATGGCCGTAACTGCCTCCTTTCTGTCGGACTCACTCAAGGATGAATCAGTAGCCCGCTTCACCAAATCAGGTAATGCACCTTCCGGGTGTAGAACCCATGCAAATTTGCTCATTCTGTCATCCCAACTTCCCGCGTCCCTTTTTGCAGATAAAAGTTCTTTCAACAGAGGATAAACCTCTTCCTCATGCCCTTTTAGTGCATCAGCCAGAGCGTTAAGATACCAACGATCGCTACCATCATATTGCCTACATAATTCCAGGAGAATCGGTTTAGTCTGGGTAAAAGGCAGATCTCTCAGTGCTACCGCAACTTCTCTTCTTACAAAAGAAGAAGTATCATCCTGTAGTTGTACAGCAAATGGAATGATATCCGGAACTACTTCCCTCAACGCCCGAAAGGCAGTTGCTCTTACCTCTTCACTTGCATTGGACAACTGGGATTTAACAATTTCTATTCCTTTTGTTCCTGTTCGGGATAACAACCATATTGCGCGAGCTCTTACGTAAGGATTTTCGTCTTTTAATAACGCTTGGACAGGTTCGATGGCAGCTTCTCTCTGTTGCAATAATGCCAGGAGCGCCATATATCGAACATTGATTGCAGGATTTTTAAAGGCTTCTATTTGACCCTCGGTGGTGGAGAAATCTAATTTTGGTGAATGAAGCCGTTTATTTTTAGGTGTAACCCGGTAAATCCTGCCAATACCGAGCTTATCCTGCATTTGATCTCCTCCCACAATACCATCATACCAGTCGGCTATGTATATAGCCCCATCAGTACCTATAGCAACATCGCTGGGCCGAAACCATTTTTCTTTTTGGGTGTCACTTACACTTTCATCCCACATATACATTACATTATCTTCCTTAAGTGTAGTAATAAAGTTCACTCTTTTTCCCGAAAGCAAACCTGATAATGACCGATAAGGATAATATCCAAATATTGTATTCCGACCTGCGTCAGCGCTTAATAACAATCCGCGATATTTTTCTCCGAGTCCATCGCCTTCATTCAACACAATCCCAGTTGGAGCACCTGCACCAGTCCTGTCTCCGGCAGGCATTATGCCCGGGTCGTCCTGATGCCATTGTGCAGTAAATAAGTCCTGTCCAGGCCGCTGATCAGCCTGCCAGGTACGGGTACCGTCATTACTAAAAAAACCTGCATTTGCTCCTTCAGGGAACCAGGACACACGACATGCAGCTACCTCTTCATCATTATCATTTTGCCAGAAATTACCATACGAATCTTGCGTAAATTCATAGGAATTCCGGAAATTGTGTCCAATCACTTTTAAACCGGAACCATCAGGACGAATCCGCAGCGCCAATCCTCCTACCCAAACCTTTCCGTCATCGCTTTTTAAATTACCCTGGTTAGTCTTATGTTTATTAAATTTACTCCATGCAGCGCCTCCGTTATACACGCTGCCTGATCTTAAAGTCCACCCACTTTTATCTGTAACAATATGGGGGCCGGCATTCCCTGTATTAAAATAGAAGTTACCATCCACACCGGCGAATAAAGCGTGTAAGGAATGATCATGGTTTCTTCCCCCAAATCCGGTCAGGAAAATTTCTTTCTTATCTGGTTTATCATCTCCATCTTCATCGGTATAAACAATGAGATGGGGGGAGCATGAAACAAATACTTTTTTCCCAATTACGGCAATGCCCAGAGGCGCAACCAGATCTTTGTCTTGCACAAATACTTTTGAGGAATCGGCAAGTCCATCATTATCCGTATCTTCAAGAATCATGATTCTGTCACCTGCCGAATGATACAGAAACTTTGTTGAATCATTCCTAAAGTTACGATAGTCAACTGCTTCTGCTACCCAGACCCTTCCCTTTGCATCTATATCTATATTGGTTGGATTGTAAAAAAGTGGAGATTCCGCCCATAAATTAATTTCTAAATCATCCGGGAGAAAAAAAGGAATATCTGTTACTACTCCTGATTTAGGAGAATTACATGAAATCAATAATATTATTTCCCAGATAAGAATTATTAAGGTGGATAGTTTTTTCATTTGTTAAAGAATTTAAGAAAAGAAATATTTGGTCAATTTGTTTGATTAAAAAATACCCATAATCCGTCTTTGCCAGCGACTACTATATCTTTTCTGCCTGTATTATGCAAATCTGCTATAGCGAAAAAAATACCTGCTCCTTTCCCCACTCCTAATGGTCCATAACTGATAACATTCTTGACGAACGATTCACCATTCCACTTAAAATAATAAAGTCCGATTGGATCTCTGCTGCCCGGATCATAGCTATGCGCCCGATAACGTTTTCCGGTGATTAGCTCATTTTCTCCGTCGTTATCTATATCTACCCATTGCATAGTATGATATTGTGATTCAAAAGGATCAATAGGATGTTTCATCCAGGTCCTATTATCGCCGCCAACAGATTTTTGCTCAAACCAATCAAGTCCATAGCCATGCCCCTGTCCAACTATTATGTCGTTCAGCCCATCTTTATTCACATCTACGATGACTACCGGGAAACTTGCATCTCCCAATTCAAACTCTTTATGAAATATCCATCCATCTTTAAATGGATTTTTGGGACTCTGGTACCATCCATTATTTACAACAAAATCTCCAGGCCCATCGCCATTAATATCGCCAAAGCCCAATCCATTCTGCTGAAGATTGCCTACGGTAATTTTAGAAAACTTCCCTGTGGGTTTATTTTGGGCGTTTAATTCAAGACGATAAAATACTAATGGACTTCCAGGCGTACTGGGAACGATTTCAGGGATACCATCTTTATCAATATCTATCCCCATGACACTTTCCACATTACCAGGAGTGTCAATAACATGTAAATTCCATTCGTTATCGTTTCCGGGATTTTCCCTCCACCAGATACTTTTTTTAAACCAATCACCAGTTATATAATCCATTTTCCCATCTCCATTCACGTCTATAGGAATTGTTGCAAAATCATCCCAATATTGTCCTTTACCAGTTCGATTAACACCACCAATATAATGGCTCTCATAAAAATCCGGTCCTTCATACCAGAAAGCTCCTGATATTATATCCGGTTTTCCGTCATTATTTACATCAAAAACTCCAACAGATTCAAAACTTTCAGCAGCTATCATTTGTGGCCTAAACTTTAGAACAGAAGGCTTAAGTAATGAAGTCAACAGAAAAATTCCGGATAGAAACAAAATGATTAAAATATATTTTCTCATTCTGAAAGGGTTATTTTGAGTTTGATACATAGTTTTACATTTACTAATCAATCCTTCAATGAGACTCATGATTTTAAACAATAATTAAATTTGACAAAACTTCAGTGTTTATGCTGATAATTCTTTGGCCATTTTGAGTGATTAAAGCTTTTTCCATGGATAGCTTACACTGATATTCAATTGAGCCAATGTAATATTTCCTTTTACTGAAATACTTAACAGGCAAAAACTTAAAACATGGTTTCATCGTATCAGAATTTAAATAATAAAACGATAAATTCATCAATTCAAATTGACAACCTGGCATATACCAGGATTATAATTAACCATGACAGGTTTCGTTCCAACCAATATTTTAACAGGCTTTTTTTCGGAGCCAAAATCAGTTCTTCTTACCAATATTTTATCATTAAGTGCAAGGCCTGATATAATGATAGCTTCTTCTTCCTCGGGAACATCGAAATTAACTGGCCATCCGTATTCAAGAAATTCCCTGTATTGAAGCGCTGCCGAATACACTTCATGAACAAGCTTAACTTCTATAGAAAAGTCCTTTTTTTCACTCCACATAAAAAAAGAATTATTGCCCCTGAGTAACATATGCCACAGCAATTCCCGATAACTTCCTTCACTCATTTGCCTAATCTCTGTGTTCTGCCTATCTTCTCCGATAAAAATTGTATTCCAATGGACAAAACTAACGACCGGTATTCCGGCAGTAACATTTTTTAAGCTGTTACTGGCTACTCGAAGCATGTTATAGAACCACCTGTAATCAGTATTACTGAATTTATACCATTTATAAATATTATCCCAGGTGTAAACGACAGGCATTGCCATTGTAAATCCTGTACGGGAGAAGTTATTGTGCCATTTCCGATATTTTGCATTTTGCTCCTGCTTATAGGGCTGCCATGATTCATGTTTTTCATAATAATCATACCAATACCGGTAGCCATCATTCGGATAATCGCCATAATTCCCTATTAGAGATCCCGGAAATTGAGACAGTACAGGATAACTATATGAATAATATTGTAAATAAGCACGCATATCCATAATTACCCTTTGAAATTTATCATAGCTGAAATTCTTGCCCAGATATTCCACACATCTTTTACATCGTTGAGATGCCTTATAAGAACCATTAACCGATAGGGGGCCATCAATTTCCCAATCCGTATATATAAAGTCAACATCTATACCTTCTTCTTTATACTTTTTAACAAAAGATTCTACTCTTTCCCGAATAAATTCTTTCCGGTAATCAAGTGTGAAGGGACATCCTATTTTATGATCTTTTCCAAAACTATAATCAAAAAAAGGATTTCCGTTTTTATCAATATGCGCTGTTTTTTCATTACCATCAAAGAACGAATTAAGTAAAGAGGTTGCATCAATATTCACATGTTGATTAAGTTCTTTCTGCGCCCGTGCAATTGAGAGAGCTGAATTTAGAGAATTAAGCCTTTGGTTTTCATCCCACCTCCATGAGCAAATTATCCCTACTCCTCTTTTATCTAATAATTCTACCAGTTGTTTTGCCTCCTCTATATCCAGATCTCCGGGATCAATAGCAGGCCATAAATATAACGGAAGCCTTTCGCCCCTGGAATATTTAAGAGGAGTAGTATTTTCGAGTATTGTATTTATATTATCTGACCACTCTCTGAATTGCCTCTTATCTTTTTTATAAGCTTTTGAATCAAGAAAGCCTTTACCAATGTCATTATGGATATTGTAAAAAAGACCCATGAATCCGATTGTTTTAAAAAAATCTCTTCGATTATTTTTCATTCTTATAAGTCCAATACATTTTTAAATGGTTGGTTAGTACAAATCAATTATTTTTTCTTAAACTTCATTATCTGATGAGCTATCTCTTCCCGAACGGATAAAATTGATTGCGAGTTATAATTTATCCCCCACCAGTTCGGAGCAATCTTAGATACAAGATTTGTTACAAATTCTCTTCCTGCTAACGATTCAAGAATAGTAAAATATTTATAATCTGTTAATCCATCTCTGATATTTTTCAAACGGATTGAAGCAATAGGACCTTTTATCCCACATTCAGTTCCCGGATAGATAAGAAATCCTCCTCCGTTATAGGTACCATGGCGAGCTATAAAGCCGGGAAACAACCAGGGATTGTTTACTCCATCAGTCATTGTTGACCAGTAAAGGAGGCCTGTAATTTTATATTGCCAATTTATCCAGGTAGGAATTCGGTAAGAACTTAGATCATTATCGGTATGCCAATAGGGTGGATCGTAATCTTTTTCCTGATTATAATTAGGATCATAATCCGGTGTCCTCTGTGATATTGCTGTATAAGACCACACCTCATCCCCCTGAGATAATTTTTCATCAATGGTTTTTGGATCAATAAAGGCAAAAAGAGGGCACCAGATATCAACCGATGGATCAATGTCAACCCATGAAGAATCTTGTGGGTAAGTCTGTTCAACAACAAGACGCCTTAAAAAAGGAGCTCCTTCATGTACCACATTACCAAGCTCTAGTACCATTTCGTATGCTTCTTTCGTATTAGGCTCATCATACATGTAGAGATATGCTGACTTATCCCATCCGTTAGTCTTTATATATTGATAATAATCTTTAAAATAATTGATAGCCTTATTCCGATCTGTAGTGATCATTTCTTCTTTGGGAATGTTGGGCATTGGCACTGGGAAATTGGAAATATTTAACTTCTGAATAAACTCTTTTAGTAATTCTGTCTTTTCAGGTACAATATTCAAATGCCCATTTTCCTTCATTTCAGGAAAGAAATAGGAAGGTAAAGGCGGATTAATTCCATTATCAGCCATAAGCTGACTATACCGCAATTCGATCTCTCTAAATTCCTTTGAGTTCGGAATGACGTTAAAATATTGAGAAATATTTTCAAGACCACCAAAATGATTATCATGAACAGGTGCATCCGGAAGGGAAAAATCCCATACATTGAGAGAAATAGGTATGGAAACTGATCTGACTGATGCATCTTCTTTTGAAACTCCCCATTGTGAAGGAGCACTTCTATAAGTAACTTTCAGCAAACCACTATATTTATCAGAAATAGCAGATTTGGGAATTGAAATATCTACCCAAATGGGTTGATTTTGTTCCTTCCAAACCGTAAAAGGAATTCCCACAATTATCTTTTTATTGTTCTTTGTCAGGTTTTCTGAATCCTCTTTATATGGATTCGCTAATGGAACGAGAGGGTCTGGATACAATCCGGGAGGCAATTGAGCTCTTGGACTAGGTTCCCTTACAAGAACATATATTTCTCTATAAAGTCTTATGTTTTCTTTACTTATAATACCTGATTTCCCCTGAAGATCCGTACATTCAATTTGAGTTACCAGGGCAGCATTATGAGTAGCTGAAATAGCGACCTGAAAAGATATAGTTTCATTTTTAGCTCCTTTTATATCAACCTTTTCTGTTCCAAAAGGCGATTGATCTAATCCTATCCTTTCCATACTATTCATCGAGGTCAGCCTGACAAAGTTATTTCCTTCAACATTCACCTCTTTATTCGCAGCACTGTCTTGTTTATCACCCTGATTACATGAGAGGCTTCCCAAACTCATTAGAAAAATTAATCCCATAAACATTTTTCGAAAGCTAACTTTTAACAAAAGGGAATTGTATTTCATATTTAATCGTATTTTGGAAATCGGTAAAAAAATAAATTTTTCATCTTATAATCTTAAAATAATTAAACCTAATTGTTCATATATTCCTGATCCTTTCCCGATACTTTTCTAAATCAGTTACTTTCTTTTTATTTTTCTCTGCATCTTTAATTAATGATTCAATATCATCCTGGATATTTGTGTTGATCATGTCGTCATAAGGCTTTCCAACGCCTAAATTCAAAGGCCAGAGCCTGGATTCAGAAACTTTTTTAAGCGCTTTCTTATATTGATGATTTTCGAGATAATTCAGTGCCAGCATGAGCTTGGTTTGTAGGTAATACAGGTGCCCGATCGTTGCATTTTCAAAAGGCAGGATATTTATTTCTGTTAATACTTTTTCAGCGATGTCAAATCTATTATTGGCCATTAATGCTTTTATATAGATCATTCCGATAATATAGTTATCTGAATGGCTTTTATAATAATCCTGAACAGTTTGAAGGGCATTTTCATTTTCATTTATTTGCAGATAATATTCAGCCAGTTCTTTTTTATATCTCCATTCATTTTCATCTAATTCAATAGCTTTTTTCAGATCCGTTAATTTTTTACTTCGCTCTGATACATTATAAAGTCTTGATCTCGTGATATAAAAAGGAGCAAATTCTACGTTAGTTTCAATTTTCCCCAGTAAATCCTTTGCGTTGGATTTATTATTTCTAAAATTTTGTATTAAAGCAGAATAATAACCAGGTTTCCAGTCAGCAGTGTTTTTCATTGCCCACTCCATTACTGCCTGAGTTTCTTCTCTGAACGGGAACATCATTTTGGGGCTACCTTTTTCAGCTACACTCAGTTTCTGTTTAATCTCTTCAGGATTTTCCCGGTCTAAGAAAGCCTGCCAATATTCTATCAAATTATTCTTTTGAGGGGCCATTTTCAGAAGATCTTTGCTTTCCTCTGTTCTTCCTAAATTGAAATACCAGATCGCCATTTCAAGATACGTTTCATCCGGCAACTCGCTTCTGATAGCTTTTACAAAAGCTTCTTTAAAATCTTCAGTTCGATTTTTCCAGTAGAATTCAAACGCAACAAAATGATTTAAAGGATTTCGTTGTACTATTTGATCTTTAGTTTCATTAAACTTATCATTCAACTTAAGAATACGTTCCGCAACAAGCTTTAATTGCAATGCTGTCATATTATCGTAATCAGACCTAAGTGCTTTGACAGCATAACTATGAGCCTTTTCATATTCATTTCCAGAGAAATACATTTTACTTAATTCAGTAAAAGCAGCACTACGGTAACCAGAGGAAAGACTAGCTATTTCAAATGCATCAAGTGCATCAAAATAGTTACCTGCTTGTTTCGATGCGAGGCCGAAAATAAAATTAGCCTCAGGATCATACGTATCAATAGCGAGACCTTTTTTTGCATAAAACAAAGCAGAATCAAAATTCAGTTTTCTGTATTGTAAACTACTCATCTCAACTATTGCTGGTAAAAGTGAGTGGTCTTTTTGCAACGATTGCCTGAGATAATCTTCTCCCTTTGCAATAGCTCTTTGATTCAATGCATCTCTTCCCAATAAATACAATCCAAATGCAGAATTCCAATCGAAATCTGATGGAGGTACCACAGGCCTGCTCAGGTCATTTTTCATTACATCATGAAGATCAAAATAAGTAGTTCCTAGTTTGAAGCTTGAAAGCTTTTTACCTTTAATATCAGTGACCGTTTTTGTCAAAGTCTCCAAAGGGCCGATTTTTATCTTCTCTTTAAAAATTGTATTACCCTCGTCATCAAAAATTTGAAGTTCATCAGTGATCTCTCTCAGTGCACATATTTTCAAAGAAAAAGAATTTATACTATTATTTATTTTATATACACCGTTTAAATCTGCAAAGTCCACTCCATCAGTCTGGCTGAACGGATACCAATATTCGGTCCACTCATCCGATTGGTAGGGCAGAAAGCCTTTTTGTTTAAAAGGCGTAAAACTGCTTTTGAATGCATTCTGATTAAATAACCTTCCGCTTTGCATTTCGACGTATTGTCCGCTATGATCAGTTAATAAGTTTTCCCAAATTTTACCAGCATCTGAAAGAGCCCACAGAAATACTTTTTTCCCCGGTTTATCATCCCTGTCTGAATAATGTATCATTCCATAATTTTCTTCAGGCCAAAATGCCCCAAAGTATTTCGAATATTTACCGATAATGTGGTAGGACTTGCTACCACCAAAATTATTTTGCCCATAAATAGAGAGATTTCTCCCATTTTGTGTGTCTATCGGCCACGAATGTGGATTCCCGTTGTGACCAATGTAAAAAGTACCTTCTCCTATGAGGTGAAGACTATCACTTGCCTTTATAGCCAGATTCATCCAGGTATAATAAGGTTCGGTCAAAGGGCTGTAATTATGCCAGAAAAAATGAGTAAGAAAATATGCTTTGTCTTTGGGGAGCCTTATTTCAACTGTCCATATTGATCTCGTAAGGAGATCTAAACTACTAATTATGCAGCTTGCGCTTCCATCTGAATTTGATCTTACAAAATAATCCAAAGGGGTTGCAACTGTAGGAGCGTGTCCAAAAATTCCAAAATTAGTCTCTATACCACCGCTCGTCCATGGGCCACGGAGCGCAAGATCCCTGAACTTAACTACATTATTATTGTAAATAAATGGTTTCCCATTTTTCTTATCTATCGCCGACCATATTTTCCCCCCTATTTCGGGGATGATTTGTAATTTGAGATAGTCGTTCTCCAGTTCTACAACCTTCCATGACTTTTTTACAGGTTTAATGGTAAATCCATCATACCGAAAATATGGATAAATGCTTGCGTCATTTGCAATCTGATCTGTATTTGCCACCGGATCGGGATCCGAATAAGGATAGGTAACGAATTCTGTTTCTACCTCTTTTACAGTTGCATCACTTTGTCCGAAAGCAAACAACGGAAATACAGTGAAAGCTCCAAATACTCCAAAGATTAAAAAACAAAACTGTCTTTGCATTACTAAAAATGCTTTTACTGTTTTTAATATAAATACTACATTCATTTTCTTCATCAGAGTTAGCTTATATTATTTCTATTGATTTCCGTTTCGTCGAATTATATTCCAGATTAAATTTCTTATAAATGAACAAATCAGATTTTAATGCCTCATTACTTTTAAAGAGATATATCAATTCTCCGACAAAGCTTCCAGGAGATTTCTTCTATTCTCTCTAAAGGTCAAGACATCGGTATTATAACTATCAAAGGAATAAATCATACGGTCACAATAAGCTTTCGCCTTTTCAGGATCCTTTCTTGACAACATTTTTAATAAATTAAAATCTGCTATCCCATCTCTCTGAGCATCAAAGCGAATTGAACTGTACAGTTTTCTGAATCCCGGATAGACGATGGCCCCATCTCCTGCGGGAAATTTATCATCAGCAAAAGAACCATCAAGGAAGGGATGATCATTCCAGGCATTAAAACCCCAATGAAGATATCCTTTCAGGTCATATTTGAAATTAATCCAGAATAATAATCTCGGTTTGATAAGCGGTAACTCTATAAACCTGTTGGCATAATTTCCTTGAGGTCCTGTGCATACATACGACCATACCTCGTCTCCCGCTATTTGTTTTCCTCTATAGTAATCATAATCTTTGTTCAATTCATCCAGGACTGGCACGTAAATATCAACAACATCGCTTAGGTTTTTCGTTACAATAGCGTCCATAATTGGAATATCTGGTGCTAACTTCTTAAAAAATTGGGCAATTTCTACATAAGATTTGTACGTGGTATTCATTGGTTCGTCCCCAATATGCTGAACGTATATATCGTACCATCCTTTTTCTTTTAAATGATTTACTAATGCAGGTATGAATTGTTTATAAAAATTCTGAGCTCTTTCATTGGATAGCGGTAGAATTCGTATAGACTTAGAATTTCCTGTAATCTCAGGAACGTATAATCCAAATGGAGTATTAGGACCATTAGAAACAGTACTTATATGCCCGCCTTCTATTCTTTTTAAAGCCCCAGCTTTCATAAATATTTCTACCATCTTATCAAAACGACTAAAATCAATAGTATATTTTTTATCGTCAAGTGTATATTCACACAATTGTACAGGAGAAACTAAAGCCATATTTTGGCCAAAACTTGCCGCTTTTTCTGCTACAACTTTCACCAAATCCCACCATAAAGGCGAATAAAACTCCACCGCCTCGCCATTATTCATAAGCGTAATTCTTTTTCCATAGAGGTAAAACCAGTTAGTTACCCAAAGTTCGTTTTCCTCAATTGTTACAGGATATACTTTAATTTTAAA
>WBZR01001275.1_pt1 | contig 32551 bp, 27 predicted proteins | sample 5204231 | NCBI WGS metagenome assembly WBZR01 (sample SAMN12412403, study PRJNA552823) | activated sludge metagenome | isolation source: activated sludge from anammox sidestream of wastewater treatment plant... | place: USA: Virginia | collected 2017-08 | reverse complement strand
TCAGTAAAATGGATGCAACGGCACGAACGGGAGGTCAGAACGGGGATGTAAAGAGATCTTCTGTATGGATGCTGAAAGGAGATACTTTGATCGAGAAAAAAATTCTGACCGGCATAGATGATGATGTGAATGTGAATGTGGTCAAAGGACTTTCAGCAGGTGATGAAATAATTACCGCCATGGCAACCGGTGAAGTGAAGGCAGATAACAGTGATAATACACAACGAAGCCCTTTCATGCCGCAGATGAGAAGAAGAACGCCAGCCGGTAATAAAAATACTGCTGGGCAGCAGCAAGCGGGGCAAAAAAAACAGTAATAAAAAATTGATAGATGTGAGTTCAGTAATTGTAGATATAAAAAATTTGCACCGGGAATTCAAAATGGGTGAAGAAACCGTCAAAGCATTAAACGGGGTCAGTTTTACAATCAGCAAAGGCGAATTTGTCACTATTATGGGAAGCAGCGGCTCCGGGAAGACCACGCTCCTGAATATTTTAGGCTGCCTGGATAAACCTACAAGCGGAACTTACCTTCTTGACGGAACGGACGTCAGTAAACTTTCAAAAACCCAGCTGGCCGGTTACCGGAATAAAAAACTCGGATTTGTTTTTCAGTCTTATAATTTATTGGCGAGAACTTCAGCTTTGGAAAATGTAGAACTGCCCTTGATGTACAATAAAGATTTTTCGGCAAGGGAAAGAAAAGTAAAAGCATTGAAGGCGCTTGATGCGGTCAGCCTCAGTAAAAGAATTCATCATTTGCCGAACCAGCTTTCCGGCGGGCAGCAACAGAGGGTTGCGATAGCCCGGGCATTGGTAAATGATCCTGTAATGATACTGGCGGATGAAGCAACCGGTAACCTTGATTCACGAACTTCTTACGAGATCATGATGCTGGTGCAGGAGTTGAATGATGTACAGGGTAAGACAATAGTTTTTGTAACCCATGAACCCGATATTGCCTCCTTCAGTAAGCGCACCATTACATTAAAGGACGGGAAGATTATCAGAGATGCTGTTAATATCAATGTACAAAGCGCCAAAGCAGTTTTAGCTTCTCTTCCGCCGATTGATGAAGAAATAACAAACACGGTGACATGAGAATTGTAAATCTTTTACGGCTTGCACTACGTGCTATCAAACGCAACAAGATGAGAGCTTTTCTCACGATGCTGGGTATTATCATTGGCGTGGCTGCAGTGATCGCCATGGTGGCTATTGGCCAGGGATCCAAGCAAAGCATCCAGAGCCAGTTGTCGGGGATGGGCAGTAATATGATTGTAATAAGACCCAACAGCAATATCCAGGGCGGAGCCCGGCTTGATAATACAACAGTGCAGACATTGACAGAACCTGATGTAACGGCACTGGAAAGAGATCCGCAGTATATCACAGCTGTATCACCGCAGGTTTCTTCAAGAGGTCAGGTGATCAACGGGCCGAATAACTGGACTACAAATATCCAGGGTGTATCGCCTGATTTTTTAAAGATCAGGAGCTGGCCATTGCAGGAAGGAATGAATTTTACCGATCAGGATATTAAGACTGCGGCCAAAGTTTGCCTGGCCGGTCAAACAGTAGTCAGTAATCTCTTTCCTGACGGATCGGATCCTCTCGGGAAAATGATACGTTTCAAAAACATTCCTTTCAAGATCATAGGCGTGTTAAGTAAAAAAGGAGAGAATACTTTCGGGCAGGATCAGGATGATGTGATACTGGCTCCCGTAACTACGGTGCAAAAGAGAATTCTTGCCACCATTTATTACCAGACAATATTTGCTTCTGCCCTTGATGAAAAATCAACCGACAAAGCTGTAGATGAGATCACCAGTGTATTGCGGGCAAGCCACAAATTACCGCAGGGTACAGATGATGATTTCACCGTGCGTTCGCAGGCAGAACTGATCAGCACCTTTACAGCCACCAGCCAGATACTCACTATTCTGCTCGCTGTGATCGCTGGTATTTCACTGATTGTAGGCGGTATCGGTATCATGAACATCATGTATGTGTCGGTGACGGAACGTACCAAGGAGATCGGGCTGAGAATGTCCATTGGCGCCAGGGGTATTGACATTCTGATGCAGTTTCTTGTTGAAGCGGTACTGATCAGCGTGACAGGTGGATTGATCGGTGTGGCATTCGGAATTGCTGCCACCAAACTGGTTACTATATTCCTGCACTGGCCTACATTAATCACTCAGTCTTCCGTGATCCTGTCATTTATGGTTTGTTTTATCACCGGTGTTTTCTTCGGTTATTACCCGGCATTAAAAGCATCCAAACTGGATCCGATAGAAGCATTGCGGTATGAATAGCTGTTGAAAAAAATTAAATAATTTCTGATGGGAGTTATTCTTCAGACAAAGGGGCTTAGTAAAAGTTTCGGTAAACTTACTGTATTATATGATCTGAATATATCACTGGAGAAAGGAGAATTATTTTCACTACTTGGCCCCAATGGCGCCGGTAAGACTACCACTATTAAAATCCTGACTACTTTATTGAAGCCATCAGCAGGAGATGCATTGATTGATGGGGTAAGCATAAAAAAGGATTCTTACAAAGTGAGAAAACTGATCGGTTATGTTCCGCAGATGCTTTCTGCCGATGGCACACTGACCGGTTATGAAAACCTATTATTGTTTGGAAAGCTGTATGACATCCCCAATAAAGAAGCAAAAAGAAGAGCTTTGGAAGCCCTGGAATTCATGAACCTTTCTGATTTTGCAAGCAAGCAAGTGAAAACCTATTCGGGAGGAATGGTGAGAAGATTGGAGATCGCTCAGTCCATGTTGCATCACCCGGAAGTTCTTTTTCTCGATGAACCCACTACCGGACTTGACCCCATCGGTGTAAAAACGGTTTGGGAGCACATTTTGAAACTGAAAGATCAGTTCAATACAACCATATTACTGACCACACATATTATGGAAGAAGCGGACAAACTTTCCAACCATGTTGCTTTTTTATCAAGAGGAAAATTAGCGGCCACCGGCACGCCTGAAGGATTGAAGAGTTCGCTGGGAAAAGAAAATGTTTCCATGGAAGATGTTTTTATTCATTACACCAAAGAATCTTTGGACACAGAAAAAAGTTTTCGTGACCTGCGCATCAGCAGAAGAACCACGTCACGATTGGGATGAAGCACTATGATACGATTTATAAAAAAGACTTTTGTATTGGCAGAACTGGAAGCCCGGAAAATCTCACACGATCCTACCGAGATCTTCACCAGGGCCGTGCAACCTGCATTATGGCTGCTTATCTTCGGGCAGGTGTTTGAACGAATGCACCCGATGAATGGCCCGGTTCGGTACATAGATTTTATGACGCCGGGAATATTGGCGCAAAGCACTTTGTTCATCGCCATTTTTTATGGCATCGGGATTATATGGGAACGGGATCTTGGGCTCACTCATAAGTTCCTGGTGACGCCGACTCCCCGTGCGGCTTTGGTTGCAGGCAAAGCATTGTCTGCAAGCCTTCGTTCCATTCCGGTGATGATCATCATTTATTTGCTGGCAATATTTTTAAAAGTTGACCTTGTATGGGATCCGCTCCGTATCTTATTGGTTTTGGTGATCGTGATCATAGGTTCTATTTTGTTTTCCACTTTCTCGCTTATCATCGCCTGCCTGGTAAAAACAAGAGAACGGTTCATGGGAATAGGCCAGGTGTTGACGATGCCTTTATTTTTTGCCAGTAATGCCATTTATCCTATTGATATCATGCCGCATTGGCTGCAGACATTTTCAAGAATGAATCCACTAACCTACATGATAGATGCTTTGCGTTCTGCCATGCTGCCGGGGCCGGTCAGCCGGAATATCCTTTTGGACATTGGGATCTTAATTGCTGTATCTGCAGTATTGATCATCATTGGAGGTTCTTTGTATAAGAGAGTCATCACCTGAAAAAATTTTAAATGCCTGAGATTATCACACTTACTTTCAGCCCCTGTATTGACCGGAGCATGTCGGTTCCGGAATTATTGCCGGAAAAAAAACTAAAATGTTCTGTTCCAAAGCTGGAACCCGGTGGAGGAGGCATCAATGTAGCGAGAGCAATTAAAAAATTGGGAGGTGATGCCCTTGCAGTTTTTCCATCGGGCGGATATACCGGGAAGCATTTCAATTCATTGCTGGAAAAGGAAGAGGTTCCGGTTGTGATCATCGAGACGAAGAATGAGACCAGGGAAAATATTATCGTGCTGGATGAGTCAGCTAATGTGCAATACAGGTTTGGAACACCAGGTACTGAGTTGCAGGAAAGCGAATGGGAAAAAATGCTGGAAGTGGTGGAAGGAATGCCCGACCGGCAAGCAGACGGAACCGGCCTGGAATATATTGTTGCCAGCGGCAGCCTGCCACCCGGAGTTCCATTAGACATTTATGCGAGGCTCGCTGTGATCGCAAAGAAAAAGAATGCAAAACTGGTGGTGGATACTTCCGGTGAAGCATTGAGACATGCTGCCGAAGAGGGTGTGTATATGATGAAACCAAACCTGGGAGAATTAGGTTACCTGATGGGAATAGACTGGATTGAACTGGAAGATGTGGAGAAGATCGGGAAAAAAGTGATCGCAAAGGGATATTGTGAGTTGCTGGTGATCTCGATGGGAAAAGACGGCGCCATGCTGATCACGGAAAATGAAACACACAGGGCTGTGCCGCCTGTAGTGGAAAGAAAGAGTGTGGTGGGCGCAGGCGATAGTATGGTGGCGGGCATTGTCCTGAGCCTGTCTGAAAACAAGAGTCTTGAAGATGTGTTGAAATTTGGCATTGCCTGCGGCACGGCTGCCACCATGAACGAGAGAACAGTTCTTTGCAGGAAAGAGGACGTGGAACATATCATCTCCTTGCACCATAAATAAAATTTTTCTTCCATTGTATTCTCACTTGCTGAATATTTATTTTTAGATCCTTCGTTGCTTTATACCTTTGGCTTGGTTTAACTCTTTCGGAAAAAGACTGCCACTTTCATTTGATTTCACGAAAGCCTGAATATTATCATGATCATACTCTTTACCGTTATTACTTTTTTTTCCACTCTGCTGGGGGGGTTGGTTGCCCTGCGGTTTAAAGATCAGTTACACCTGGTGCTGGGCTTCAGCGCAGGAGCGGTCGTGGCAGTCAGTTTTTTTGACCTGCTGCCTGAAGCGCTTTCCATGGGAGGTAAGTATTACAGTACGGTCACCATCACTTCAATAGTTGCGCTGGGATTTTTGATATATATGATCCTTGACCGCATGACCCTGCTTCATTTTCATTCCGGCGAAGCAAAGATGAAGAGCAAAGGACATTTAGGTGCGGGCAGCTTATCGGTTCATAGTTTTTTTGACGGTATTGCCATCGGGCTTGCTTTCCAGATATCCCATTCTGTCGGGATCTTTGTTGCAGTGGCGGTGATCGCTCATGATTTTTCTGACGGATTAAATACCGTATCCATAGTATTAAGGAATGATGGTAAGAAAAAAGATGCTTTCAAATGGTTGCTGGCAGATTCAATAGCTCCGGTGATCGGCGTGGTATCCACTTTGTTCTTTCATCTTCCTGAAAGTGGATTTTCCATTGTGTTGTCTATATTGTGCGGCTTCTTTTTTTATATCGGAGCCAGCGATCTGCTGCCCGAAAGCCAGCATGAACATCCGTCGTTGTGGACCACCATCACAACATTGATAGGGATGGCAGTTATTTATTTCGCCTTGCAGCTTACAGGATTTTGAAAAACATGTAATGATCTTTTTTTAATCTCTGCCCGAAATGATTATTTAGATTTCCCTGCTGAAGATCAGGGGCCCATGATTTCTGCCGGTATTGGAATTTTGTAAATTACTAAACGGTAAAAGTTGCCCGCAACCATTTGAAAGTTCTGAGTTCAACTATTAAAATTATTTCAATATGATGGTTCCCGATATTCAAAAAAAGAAAGCAGGACAGTTCCTGGAATATCACCAGGATAAAGAAATTTTAGTTTTGCTGAATTCCTGGGACCCGGGGAGTTCTAAATTGATAGAAGCAAGCGGCTTTAAAGCAGTAGCTACAACAAGCATGGGAGTGGCCGCTTCTTTAGGACGTCCCGACTGCGAAGTAATACAATTGCCGGAACTGATTGAAGTTTTAACCGGCATTGTGAATGCGGTTCAGGTTCCGGTAACTGCAGATATTGAAGCCGGTTTTGGAAATAATCTGAATGAAGTGGTTGAGTCGGTAAAAAAAATAATTGCTACAGGAGTTGCCGGGATAAATATTGAAGACAGCAGGGATATGAGCCCTGTATTGATTGATGAGATGGAATTTTGTGAGAGAATATCAGCCATCCGTGCATTGTCCGTCTCATTGGGTTTTCACCTGGTGATCAATGCCAGGACAGATTCATTTTATACTTCTTCCGGTTCCCACCAGGAAAAATTAGCTGAATCAATCCGAAGGGGTAATAAATACAGGGAAGCAGGCGCCGACTGCATATTTGTTCAGCCGGTAGCGGATAAAGAAACAATCAAAACCCTCGTTAAAGAAATCAATGCTCCCATTAATATTCTCGCAAATCCCGGTATCGGGTCAGGTATATTGCCTCCCAGCGTTCATGAACTGCAGGATCTGGGTGTTGCCCGTTTAAGTCTTGGTTCTGGTTTGATGAAAGCAACACTTGCATTGATGAAAAAAGTTGCTGATGAGCTGTTGCAGAAAGGTACATACGATATTTTATTGGATACGCTAACGCCTCTTCCTGATGCAGTAATGGCTTATAAAATGGCCATAGGGTTGAATAAATAAATTTTTCTGCTTGCAGGGAATAACTCCCTGACTTATGGATCAGGGAAGTACATCTGATGTAAAACTTATTGTACCTTCGGCCGCTGAATTTCAGGTTAGATATTTCAGGTATTTATTGCGGATCAATGCTGTCATGATAAATTCAAATAAAAAACGAAGCTCAATATTTTATGAATAAAGGGATCCTTACCGTTTTGCTTCTCATAGTATCCAACACCTTTATGACCTTTGCCTGGTACGGGCATCTGAAGTTCGGCCAGATGAACTGGTTTAAGAACTTAAGCCTGGTTGCAATTATTTTTATCAGCTGGGGTATTGCATTATTTGAATATTCCTTCCAGGTACCGGCAAATCGGATCGGTTTCAAAGAAAATGGAGGTCCCTTTGATCTCTGGCAGTTAAAAGTTATCCAGGAAGTGATCACCCTTACGGTATTTACCGCCTTTACCATAATCTTTTTTAAGAATGAGACTTTCCGGATGAATCACCTGATCGGATTTTGCTTTCTTGTAGTTGCTGTATATTTTATTTTCAAAAAATAATTCCGGAGAATTATTAATGATCTTCAATACGGCTTTTCCCGTCTTGATTTTTTTAATATCCCGCACCCTTTACATTATTGTGCAGCCCCAATGATTTCAGGAAAAAGCGGTTTACATGCCAACACCCGGATCAAATGAACTAAAACCTTATGATTTTATAATATTCATAGCGGACATTTTTTTTGAAAAAGGGCGGGTTATCTTTACAAAAAAATTCTCTGCGCCTGTTTGGATTAAATACAAGAAAAATTTTATTTTCTCCTGTTGTGTACTGGAAAGAGATACTGGCAGGATTAATGATCCTTTTTGCTTTTATTTTTTTCAGGGGCGAACGCAAGGAATTGCAGGATATCATTCCTAACATTGAAAATGCTGATCTGTTCTGGCTTTTAACAGGAATGGCAATAACTGCCCTGTACGTTTTTCTTCAAAGCGGAATGTATGTCCGTTGTTTTGCATCTATCGGGCTACGTTTAAAATGGATAGATGCTCTTGAACTTTTTTTAAAAAGAAATTTTTTAAGCATATTTCTTCCTGCCGGAGGAGTTAGTGCTCTTGCTTACACTCCCTCTCAATTACGAAAAAGGGGGTTCAATAAAACACAGATCAACCAGGCCAGCGGGCTTTATGGATTTGCCGGCATGTTTACAGTTTTCCTGGTTGGGCTACCGGTAGTCATCCTGTTGGCATTTTCATCTCAGCGCCAGTTTGACAGCGCCTGGGTCGCATTGCTGTTTGTAGTACTGATATTGGCCGGCACTGTTTGGGTTGCAAGATCTTTAAAACGAAAAGAATCCTTGTACCGGTTTTTTGAAAAAAAATTTCCACGGGCACTTCCTGTTATTGATGAATTGTTTTCTGCAAATGTTACACAAAGAAAATATGCAGGCGCCATTGCATTCTCCACCGGTGTGGAGCTTACCGGCATGGCACATGTTTATATAGCCATGATGGCGCTCGGCCTGCATGGTTCGCTTACCATTGCAGCAGTCGGTTACATGGTATCGGTCCTGTTGATGGTGATTTCTCCTTTTCTCAGGGGATTGGGAGCTGTGGAAATGTCCCTGGTCTATATTCTGGAAGTGTATGGATATTCAACGTTGCAGGCTTTATCTGTTACGGTATTGTACAGGGTATTTGAATTTTGGCTTCCGATGGCTTTAGGCCTTATCGCATTTGCATGGAGAGGTCGCCAGTTGTTTGTAAGGATTGCACCGGCTCTTCTTATTTTCACTTTAGGGATCATCAATATAATTTCTGTTGTAACTCCTCCGGAACATCACCGCTTAAGGTTACTGAGAAAATTTATGCCTCTTGATGCCATTAATGCGTCAGGTGCGGTTGTCCTTTTTGTAGGATTGGTGCTCCTGATCACTTCCGCTTATATGTTTAAGGGGCTGAAGAATGCGTGGCGTTTGGCAATTCTGATGACGGTTATATCACTTATCGGGAATCTTACAAAGGCACTGGATTATGAAGAGGCGACTTTTGCTGCGGCCACCTTAGTGCTTTTATTGACCAGCCGAAACCAGTATCCTGTTAAAAGCAACCTGAGACTGGTGCGCTTTGGTTTGTACTCCGTGATCATTGTCGTCTTATCTATTTTAATCTTTGGATTTGTAAGTTTTTATTTTATCAACCCCAGGGTCTTCGGAATTGATTTCACATGGAGGCAATCCCTCCTTTATTCGGTTCAGATTTTCCTGTTGGGAGGAAATGATAACCTTGTGCCCCATACTCCATTCGGGCATCAGTTTATATGGATCTTTCAGTTACTTGGTTTCATGAGCTGGGGATTCCTGCTTTTTGCGATCATCAAACCTCATTTCAAATCGGAACCCGTAAGCGGCTCTGCAAGAAAAAAAGCTGCAGAACTCTTATCAGAGTTTGGAAAATCTCCTGTGGATTATTTCAAAGTTTCCAATGATAAGCTTCTCTTTTTCTCTGATCTGTATGATGCATTTGTTTCCTACCGGGTAGCTAATGGATTTGCCATTGTACTGGAAGAACCGGTATGTGCCGAAGATCATAAGACCGAAGTATTGGCAGAGTTCTTAAATGAATGTAAAAAGATGGGGCTGAAAGTTGCTTTTTACCGGGTTGGCCAAAACAGTATCCTGTGGTTCGATGAACTCAGAAAGAAAAAAGTGATCATTGGCCAGGAAGCCATACTGGATGTAGAGATGTTTAACCTGGAGGGCAGAAACAATAAATCACTCAGGAATGCTTTGAACAGCCTGAACAAAAAAGGATTTGTAACGGAGATTCTCCGTTCTCCTTTAAAAAGCGCCCTCGTTGCTGACCTGAAAAAAGTATCTGATGAATGGCTGGTATTATCAGAAAGGGAAGAACAGGTGTTTTCCCAGGGTATGTTTGATGAAAAAGAAATTACAAAACACGACGTGATCATTTGCCGTGACCCCTCAGCAACTATTGTAGCATTTTTAAACATCATTCCTGATTTTGCCCCCGAAGAATGTACTTATGATCTCATACGCAGGAGGGAAAATGCGCCGGGTGGCTGCATGGATGCACTCATTATAAAAATGGTGGATTATGCCAGGGAAAATAAATTCCGGTATATAAACCTGGGGTTGGCGCCCATGACCGGTATCACGCATCCACAGAATCCTGCAGAGCAGATCATTAAATACGCTTCCGAAAAGTTTAAAAGGTTCAGGCATTACCAGGGGCTGCGTGATTTCAAAGAAAAATATACAACTATATGGGAGGATAAATACCTTGTTTATGAAAATGATTATGATCTGCTGCAGTTACCTGCTGCATTAAACAAAGTAATGCAACCTTAATTCGCCATTATGATAAAAAAAGCGGGATTACTTCTTATTTTGTCTGTACCGGTATTATTTCTTTATGCACAGGATCTCCCTGTCAAAGAATGGAATGCTTCTTCACATTCAGGGCCATTCATCTTTTACATCACCGGTGATGGAGGACTGAATAAGTTTTCAAACGGATTATGCGCCTCATTAAATAATAAAGGGTTTGATGTGGTTGCGCTGGATGCCAAGTCTTATTTCTGGAAGAAAAAAACCCCTGAAAAAACTACGGAAGACATCAGTAACTTTTTAATTCAAAAAATAGCAGGCCGCCCGGATCAGCAGATTATTTTCATTGGTTACTCATTCGGCGCTGATGTGCTGCCTTTTGTTCTGAACAGATTGCCTGTAAATCTTCGGAAAAAAGTGCAGGCTTCATTCATTATCGGATCGTCAGGAAATACTGATTTTGAAACTCATTTACTGGACATGCTTGGAGTGGGTAAAAACAGGGGTTTGGATGTATTGACTGAAGTGAATAAACTTGGCGACAGCAGGGTGGTTGTTATCAGCAGTGAAGATGACAAAGGACTGAACACAAAAGGGATCAGTTTAAAAAATGTGGTGGAAGTAACCCTGCCCGGTGGCCATCACTTCGACGGAGACCCTGGTGAATTAGCCGGGGTAATAGTAAAATATTCCGGGAAATAATACATTCCATTTATCTCGACACCTCAAATAAGCAGGGTAATAGATATGCGATAAGTGAAAGAATATTATTATCGTTAATCTTGCAAACCGGGGTTTCAACTTTCTCACGGCAAAATCCATGTATTATCCCGGCAGGATAAATCATAACAAAAGCAAATACCATTAAAGAATCCTTATGATGAACATGGGAAAGCGGTATTTTAGCAATACTAATGCCGGCAAAGGTCATTCATATAGAAAATATCAAAGGGCTTGATGAACAGGAGGTTTCTTCTTTGCAGCAGGAATATGGAAAAAATATTTTCGAAAAGGACAGTTCAGGCACTTTTATTAATATACTATGGGGCATCCTGAGAGAGCCTATGTTCATATTACTGGCTATCGCCTGCTCTGTTTATTTTATTATTGGCGAGATCAGCGAAGGATTTTTAATGGCTGCGGCAATGATCTTTGATGCCGCCATTTCATTTTACCAGGAAAATAAAAGCGCTAAAGCTTTAAAAGCGCTGAATGCATACACCGGACCAAAAGTGACCGTGATCCGTAATGGGGAAGAAACAATAATTGATACGGAAAATCTTGTACCGGGAGATGTGATGATGCTGGAGGAAGGTAATAATGTTCCGGCAGATGCTTTGATCCTTCAGTCAAACGATCTGAGTATAAACGAATCTGTCATAACCGGCGAGTCATTTCCTGTTGAAAAAAATTCCCTGGAAGGTCATAACAACTTATTCCAGGGAACAACGGTCAATTCAGGCAAGTGTGTTGCTGAAGTTACCGCTATCGGATCCCGGACAACATTAGGTAAACTGGGAAAAACAGTAGCCGCATACAGTCCTCCGAAAACATTACTGCAGCAACAGATAGGAAAATTTGTGCAACGGTTGTTTTTATTTGGATTGGTTGCATTTATCCTGATCTGGTTATTTAACTACCTCGAGACCGGCTCGGTGATTCAGGGTTTATTATACGGGCTGACTTTGGCCATGGCAGCCGTACCTGAAGAAATACCGGTAGCTTTTTCATCCTTTATGGCATTAGGCGCTTATAAAATGAGTAAGCTGGGAATTATTTCCCGGCAGCCCCAAACCATCGAAAACCTGGGAGCAGTAACAGTGATCTGCCTGGATAAAACCGGGACGATCACTGAGAATAAAATGGAGGTGAAAATAATTTATGATTTTAATAATGATGAATTGCTGGATGTTGAGAAAGTGGAGCAGAATAAAGGTGAGAAAGTTTTATATTATGCTATGCTCTCCAGTGAGCAGGACCCGTTTGATGCTATGGAAAAAGCAATTCATGAAGCATGGCATTATTATAACAACGGAATAACCGGACCGCTGAAGCAGGTCTATGAATACCCGCTGGACGGTAAACCGCCGATGATGACGCATGTGTATCAGCAGGGGAATAAAAAATTAATAGCAGCCAAAGGTGCAATCGAAAGAATTTTAAGAGTTTGCAGGATCGAACCGGAAACGGAGGCAAAGGTCATTGCTCATGTAAAGGAGCTGGCGTCAAAAGGTTACCGGGTGCTGGGCGTAGCCGGCGCCACTCCACATGAAGGGGAATTGCCAAAAACACAGGATGAATTCAACTGGGAATTTGAAGGGCTGGTCAGTTTTTATGATCCTCCTAAAAAAAACATACAGGAGATATTTCGCAGATTTTATGAGGCGGGTATCAAACTGAAATTACTTACGGGCGATTATCCCGAGACTGCAATCAATATTGCAGAGCAGACCGGAATGCGGAACTATCAGAAATATTTTTCAGGAAACGAAGTGATGCAGATGACTGAAAGTGAATTGAAGGAAAGTGTAAAGTCTGTGAATCTTTTTGCCCGGATGTATCCTGAAGCAAAGATGAAAGTGATCAATGCCCTGAAAGCAAATGCTGAGATCGTCGCAATGACAGGGGATGGCGTGAATGACGGGCCTGCATTAAAATCTTCTGATATTGGAATTGCTATGGGGAAAAAAGGAACAGAGATTGCCCGGCTGGCCTCTGATCTCATTCTCACTGATGATAATATTGATAAGATTCCCGAAGCGGTCCTTCAGGGAAGGAAGATTTATAATAACCTGAAGAAAGCGGTCAGGTACATTATTTCCATTCATATTCCCATAATTCTCACTGCTTCACTTCCGATATTGTTTGGCTGGAGATATCCTAATATTTTTACCCCTATCCATGTTATCTTCCTGGAATTGATCATGGGGCCAACCTGCTCCATCTTTTTTGAAAGGGAACCTGTAGAAAAGGATATCATGTTGCAGCCCCCGAGAAACAGAAATATGAAACTATTCGGCAATGAAGAACTGCTCATCAGCATCATCCAGGGTATTGTAATATCCATAGGCACTCTCTCTGTATATTATTATTACATGATGTCCGGTCATTCTATTGAAGAAACCAGGGCAGTGGTGTTCACTACATTGGTACTGAGCAATATTTTTCTTACGTTCACCAACCGTTCTTTCCATGAAAATTTTTCCAAAACTATTTTCTATAAAAATGATCTTGCTCCCTGGGTGTTGATCATCTCGCTGCTTTTTCTTGCACTGATCCATGTCGTGCCTTTTTTTAATCAGCTTTTTAATCTTACTCAAATTTCAACAGGAAATTTTGCGGTTTGCATTGGTGTTGCATTTGTAAGTGTAGCCTGGTTTGAACTGTACAAGACTTTTTTCCGCAAACCCGGGTAGGTGCATCCCCGTCATATTTTTAACTGACTACTCTCATCATTTTTAATGACCGGCGTTCTTTGAATCAGCTATGCCGTGCAGCTATCTTCGGTCAGAAATTAATTTTTAAAACTTAAAATAAGGAGGTCCTATGCCAACAAAATCATTAATGAAAACCGGTGAAATGATTCCGTCCGCATTTGAAGATTTTTTCAAACCCTGGAATGAATGGTTTGATAACGGAGGTTTTTGGGGCAGAGTAATGAAAATGCCCGCCGTGAATGTAACAGACAATAAAGAAAATTATATTGTGTCCCTCGCAGCCCCGGGATTGAAGAAAAACGACTTTAAAATTGACGTGAACGGGAACATGCTCACCATCAGCAGCGAAAAGGAAGAAGACAGGGAAGAAAAAGAATCAAGGTACACCCGCAGAGAGTACAGTTATTCTTCCTTCAGCCGCAGCTTCACTCTGCCGGAAGAAGTGAACAGGGAAAAAATTGATGCAGTGTATGAAGAGGGAGTGCTGAAACTGACACTTCCGAAAACAGAGGAGTCTAAAAAGGCTGCAGCGGTTAAACGTATCGCTGTAAAATAAGCCGGCCACTGTACGGCTTGATCGGGGGCTGTCTCAAAAGCTATCTCAGGAAACGACGTGAAGCAATATTTAAAAATTTATACATTAAGAGTTAATCAGGTTGTTTCAGTTGTTCTTAACGGTAAAAACTTTTGGGGCAGCCCCTTTTATTTAATTTCACGAATAAAAAGATTTAGCGGCAATAAATATAAAATTTGTAACCAGGTCGACATAAAAAATCTGTTGTGTAGTTCATGACAATTGTCATTCACAAAAATGATTATCGTTCTTTATATAAAGTGAGAGGTGAAATAATTTTGTTATTATGAAGGGAGATATAATTATGCCAAGCCCAGACTTAAAGATCCGGCAGTTTCAGCATGAAATCGACACCTGGAAACGAAATCTTGAATTCCTTTTGCAGGAAAATGTGAATTTAAAAAACCGTCTTGCAGAAGTACTGCAGACCGTTCAGGATGATGATATTCTTGAAGCCGCAGAAACATTTCAAAGTGAATTTTTAAGAGAAGATGAAGCCATCCAGATATTGAGAGGGGATATTGCGAAGCAGGATCATCTGCTTACCAGGGAGATTTATGAAAACGGGTATATTATAAAAGATGTAGTCAGGCAGCAAAAAAAACTTTCTGAAGGAGTTAAGAATGTAGTTTCCGGGTTTAATAAATTAAAATTCGATTTTAACAGTTACCTCGGGGAAGTCCTGTAATCCGGCTGTATATGAATGAAAGAGGATTGATTATTTTTCTGCTGTTGTTTAATATGGCAACAACGGCCAGTTCATCAGGGCAGCCAGGCCCGGAACAAATAGGAAGATTGGTTCTTAATGAATCTGCTCTTAAAAAACTCTCACTGCAACATGCTGCCGAAGTAAAGGAGGTTTACGCTGTTTTTCGGTATCAGTCCATTTGGTTTGGAAATAGCCCCCGGATCAGTGCTTTGTTGCAGTTGTTTCAGCAATCAGCAAATTTGGGTTTGAATAAAGAGGATTATCAAACCAGGTACATACAGGCAATTCAAAAGAACCCAGCAGAATGGAGTAAGGATACCTTGTCAATGGAGCTGGGACTTACTGATGCTGCCATTCATTTTGCAAAAGATGTTGCAGCAGGCAATGCACCTTTGAAACTTGGTTATGACGGATTGAATTATCGTCCCGGTTGCAGTGATATTCCCGGCTTACTGGCTTCAGCTATTCAAAATGACAGCCTGCGGGAATTGCCGGCTTTTATGGAGCAAAAAACTCCTGAATATCATTCTTTGAAAAAACTGATAACCCGGTTCAATTCAGTGATGGCAGAAAAATCTTTCAAAGAAGTTATCATCAAATCTTCAAAGTCAAATGCAGATAATAAAGAATTATTGATCAAATTTTATCAGTTGGGGCTACTGGATTCAGCAACACAAAATTTGAGCGGGAAGGAATTAAAAACAAAAATCAGATCGGCACAGGAGTTATTCAATTTTCCGGCAGATTCCATTTTGCGGAGCAACCTGGTTTCAGCATTAAATATTCCTCTGCGTTACCGGCTTGAAGAATTAAAACTGGCTCTCAATACTATTCGTGCCTTGTATTGTATCAAACAATCCTCAACGGTAATAATTGTTAATATTCCTTCGGCAACGCTCCTTGTATATGATCAGGGAAAGAATATCCTGGATTCCCGGATCATAGTGGGAAAAAGATCCACGCCAACGCCTACACTGAGCAGCAAGGTCACTGATGTAGTACTATACCCTTACTGGATGGTGCCTTATTCCATCGCTACTAAGGAAATACTTCCTGCAGTCAAACGCAGTATTGGCTATCTTGATGCAGGGAATTACCAGGTGATCAACAAGTCGGGTAAAGTGATCAATCCTTACACGGTTGACTGGCATTCGCTGAGTAGTTCAAATTTCCCGTACATTATCCGGCAATCTACCGGTTGTGATAATTCTTTGGGCCTGATAAAATTGAATTTTTATAATCCATTCGGGGTGTACCTCCATGATACTCCTGCCAAAAAATTATTTGTCTTTAATAAAAGATATTTCAGTCATGGATGTATGCGGGTACAAAAAGCAATGGAACTGGGACATATTGTTCTGAGAAATAACAGCCTTGCCCTGGATACTCTTGAAGATAAAGGCTGCCTTCGTAACCAGGCGCCTGTAGTGGTTCCTGCCGGTCAGCACATACCGGTTTTTGTTATTTACTCAACTGCATGGACTGACGGTAATGGCAGAATCAGTTTTAATGAAGATGTGTACCGGAAACAAATTGCGATTCTAAGAAAGAAATGATTTAAAGATGAACTGATCTCAATTTTTATTTCTTCTGACCATGGTCATTGTCTCTGCTTTTTTACGATTCTAATTTGCTTTCATAAAACCTGATAGTATGAAGCAGTTTATCATTACACTGATTGCTACTGTTTTTCTTTTTTCCGGTTGCGGCCCATCTACGAAGATCACCAGTTCATGGAAAGCTCAGGATGCTTATCCCAAAAAATTTAATAAAATTGTTGTGTTAGGCCTTATTACGGATGCTGACCGCACTGTCCGTGAGAATATGGAGCAAAATATTGCTGCAAACCTGAGGGACCTTGGGTATAATGCCGTATGTTCCTGTGATGAATATAGCCCTAAAGCATTTGAAGGCATGAGTGAAGAACAGGCATTGCAAAAACTTCGTAATTCAGGAGTAGATGCCGTGCTTACCATCACGTTACTGGATAAAACAAAAGAACAGTATTATGTTCCGGGAAAAATATACTATACGCCCTATTATATTTACCACAACCGCTTCTGGGGGTATTATCGTGTTATGTATAATCGTATCTATTCTCCGGGTTATTACAGCCAGAATACAAAATATTTCTGGGAGAGTAATTTTTATGATATGTCTGCAGATCAATTGATTTATTCGGTACAAAGCCAGTCATTTGATCCCGCTTCTACCGAATCCATGAGCCGGGAATATGGTACGATAATTATTAAAGATATGGTCCGGAATAACATATTGGCTAATCAAAAAGGAGTAACAACGAAACCAATGTAATTCTTTTTAATGAGGAAATAGCAGAAACAAAAAGGCCGGATTCTTCCGGCCTTTGCTGTTCCTGTAGTATGAATAATATCTTCTTAATTCAGCATATTCAATAATTTTTTTTCATTCAGAATGATAATAGAACCGCTTTTGATATCAATCAGTTGCTCGTTCTTAAAATCACTTAGTGTGCGGATGAGTGATTCAGTAGCAGTACCGGCGATAGTAGCAAGATTTTCCCTGCTGATGTGAATGGCAAACTCCGGGTCCTGCCTGGTATTATATTTCTTATTCAGTTTGATAATGGCGTCCGCCACTTTTTTACGGAGAGAATTATATGCCAGGCCCAGTAACTGTTCTGCTTTTTCTGAGATATTCTTTGCTAATAGTTTTATAAACAGGCTGGCGATCTCCCTGTTATTATTCAGCAGGCTTTCAAAATCTTCTTTTGGTATGATAGCCAGTTCGCAATCTTCCAGTGCTTCTGCAGTTTCTTTGTAAGGAGTTCCTTCCAGCAATGCAGTATATCCTAGGAAATCACCTTCATTATACAATCCCACAACCAGCTCTTTGGCATTTTCATTTGATTTATAGGTTCTGACTTTTCCTTTATGGACATAAAATAAACGGGATGGCCTGTTACCTTCCGAATAGATAACCTGCTTTTTTCTGTATTTATTGATATTCCGCCCTTCCCGCAATGATTGCATAGCATCTTTTCCGCCGGATAAATTTAAAAGCTGGTTAATACCTTCAATTCCTCCTGCAATTTTTTCTTCGATCATACCCGCCTTTTTCAATCTACCTTCTACGGCTTCCAGCAACTCTGTGCCTTCAAAAGGTTTGGTGATGTAGTCGTCAGCTCCAAGCGCCATACCTTTTCGTACATCAGCTCTTTCTGTTTTTGCAGACAGGAAAATAAATGGAATGTGAAGTGTTTCGGGATTTTTATTCAGCAGGTGTAAAACGCCAAAGCCATCCAGGACCGGCATCATAATATCACAAACGATGAGATCCGGTTTCTCTTTAAGAGCAACTTCAACGCCTTCTTTTCCATTTACAGCAGTAAACACTTTGTAATTGGCTAACTCAAGGATCTCTGCAGTATTTTCCCTGATATCGTTGTTATCTTCTATCAATAAAATCTTTTTCATGGAAGTTAAGTTTCGTTAAAGGTGACCTACCGTATTTTTTAAACCCGGTGTCTATGCCGGTTTATTTTCCCCGGGCAGCTTAAACCGTATGTTGAATTCTGTTCCTTTTTCTATTTCGCTGTTGCAGGAAATTTTTCCATTCAATAATTCAACGTATTTAAAAACGATGTGTAACCCAAGGCCTGTTCCCTGGATGTTGGTAACATTTGAACCCCTGTAAAAACGTTCGAATAAACGGACAAGATCTTCTTTCGGGATGCCGATACCCTGATCTTTTACCTGTAATAAAAGCCGTTCTTCTTTTCTTTCTGTCCTGATCCTGATCATGGAATTTTCAGGAGAAAACTTGATGGCATTGGATAAAAGGTTCATGACAATATGCTTCAGGATTCCCGGATCGAGATATACCTGTTTTTCCCCGCTGTGGTTATAAGAAATATGCTGTCCTTTTTTCAGGAGGCCTTCCATTTCATTGATGATACCCTGGATATGTGCATGAATGTTGAACCCGGCCATCTTTACAGTTATCTTACCTTCTTCAATCCTCCCCACGGAGAGGAATTCATTCAGGATATCAGTTAAGGTGTTTACTGATGATATAATACGGTCAAGGTGCCTTTTCCGCTGCACCTGTTGTTCGGCACTGCAATATTTTTCTACAAGGTATGCTGAAGATAAGATAGTACTCAGAGGTGTTCTGAACTCATGAGAAGCCATGGTGATAAAACGGGATTTCAGTTCGCTCAGGCCTTTTTCTTTTTCCAGGGACCGTTGCAATTCACTTCGGGAATCTTCCAGTTTTTTTAATGTTTCCATCAGTTTATGTGTCCGGTCTTCTACTTTATCTTCAAGTTTTTCATTCAGTGATTTGATTTCCTCTTCTTCTTCTTTTCTTAATGTGATATCGCTGATATAGGCAATAATGTAAAGCTCACCGTTATCTTTGTAATGGCTTAAGGTTATTTCCACCGGGAACTCAGTCCCATTTTTCCGCCTGCCCTTCAAATCGGCTTTCCGGTGGCATATTGTATTGTTGTTGAGATTTTCGTTAAACTTCTGCCGTAGCATCACGTGCCTTTTTCTTGACCTCACAGGAACAAGGATCTCTATTTTTTCTCCTGCCAGCTCTTTTTCAGTAAACCCAAACAAATCAAGGGCAAACAAATTAGCCAGTTGAATGATTCCTTCCCGGTTCACAACAATGATCCCAATGGAGGCATCCCTGAAGATTGCCTGAACCAGTTTGGTTTTTTTTCTATTGAGGGATTTATCTGACAGCAAGTGTTGCATATAATCTAAAATCTTTTCCTTAGTGTTTTCAAACTTGAGAAAATGATATCATACCGGGCGGGATTTTAATCACCCTGTCGTATGATTTTTAACATTTTCGTTGTTACAATACAGTTTTGAAGCGTTAGTCCTGGCACTGTGCCGGACACTGAAATGTAATCGGGCCGTTTTGATTAAGATCATGGCGGAAGATGTTTACCGTCATAGATAACAAAGATATTTCAAAATAGGTTCGTATTCTCAAAAGGGGGTTTTATGAAAAAAATACTTCTTGCATTTGATGGAAGTCATTTTTCTGAGGGCGCCTGCGAATTTGCCAGGAACCTGAACGAAAAAAACAGGATTCTTCTTGTAGGAGCATTTTTACCGCAGGTAGATTATGCTAACCTGTGGAGTTATTCAAGTGGCGGTATTACAGGCCCTTTATTTATACCGGTGGTAGAAGGTGAGGATTCCGATGCCGTTCAGAGAAATATGGAACGGTTTGAAAAATTTTGTAAAAAAAACAATATTGAATTCAGGATACATAAGGATTATTATGATTTTGCTTTACCTGAATTAAGAAAGGAAACACGTTTTGCAGACCTTTTGTTGCTGGGGGGTGAAAAGTTTTATGAAAATCTTGGGACAAATGAACCAAACGATTATCTGAAAGATGCACTTCACGGAGTAGAATGCCCGGTAGTGGTAGTGCCCGAGAAATATGAATTTCCGCACAGCAATATCCTGACTTACGATGGAACAGAAGACTCTGTTTATGCAATAAAACAATTTGCTTATATATTCCCTGAACTGACCGGTAATAAAACCATACTGGTTTATGTTAACAGGAAAGGTGAAGACAGGCTGCCTGAGGAGGTAAGTATCGGGGAACTGGCTGCCCGCCATTTCAAGGACCTGACCCTGGAGCACCTGAGAGCAGAATCGAAAAAATATTTTAATACCTGGCTGCTGGAAAATAAAGGTGCTATTCTTGTAAGCGGGGCTTTTGGCCGTTCAGCACTCTCAAGGTCTTTCAAAAAGAGCTTTGTGACCGATGTAATTAAAGAACAAAGATTGCCTGTTTTTATAGCGCATAACTGATGCCTGCGTAAAATTTCAAAGTACCTGGTCCTTATATAAAATAATGCGGTTTATTCATTCTTCTTGAAATACGGAATGCCGCATTGATCATTCCAACATGACTGTACGTCTGCGGAAAATTTCCCCATTGTGACCCATCTTCACTTACATCTTCACTGAGCAACCCGAGATGATTGCTGTATTGTAATATTGATTCAATTGTTTTAAGGGCGTCATCTGTTCTTCCCATATAGGCTAATGCTTCTGCATACCAGAAGGAACAAACCAGGAAAGTGGATTTTGGTTTTCCGAAATCATCGGTATGCCTGTAACGGTAGATCAATCCGTTTGAAGATTTCAGGCTTTTCTCTATTGCTTTGAGATGTTGTTTTGCTTTTATGTTGTCAGGCTGAAGAAATTGCATGGAAAGCAGTTTCAATGTACTGGCATCCATGTTGGAAGAACCGATAGCCTGTGTATAAGCTTTTAATTCCGGGTTATAACATTTTTCCAGCAATGCTGTTGATTTTTTGATAACTGACTCTGCTTTTTTGATCATTGCTTTTTCATGGATCATGACTGCATACTTTCTTGCAGCATGGGCGCCTGCCCAGTGAAATAACAAAGTGTTCGAGTTCTGCTGCAGCGTTTTTCTGAATTCCCATATACCGGCATCCGGCTGTTCCAGGGTGTTTTCGATTTCCTGCAGTAAGCGGTTGATAATAGCTTTATAGTTTACTTCAGACCTGTTATAGATCACAAGACGCTGGTCAAAGATCAGCGGAAGCATGGTAAGTAAAACCTGCCCATATACATCATTCTGCAATTGCTGATAGGCAGCATTGCCAATACGAACCGGCGTGTTGTTCATATAACCGGTAAGGGGTAAGATCTTTTCATCAATTATTTTTTCCCCGGTTACAGAATATAAGGGTTGAATCCTTCCCGAATCATTGCGGAGAATGTTTTGAATGAATTCAAAATACTTTTCCAGTTCATCAAAATGGCCAAGCATATTGAATGCCTGCAGCGTATAATAAGAATCACGCAGCCAGCAAAATCGGTAATCCCAGTTTCGGCCGCTGCCCGGCGACTCAGGCAGGCTGGTAGTACCAGCTGCAATAAAGCCACCGGTATCTTCATATTGATGCAGTTTCAATGCCAGTGCTGAGCGGGCAACCTGTTCCTGGAATATATTGGGCAGGTAACTGCTTTTTATCCATTTCTGCCAGTAATTTTTTGTAAGGTATAGGAAACGCTCTGCAGTATCTTCCAGTGGCGCTTCCAGAGGTTCCCCGTAGGTTAAAACGAGATAATAATTTTTATTTAATACAAAACTTTTTTTTCCTGAAATATATGCAAGCGGAATATCAGTAGTCAGGCGGACGGGCCCGCCGATGTTCATGTAACGGATATGATTGCTTGCTGAATATTGTTCCGGAATGATATTGCCATAGTCCCCCCGTGGTTCACATTCCACTTTTATATGCGGTGATCCGCTGAGCCACTCAATTTTCCGGACTAACATCAGAGGGCGGTAATATCTTTCATACTGGAAAAAACGCGGAGCAAAATCAGTGACCCTGAACCGGCCTCTTGAAGATTCAAATTCTGTGCAAAGGATATTTGTATTGGGAATATAGTATTGACTGCTTTTAAATGACTGTTCGGGATTGATCTTAAAACATCCTCCTTTCTTTTTCGCTATTAACCCTCCAAACAGGAAGCTGCTGTCAAACTCAGGCATGCACATCCATAGTACGTCCGCATTGGTGTCAATATAAGCGAGGTAGGAACAGTTGCCGATGATGCCTAAGTTATACTTATGTGCCATTACAGCTAATTTAGTTCTTTTAACAGAAGTTCTTTTAAAAACCGGACCACTTCCTCCTGGGTGATCAGCGAATAGCCCGCTGCGGTTTCACCGGGCCCTATCTTGATGTTTATACTATCCCGGCCCAGTGCACTGAACATGTCCTCATCAGTACGGTCATCACCAAGGGCCATGATGAAATCCGGGTTTACTTTGTTCATGATCATTTTGGCAATAGCTCCTTTATTGACTTTGGTAAAACGCACTTCAATTATTTTATTGCCATCCAGTATTTGCAGCGGAGTGTTATGGATCATCTTTGAAAGAGTGCGAATCAGTTCCCTGGAGTGAAAGTTTCCTGATTCATAAGAAGCATTGCGATAGTGCCACGCCAGTGAAAAGCGTTTTTCTTCAATAAAAGACCCCCCGCATTTGCGGGAACTGTTTTCCATTGCAGTTATAATTTCTTTTTTCCATTCATCGGTTTCTTCTGCCAGTTCCTGCCATTGTTTGCCGGGATATTTTATCAGGGCTCCATGTTCTGCTACGATGATAAGATCTAAATTTCCCAGCCATTTTCCTAATGTAGCACTGTCCCTTCCGCTGATGATAACTACATTGTTTTTTTTATCAGAAGCCAGCGAAGTTAATATTCGGATCACATCTTCATTGGGAGCAGAGAGTGAGGGAAATTTCATCAAAGGCATCAGTGTTCCGTCATAATCAAGGAACAGCAGTCTTTTCCCGGATCTTTTTACCAATTCGCTGATCTTATGGTATTCTTCGGTACCAATCATTCTTGTACAGTTTCATTCCGTTAATCCATATCGAAATTACAACCACAAAATGTAACAGGAATTAAAATATTTTATCTTTTGCCGGGGCAAATAAAACTAAAAGGCGCCCGGAAGAGCGCCCTTTTTTTTCTTATCACTTAAACTATGAGAAAGAGTTAAAAATCTTTTGTATCACTCAATCAGTCTGATCTACGTCATTAATTAAAAAATTACAGGACAGGCTTTGTTTTGATTCATGAGTTTCAATTTTTGAGCTTCACGGTAATCGTCACCCGGTTGTAAAACGTCTATTCGTATCTGTACTCTTTCCCGTAACAAGTCAATTGGTAAAAAGCATATCAAAAAAAAGTGAGTGCAGTAGTAAAAGAGTTATACAAAATGAGGACTGCCTGGTGCAATTTAATTATCCTGGAGGTAAATCTTTTTTCTGGTTGGGTTAGAAAATCATTAGAATTGATTAGCGGCACCTTTGGAAAATAGCTCGATGTGAAAATGTGTTCCTTGTGCAGGATGGCTGGATACGCTTAATGTCCCGTTGTGCAATTTTAAAATTCGCCTGGTCAGCGATAGTCCAAGCCCGAACCCCGGCTTACCCGAGGCACTGCTACCCCGGAAAAAAGGCTGGAAAATCTTTTCTAATTCGTCTTCAGTTAATATATCACTGTTATTGGCAAAATCAAGTATGATCTTTTTATCTGTGAAATTCAAGTTTACATTGATCTTTTTATCTTTCGAGTATTTACACCCGTTCTCAATAATATTTTTAAACACTGAATACAGCAGGTCACTGTTCCCGGGAATGATGCATTCGTTTTCGTCTTCAGGCAGGTCGGCAAAATGGACAATCAAGACAGTTTCGGGGTATGATTTTTTTACATTTGCCACTGCCTTCATCACTACTTCGTCTATGCGCACATCTGACAGTTCAATGGCGCCTTCATTTCCTGTACGGGCAATTTCTAAAAGGCTTTTGGTCAGTTCACTCATAACATGTACCTCTTCAGATACTGATCTCAGGATTTTTTCATAATCTTCACTGCTTCTTTTTTGCAGCAGTCCAATTTCCAGCTGGCTGCTCATTGAGGTAAGGGGAGTGGACAATTCGTGCGACGCATTCGATATAAATCTTCTTTGAATGAGAAATGAATCTTCCAGCCGGTCCAGCAGATCATTGAAGGTTTTCGCCAATGCGTTCAGTTCATCTTTTGTATTACCGGCGCTGATCCTGTTGGAAAGGTCAGAAGTGGAAAACAGGGTTACTTCCCCTACTATTCTCTTTATTGGCCTTAAAATAAAACCTGAGAAAAACCAACCGGCAAAAAAAGAAAGCAATATGCCTGCTGTGGCAACAATCCACAAAACCGCTTTTAAATTGTTGCTGACATTTTCCCTGTACTCGTCCCGGGCTATGATAAACGCATAATATTTTTGGTTTCGGTCCGTATAGCTGAGCAGGTAACCATCCCGGAAGCCTTCAGTAAAAAACGTTTCCCCCGTTTCACCGGCTTTATTGAAAGATACAGGAGGAGGAGTTGTTGTATCTGTAGGGTTCTCGTAAAACCGGTACCGGATTTTTTTATTACCATCATATATGGCAACGTATTTGTTTCTAAAAGAAGCTAACGAGGTAGTGTCCAGGTTGCTCATGACATTCTGAATAAGCGTATCAGATATTTCCCAAAGCCTGACAATAGCTGATGTCCTGTCCTTTAGTCTTTGCTGGAACTGGGATATGTTTTTACTTTCAAGCCATTTGCTGATACTCAGGAAAGAGATGATCAGAAAGCTGCTTACCAATACCGTGAATAACAATGATATTTTCAGCCGTATTGACATTACTTTTCATCTTTTAATATATAGCCCATACCCACTACGGTATGGAGGAGTTTTACCGGGTAGTTTTTATCTATCTTGTTACGGAGATAATTTACATACACATCTATTACATTGGTTTTACTGTCAAAATCGAGTTCCCATACCTGCAGTGCAATTTCAGCTCTTGATAAAACACGGTTTGGATTACGCAGAAAATATTCAAGCAACTGAAATTCTTTAGCTGTTAATTTGATGGATTGCCCCGAGCGGAGTACTTCTTTCGAATCGAGATTCATTTCCAGGTCGGCAATGGATAATTTTTTCCCCGGAGGAACAGAATATGATCTACGCCTAAGCAAGGCACGTATTCTTGCCAGTAATTCTTTAAATTCAAATGGTTTTACCAGGTAGTCATCGGCTCCTGTATTGAAACCCTCAAGTTTATCTTCAACCGAGCCCATGGCAGTAAGCATTAATACCGGCACCCTTTCATTGGATTCCCTGATCATTTTACATAGCTCGTACCCTTTGATGCCCGGAAGGTTTATGTCAAGAATGACGAGATCATATTCATGGCTTTTAAATTCCCGGTATCCGGACTCGCCATCATATGCCTTTTTTACTGAATAGCTGTTCTCCGTCAGCCCTGATTGAAGCGCATCTGCGATTTTCTTTTCATCTTCTACTAATAAAATGCTTATTTCATCCATCACATACGTTTGGAATAAAAATAAAAAGATTCATGCAAAAAACGGGAACAATTATATGACAGGTAAATACCTGGATTATATGATTCTCTCTACTCAATGCGGGCCTGGATCATTAGTGTTGCGCCGGTAAGACAGCAGCAGCATGATAAGCCCGAACAAGGTAAAAATTCCTCCGCACCAGCGATTAACCGATTGGTCCGTTGCAGAACTGAAGAAACCATAGAGCAATAGAAGTATTCCAACGATTAAGAAAAAACATCCGATAACAAAACGCAGATCAAATAATTTATTCATATCTATGAGTTTAATAGAAAATAATATTAAATATCAGCGTGATCAGCAATACGATGATCCCGAGCCAGAGCGGGTTCTTATACCAGACTTTTGATTTATCTTTTTGTCTCGGCGTAAGGCTATATACCAGCCCAACCAATTGTTCATTGGGTTTTGGTCTCGTGAACAGGCTGATCAGAGCCGTCATGATGAAACAGACTGTAAATGCGATCCAGGCAATGTTGAATGCCTGGCTGGTGCCTGAATAAAATGTGTGAAGGTTGGTGATCCATCCGCCTTTCCCTTCTGCTACGGTTAATCCATGTGTCAGGGCAGCAGCTCCCGTACCAGAAAGTAATCCCCAGAATGCAGCATGGCCTGTTGTTCTTTTCCAAAACATTCCTAAAAAGAATGTGGCAAATAAAGGTGCATTTACAAAACTGAATACCAGTTGCAGCAGGTCCATAATATTATTAAACCGCCTGGTGAAATATGCCGTAGCAATGGAAATCAGGATACCTGCAACAGTGGTCACTTTGCCTACGTAATAGTAATGTTTTTCTGAAGCATTCCTGTTTATATGTGATTGATAGATGTCGAAAGTCCAGACGGTGTTGAAGGCAGTTACATTTCCTGCCATGCCCGACATGAATGATGCGATCAGTGCGGTAATGCCGACTCCTAAGATCCCGCTGGGATATAATTTGGAAAGCATCACCGGTAAGGTCATATTGTAATCAACCGCTCCTTCGGCATTGGTCGGTAATTCAAACCCGGTAAATTGTTTTTGCAATGCCAGAATAATAATGCCCGGAAGAATAACGATCAGGGGCATGAATATTTTGGGAAAGGCTGCAATGATCGGTGTTCTCTGAGCTGCATTCTGGTTGTGTGAGATCATCGCCCGCTGCACTACTAAAAAATCGGTACACCAATAGCCAAATGCCAGCACAAAGCCTAAACCGAACACCAGGCTCAGTGCATCAACTCCCATAGGATTATTTGAAGCATGGTCCATACCTTTCCAAAGATGTAGTTTTATATTGTCCACATTGTGAACAATGCCTTCCCATCCTCCTGCCTTGTGAAGTCCTATAAAAACAAGAGGTGCTATTCCCAGAACAATCAGAAAAAATTGAAGCACTTCGTTATAAACAGCACTTGTCAACCCGCCAAGGAATGTATAAATTAAAACGATGCCTGCAGCCATCCAGATCGAAAAGCTGAAGTCCCATCCTAAGATGGCCTGCATCAGCATTGCCAATGCATACAGGGAGATGCCGGAAGAAAAAACAGTCATTACTGCAAAGCTCAAAGCGTTGAAGGTCCTGGTCTTTTCATCAAAACGGAGTTTTAAGTATTCGGGAACGCTGCGGGCCTTGCTGCCATAATAAAAAGGCATCATGAATACACCGAGAAAAACCATGGCAATTACCGCACCCAGCCAGTAATAGTGTGCAGTGTAAAATCCGTATTTGGAGCCGCTGGCTGCCATTCCCAGCACTTCCTGTGCGCCAAGATTTGCCGAGATAAAAGCAAGACTGGTGATCCAGAGCGGAATACTCCGGTTGCTCATCAGGAAATCATTTCCTGTTTTGATTTTCTTTTTTAATAAAAATCCAACTCCGACAACGAATAAAAAATACAGGGCAATGACGGCGTAGTCAATATAGTGCAGGTGCATAGTTGGTTTTTAGAAATTATTGTGACCGTTGATTGTTGTTTAAGTATTCTTGGCTGATCCCATCATAGAGATTAAGGTATTCATTTGAATTTCCATCCTTGTCAAAAACACTTTCCCAGGAGTTCAGTGGCTCCCAGATGCAGGTGCCCTTACCTTTTCCGCCGGGTAAGTTAAACACAATTTCGTTCACTTCGTTTTTCAATTGAGAATATTCTGCCACAATTATATCCTGATGATAACGGCGGGTAAGGTCCAGGAGGTTGTTTCGCAGATCATCCGGCGAGCCATGCCAGCGGGGATAATAAGAAAGGCCGATCACATCAAAATGAACTTTTCTTTCTATCATTTGATCTAAGAAAAACACTGATTCATCATTTTGTCCGCCCAGTGCAATGTGCAGCATGATGACAATGGAGGGATCCACTGCTTTGATTGCTGCAATTCCTGCAGAAAGAAGTTGTGCCAGGCTATCCGGGTGCATCACATTTCCCTCGGGCCATACTATTCCATGATTAATCTCATTGCCCACCTGGACCATATCGGGTGCAGTTCCCTGGTCTTTTAATTCCCGGATCACTTTTTCAGTGTAGTCATATAATGCTTTCTGCAGTTCTTCAAAAGATAGATTGCGCCATGCTGCCGGCTTATATTGCTTGCCCGGGTCTGCCCAGTAATCGCTGTAATGAAAGTCCAGGAGCAATTTCATTCCTGCTGCCTTGATTCGCTTTGCCATGGCTTTGGTATGCTCCGGGTCACAGAAACCCCCGTCCGTCCGGCCGTCCGGGCGGGCTTTTTTGGGAGAATAGCCGCTGTCTCTTGCAGGATCGTTGAAAACACGCAGTCGGATATAATTAAAACCATGATCTTTCAGAATCTGTATTGCATCTTTTGGAACTCCTTTATCATAAAATTGCATTCCCCGGTCTTCTAACTCAGGTAAAAAAGATATGTCGGCGCCAAGCATTTTTGTTGCTTCACGGGGTTGGGCAGATTCACCTGCCAGTTGATATTTATTATTACTGGTAATAACTGATATGTTGCCGGGAGATACCGTTACGATATCAGTGGATCCTTTCCATAAACCTGCTGCCTGTGCTTCAAAATAAATTGTTCCGGGTTCTGTTGTTGCCTGAATGATCACCTGGCATTTTCCGTTGAATAAGCTTCTTTGCCATGCACCGTTTGCGCATTTATCAGGCTCATGGCTGCTGGGATCTCCGTTTCCCACACCGATAATCTTTCCCGGGCCTTTGATGGTAAAACGAATCATGTTGTTGGCATCCGGCACTTCACGACCCTTTTCATCCATTACACTAATGTTAATGACACTTGCATCTTCACCATCAGCGAGCATTGTTGTTTTGTAAGGGGTAAGAACAACTTCTGCAGGTACTCCCGTTGTCTCAACGAAGGATGTGATCTTTTTTCCTTTTTTAAATGCCACAGCCTCTAAAGTTCCGGGCTCATAGTGTACACTCCATTGCAGATGGCCGTTTCGGGGCATATCTTTTTTACCCAGGCTCTTTCCATTAAGAAACAATTCAACATTGTCTGCATTACTGTTTACCCATACGTCAACAGGCTGGCCTGTTTTTATTCTCCAGTCTGCCTTGCCGGCAGCGAGATTCCAGTCAGGTGAGATATGCAATACATCTTTATTGGTCCACCAGGATTGATAATAGTAATAAATATTTTTTGGAAAACCGCATATATCCATGATGCCAAAGTGTGAATTAATGTTTGGCCATTGATAGGGTGTGGGTTCGCCACGATAATCAAAACCGGTCCATACAAATCCTCCTATCAGCCAGTCTTCAGTTGCAAATAACTTCCACCAGGTTTCTGCTGTACTTGCCCATGGCGGGGCCGTGATATCATGATCGGGCAGATAAGCATGGACGGAATCTCTGACATAAATACCTCTTGTGGTCACGGTGCTTCCAACTTCCGTTCCGATGATGGGCTGATCCGGATGCGCCTTGTGATAATCAGCAATACCGCTAAGGTTGTAATTAAATCCGCGGACGGGGATCACTTCATTAATTCCTTTGTAAACATTTGGCACATCAGCGCCATAAGTGCTGAGCCGGGTGGGGTCCAGTTCTTTTTGTTTTTCCAGCAGTACTTCTGCAATTTTTTTACCTACTGGTGTTGTTTGCACCCATCCTTCTTCATTGCCGATGGACCATAGGAATACACATGCCCTGTTGCGGTCTCTTTTAATTAATTTCTCAAACTGATCCAGGTATTCAGGGCTGCTGTTGAGTAAACGGTTTTCGTCCAGCACCAACATACCGAGACTGTCACAGGCATCTAACAGTTCAGGAGTAGGAGGGTTGTGGCTGGAACGATATGCATTTGCTCCCATATCTTTCAGCAAACGGATACGATAATACTGGAGATAATCCGGCAGCGCACTGCCAACGCCTGCATGATCCTGGTGATTGCAGACACCATGCACTTTCACATACTTACCATTTATAAATAAACCTTTTGAAGAAATGTCAATGGTGCGGATGCCAAAGCGTACTTTTCTGCTGTCAATGATCTGCCCGGATGATCTGACATCGGCCACCACCCGATAGAGGTAAGGATTTTCCAATGACCAAAGCACAGGACCGGTAACAGAAATTTTTTGTTTAATGGTTTTTGATTCATTATTGCCCAGTGAAACAGGCTGTGCCGGCGCTTTTCCTATTATGTTCCCGGACCTGTCTGCAACATAAACATTCACTATTACTTTCCCGGGAGAGGAATTTTGATTTTCAACGGTAACCTCAATATTTACCTCGCCATTTTTCCCCTGCACATTTGTGTAAATAAAGATTCCATCCTCAGCAATGTGAATGTTGTTGTATGTATTCAGCCAGGTATGCCTGTATATACCGGCGCCTTCATAAAACCAGCCTTCATACTGGGTTGCATCCACACGAACCACCAACACATTTTCTTTTTCATAATTCAGGTAGTTGCTGATGTCATATGAAACTCCGGTATAACCGCTCTGGTTGTTTCCAAGATAAAACCCGTTGATCCAGAAGCTGGCGTTTCTGAAAACTCCATCAAACCGGATACGGTGACGCAGGCCTGAATCTGATTTTGCTATTTTAAAATGTTTGCGATACCACCCGATGCTTGTTTCGGGAAAAAGCCCTCCGGCAGGCTTGTAGCCATGAGACATCACGTCGGAATTTTTTACATTGACAAATGGCAACTCAGCAAGCCAGTCGTGCGGAAGGTTCAAAGTTTTCCAGTCTTTATCATTAAAATTGGGATCAATGGCAGTACCGCCGGCATTACCGCTTTTTGAAAAAATATTTGCAATGCTGTAATTGAAATCTTTTTCAGGATTGGACGCATTGCCAAAATGAAATTTCCAGTCAGCATCGAAATTTATTTGCTTTGCCGGTGACAATGGTTGGGCCTGTGATGTAATGAAGGACAGGAAAATAAAGTAATAACAGGAAATAGTTGGCCGAATCAGCTTCATAATAGCAAATTAAGGAAATGAAAAATAGTGCTTAATGACAGTACAATTTATCAATTAAAAGCATTCAGTGCGGCAGTCGGCTTACCGCTGTTGTCAAATGCCCCCAATGTATATCCCTGCCAGTTGTTATAGCATTCCGGTTCCCAGTAAAAAACTCCCAGTCCTCTGCCGCCGGGTATTGATTTTATTTTTGAAATAAGATCAGTGAGAAAAGAATTGCAGGCTGCAGCCTGGTCCCAGCTCATTCCCACTTCGCAGATCATTACATCTTTATTATAGCGGGCCACCAGGTCACTAATATTAGAAAGACATTGAGTATTCAATGTTGCCCAATTTGAAGGGGTAGGATATAAAGACATTCCAATGATATCCCATTTGGCACCCCGGGCTGTTAACCCGTCAAAGATCCACCTGAATAAATTGTTATCATATCCGTTTGAAATGTGAACGATCACTTTAATAGAAGTGTCAACCGATTTTACTGCATTGTATCCTGAATTTACCAATGCAGCAAAGTTGCCCATATTTACAGAAGCTTTTCCGTCAGGCCAGAGCATTCCATCGTTGGTTTCGTTTCCTGCCTGCACCCATGCGGGAGTAACTCCGTTTGATTTTAGAGTATTCAATACATCCGTGGTATAATTGTAAACAGAGGTTTGCAAAGTGGCGAAGTCCTGGCTTGCCCAGGCGGCAGGTTTGGTTTGATGCCCCGGGTCGGCCCAGGTATCACTGTAATGAAAATCTATCATGACTTTAAGACCAAGATTATTTGCACGAACTGCCTTGGCTACCACATCCGGTTTATTACACCAGCCATTGGAAGGATTGACCCAAACTCTCAACCGAATTGCATTCATGCCAAGATTTTTAAGAGTCAATAAACAATCCTGTTCTGCACCTGAAGAATTATAAAATTTAATTCCGCCCGTTTCCATTTGCGTTATCCAACTTACATCAGCACCTTTGGCAAAGAATGGATTCCCCGATGGTGGATTGGCGCCCGGAGGCGAGGGATTCTTTTTTTTACAAGCAATTGTCGTAATGGAACAAAATATAAAAATCAATATAGTTCGAACCCGTTTAACCACAAGTCTGTCTTAGAGATTTTATTCCACAATTTAAGCATAAAAAAGGGGCCGTATCAAAAGCAAATTTGATGCGGCTTCTTGATTTTTAGTTTCTCAAGTGATTTGTTAGAGTTTTGATTTTTGGGATACCTTTTAAGGAAGCTGATAGCTAAAAAAGATTGTTTTAAGCGGCCCTTTTTAGTTTTTGTGGGGTGTTTTTTTGTTTTGTGAACTTTTGAAGGTTGTGTGCCAGGGCTATTAATCC
>WBZR01001267.1_pt1 | contig 32654 bp, 28 predicted proteins | sample 5204231 | NCBI WGS metagenome assembly WBZR01 (sample SAMN12412403, study PRJNA552823) | activated sludge metagenome | isolation source: activated sludge from anammox sidestream of wastewater treatment plant... | place: USA: Virginia | collected 2017-08 | reverse complement strand
AGGAGAGATTTTCTCACACTGGTAAACACCGTGCGACTATCCCTGGTAAACATCGTCCGATCATCCCTGGTAAACATCGGGCGACTATCTCTGGTAAAGTCTACCCCGGTCAGTGACAGTCGATCGGATTGGTTTAAGCCCATCAGCTATTTCTCATCAGTTGCGCGGGTTGAGAGATAAGCGCCTGATTCGTACCCGCAAGGTTGGCCGGCAGGTCTTTATTTGTCTGGATGATGACCATATTCTTGAATTGTTTAAACGTAGCCTTGACCATGTTTCACATGAATAAAAGATCTTTACGTTTAAGCCGTGCTCATAAAAGGAAGCAAAACACTTTCATTAAGGATTGATTTATGGAAAAAACGATAGAACTTCAAATCCCAGTCTTATTACCCGGTGTTAAAGATGAAGAAGATGAATGCTTGACCCGATTAGAAGTATCATTGCAGAATCACAAAGGAATACTAAAAGCACATTTAAAACGTGAAAAAAATCCGGTGGATTTGTGTCTTCATTACGATCCTAATTTGCTATCGATCTCAGAGGTACAACGTCTGGCAGAACGGGCAGGGGCACAGATTCTCAACCGTTACCATCATGACACCTTTCAAATAGAGGGGATGGATTGTTCCGATTGTAGCCTGACGATTGAACACAGTTTACGTCGCATGGAAGGGGTACTATCTGTACAGGTTAATTATCCCGCTGCCAGGTTGTGGGTTGAATACGACGCTCGCAAAACAAATCGCAGTGCCATTGAGAAAAGAATAAAAGCCATTGGTTATGAAGTTGTCTCTGAGGGATTGAACTCCTGGTATCAGGAAAATCGTGAAGTGATATTTAGTCTGATATCCGGGTTATTCGTATTGATTGGCTGGTTAGGCGGAAAGTTTTTGGGTATCCCAACTGCGATCAGTATTGGTTTTTTCCTGGCAGCTTATGTTTTTGGAGGTTGGGATATTTCTCAACATGCCTTCCACGCTATAAAAGAACGCCATTTTGATACGGATTTATTGATGGTAATGGCTGCCTTTGGAGCTGCCATTTTAGGAAATTTTGTAGAAGGTGCACTTTTACTTTTCTTGTTCAGTCTTGGTCATGCTTTGGAGGAAAGAGCCTTGAATCGAGCCAGACGAGCTGTGAGTGCATTGGCTGAGCTTGCTCCAAAAACTGCTTTCGTACGGCGGGATGATGTGGAAAAGGAAATCCCAGTGGAAGGGTTGCTATTGCAGGATGTGGTGATTGTGAGGCCAGGAGAGCGAATTCCGGTGGATGGCTTGATCATAAATGGCAGTTCTGGGGTGAATCAGGCGTCAGTTACTGGCGAATCACTACCGGTCGATAAGACGTCTGGAGATCAGGTCTTTGCTGGCACCATTAACGGTGAAGGCGCTTTAGAGGTAAGCGTTATAAGGTTGGCAAAAGATTCCACTCTTGCTAAGGTAATGAAAATGGTTGAGGAAGCTCAGGCTCAAAAATCGCCCACCCAACAAACGGTAGAAAGATTCAGCCGCGTTTTTGTGCCGGCTATTTTGATTGCGACATTGCTGGTTATTATTCTTCCGCCCTTGTTTGGAGTATCCTGGCGCGATTCATTTATGCGGGCCATGACGCTTCTGGTGGCAGCTTCTCCATGTGCTTTAGCATTGGGCACCCCGGCTTCCATTTTAGCGGGTGTTGCTCAGGCAGCCCGAAATGGTGTTCTCGTCAAAGGGGGAGCTCATTTGGAAAACCTGGGCCGTTTAGAAGCTGTCGCTTTTGATAAAACCGGTACGATTACGCATGGTCGCCCGGAAGTAACCGATGTGGTGGTCGTAAGAAGTTCAGAACAAACTTTGGTGTCCATTGCAGCAGGGTTGGAAGCACGATCAGCTCACCCTTTGGCTCAGGCAGTCGTTCAAAACGCTCAAAAAAGAGGGATCATCCCTGCTAAGGTTGAACGGTTTGAATCAATTACTGGATTAGGCTTAAGGGGCGTTGTAGCCGGAAAGACCATTCTGGTTGGTAATCAAAAATTAATGGAAAGTGAGAATGTCATCATGGATGAACCAGTCCAACGGCAGGCCCTGGCTTTCCAACAGGCTGGTAAAACTCTGGTTTGGGTAGCACAAGATGGCATTTTAATCGGTTTGATTGGCCTGGCAGATACTTTACGACCGGAAGCCTCAGCAACAATGAAAGAACTCAAAGACCTTGGAATTGAGCATACCATCATGCTGACCGGAGATAATTCCAGAGCAGCTGATACAATTGCACAGCAGGTTGGGATTTCTGAATTTCGGGCCGATTTGATGCCTGAGGACAAGTTAGCGGTTATTCGCCAATTGGTAGACCAATATGGTAAGGTAGCAATGATAGGCGATGGTGTCAACGACGCTCCCGCTCTGGCGAACGCTACAGTTGGGATTGCCATGGGCGGTGCCAGTACGGACGTCGCTCTGGAAACCGCGGACGTAGCTTTAATGGGTGATGATCTCTCCCGGTTGCCTTTTGCAATTGGCTTGGGACGTGCCACCCGGAGAATCATTATTCAAAATCTGGCGATTTCAATGGGTGTTATCGCAGTGTTGGTCTTTGCTTCGCTCACCGGACTGGTAGGAATGGGGATTGCAATTGTTTTTCATGAAGGCAGTACGCTGGTCGTAGTTGCTAATGCTCTGCGTTTGTTAGCTTATCGAGGATAAAAAACCACAATGCATTAAAAAGGCGTCCTTGTGCATTAATTAAATGAAAGGCAGCGAAGTGGCGCAAAGAAAACTTAATACGTGGCAAGAAACGAATAGAATAGATGATTATCTTGCACGAATTGCAAAAAATGATCGCAAAGCACTTTCGGAACTATATCAAATGATCAGTGCTCCGATCTATAGCTTCGCACTTTCAATTTTAAAGAACACGCATGATGCGGAGGATGTTTTGCAAGATGTTTTTATTGCCATAGTAAGCTCAGCCAGTAATTATCAGACATACAAAAAGCCAATGGCATGGGTGATGACCATTACCCGGAACCTGAGTTTGATGAAAATTCGGGATTCCAAAAAAGACAGCGACATAGCCCAGGACGATTGGGAACCATACTTGGCGTCAAACGAAAATATGACATCCCAGGATCGGTTGATCATCCAGGAGTGCTTGCAAAATTTATCGAATGAAGAGCGTCAGATCGTCGTTTTGCATGCTGTCGCTGGATTAAAACATCGCGAGATCGCCAAGAGTCTTTCTCTTCCTCTGCCAACTGTTCTTTCAAAATATTGTCGGGCTATGAAAAAACTGAAGAACCATTTAATGGAAGAGGAGTGATCGCATGAAAAACAAGATCATTGAAGAAAAGATAAGGCAGGCATTTTCTAATTCAGTTCCGGATGTTCTTGATGAAATCCTCTCCAAATCTGAAAAACAGAAAGGAAGAGTGATACTTATGACTGAAGAAAGAAAAACAAATCTATGGTTTCGATGGGCAGCCAGTGTAGCGGCTGTATTTGTCCTGCTGGTTGCTGGAGTGTTTGGATCATTTTATTTAAACCAAAATATATTTGTAGCATCTACTGTCTCTTTAGATGTTAATCCAGGCATTGAAATAAAAGTCAATCAAAGAGATAAGATTCTAGCTGTAACCCCAATAAATGCAGACGGCAAAATTATTCTGGGAGAAATGAACTTTAAAGGAAGTACTTTGGATGTCGCCATTAATGCTATTATTGGTTCGATGTTACGCAATGACTACCTTAATGAAAGGACCAACTCAATATTAATAAGCGTTCAAAATAATGATCCTGAGAAAGGTGCCAGACTTCAAGAACATCTAACGCAAGAGGTCAACTCATTGCTGCAAACAAAAACATTTAAAGGAGCAGTTTTAAGCCAAACGATTCAGGGAAAAGGAGATCTCCAGAAATTAGCGGAGACCTATGGAATTACAATGGGTAAGGCTGAATTAATTCGGAAAATTGCCGAGCATAATCCTAATTATCAATTTTCCGATCTTGTTTCTTTAACCATCAATGAATTAAACTTATTATTAAACAAGGAGCAATATCAATTAGGCACAATTGAAAGGGTAGGTCAGGCAAGTGATAAGGCATATATTGGAATCGAAGCCGCTAAGGAAATCGCCTTTACGCATGCAGGGGTAACGCCATCCGAAGTTACTTCCATTAAGATTGAAATGGACTGGGAAAAAGGTATGATGATTTATGAAGTTGAATTTAAATCTAATGGATTTGAGTATGATTACGATATTGATGCCAAATCGGGTGAAATTCTAAAATTTGAAAAAGAAAAAGAAAGCCAGAAACCAGAATCTACTCAACCAAAACCAACTGAACAGGTTAAACCTACTGAGTCCCAAGTCTATATAGGAGAACACAAGGCCATTCAAATTGCTTTGGCACACGCAGGTTTGTCACAAGGAGACGTTACGCGCCTGCAAGTTGAGATAGAAAGAGAACATGGCGTTTGGATCTATGAAGTTGAATTCAGGTATGGCGGATATGAGTATGAATATGAGATTAATGCAATGACTGGTGAAATCATTAATATTGAAAAAGATCAGCATGCAGAGAAGTCCAAAGACCAAAACGAGGGAAAAGGAGATCATCATGAAGAACTACCCAAAGATCATGATGACCATGAAGAGCATGAGGATCACGAACATCATCCATAGTAAACTAACCAGCCAATACTGACCAGGCTTCATGGTTAAATTTACATTTCTGGAGTTAACCAAATGGCAATAGGGGGCACATTGGTTTACGAACGAATGTGAACACACGCCAGAAAGTTAATCATTTGCATAAAAGTGATTCTAAAGATTTTCCAATTCAGCCAGACTCTTTTTGGTTATGGGGTAATAACTCAACACCCATACCCCAATGAGAATAATTGCTGCCGGAAAGAGACAGAAAATACTGCGGATACCCATCAGAGTTTTTTGACTTTGATTCACGAGATTGGGTATATATCCAAAAGCAGTCAACCCCATTCCAAGCGAGAAACCAGCCAGTGAACTGCCTAGGTTTGGTCCAAAGCTCCAAATTCCATAAAATACCCCTTCAATTTTTTGTCCGGTGCGGAGTTGATGGTATTCAATTGCATCAGGAACAATTGACCAGGGCATGACATAAAAAGTAGACAAACCCGAACCAGCAAAGGCAGCCAAAAAATAAATCCTGGAAACATCCTCAGGTTTAAGGAAAAATAACATTACCATCCCCAGGGCTAAAATACTCATCCCAATCATATAAGCTTGCTTTTTCCCAATTTTCTTACTCACCCATACCCAAAAAGGAATGAAAACCATCGAGGTTAATAAAAGAACCAGGAAAGTCAGAGAAATAAGATCTTCCTGACCGATGTAATATTTCAAATAATAGATCAGGCTGGAACTAATGGTGGTAATGGCGAATGTATGTAATATATAGGTAATTGCGACCAGGATAAAGGGTTTGTTTTTTAGAGCTGACTTATACAAACTGACCATATTTTCATCATGTATTTGCGGAGCATTACGGTCTTTTCCTTTGGTGCCCCAAAAAACAATCAGACTCATGAGAATAAAAATGAATCCATAGAGAGCAGCAACGGAAGAAAAACCAACAGCTTCATGGGTGAATAAACCTACCAGGATCGTGGTCGCTCCCGCGGCAATCAAGGTGCCTACAATAGCGGATGCCATGCGGAAACCGTTCAGGCTGGTACGTTCGTCAAAATCTTTGGTGAGATCAGGGGTCAATGCTGAATAAGGCACATTAACGATGGAATAAGAAGTGACAAAAAGAGCATAAATCAATAAATAGTAAATAAATTTACCTGCCTGCGCCTGCACAGGTGATCCGCTAAAAAGTAATACGAGAAAAATACCCACCGGCACAGCTCCGTAGAGAATAAAGGGCCTCCGACGACCGTACCGGCTGCTCGTACGATCGGTGATGATGCCGATGAAAGGATCAATAATACCATCCACGATGCGGACAAGGGTTAAGACCAGGCCTGCCAGAGAAGCTTTCAGCAGAGAAATGTCCGTCAAATAGTAGAGAAGGAAGAAACCAATTAGATTAAAAACCAGATTCGCTCCCAGGTCACCAACCCCATAGGATAACTTTTGTCTAAAAGATAATTTACCAGCACTGCTTTGCAAATTCATTATTTTCTCCAATCCTGTAAGAAAATTTACTCTCAATTAATTAGAATTATTAAGACGCCATAGGGTTTCAACTCAATATGATTTAGATCAATCGATTTCTTTTCTTGATTGAATGGCCAGGCTAGTAGAGCCATGCCAGTTTTTTTAACGCTATTAATAAAAGAATTTTCGGTTGTCTGATCAAGTGAAAAAGATAAATTTTTATTTGAGAAATTCAGAAGAACTAAAACACTTTCTTCTTTTGTTTGTCTTAGAAAAGCGTAAACACTTTTCGGTACTAAAGTAATCGGTTGGTACTTTCCAAGAGACAAAGCTTCGGATTTCTTTCTCAACCAGATCAGTTTACGATACCAGGTGAGTAAAGAATTTGGAGATCCATCCTGGTGCTCTACATTAATCGATTTGTAATTTGGATGCACAGGTAACCATGGTTTCTTGTCTGAAAAACCAGCATAAGCTGAAGCATCCCATTGCAGCGGCGTTCGAGCGATATCGCGTCCAGGGTGGAATGGCCAATAGTGCACCCCAACCGGATCCAGTCGCTCGTGGCGTTTTATTTTTCCGTTCAGCATGCCAATTTCTTCACCCATATAAAGGAAAGGAGTTCCGCGTAAAGTAAGGAGCATTGTTGCGGCTATTCGGGCACGGTCAAGTGTACTCTTCCCTTTAGCAAATCGACTGGCGTGGCGGGGCATATCGTGGTTGGAAAGAAAATAGCATGGCCAACCGCGCGACCCAATGGCCTCTTCCCAGCGCCTTACCTCTTTTTTAAAACTTTTGACCTGGAATGGCGCTGCAGAAAAAGAAAAATTGAAAACAAGATGGGTTCCATCATCCTGTTCTCCATAATATCGGGATGCTTCAAGCAGATTGTTATTAAAGATCTCAGCTACCAGCATGGTGCCAGGATACTGGTTAATCAATTGCCGCATTTTCTTCCCTACTTCAACTGCTTCAGGACGGTCTCGATCAAAAATGTGTTGTTGCATTTCATAAGGCCGTTTTCCCAGACAATAAGGATTACTTCGGAAAAGATCGTCTTTATACACAAAATTCAATACATCTATCCGAAAGCCATCAATACCTTTTTTCAACCAGAATTCCATACAACCTAACATGGCTTTTTCGACTTCCGGATTTCGCCAGTTAAGATCAGGTTGCTCAGGCAACGAATTATGGTAGTAATATTGTTGCGTTTTTCTATCCCAGGTCCAGGCGCCACCTCCAAACATACCTAACCAGTTATTAGGGTAACGACCGGGAACAGGGGCATCTTTCCAGATATACCAGTCTCTTTTAGGATTACTTTTGCTGGAGCGAGATTCGATGAACCAGGGATGCAGGTGAGAGGTAACTGAGGGAACAAAATCCATTAAAATGCGAATACCCCTGTTGTGGGCCTCACTGATCAAACGGTCGAAATCTTCCATGGCTCCATATTGTGGGTCAACGCCTTGTATATCCATGATGTCATAGCCAAAGTCGTATTGGGGAGATGGATAAACAGGATTCAACCAAATAGCATCAATCCCGAGTGAGTTTTCGGTGCCATCATTCAGATAGTCCAGTTTAGAAATAATCCCATTCAGATCTCCGATACCATCAGAATTTGAGTCTTTGAAACTGCGAGGATAAATCTGATAGCAGACTGCCTTTTTCCACCACTCAATTTGAGACATGATTTTAATCCTTTGCGTAGTCAATAAAATTTGAATTACCTTTGCAAGCTTGGTTAATTATTTGAATTGATTGGATGATACGATTATCGTACTTTTTAACAATAATATCCACGGGCGTCATTTGAGACAGAACCAATTTGATATTAACCAGGTCTACCTGGTGGATATGGTTTTCTATCCAATCTAATGATTTTCCTCCGCGAAGATGCCGATCACGCAAGCCATTTAACAAAATTTCAGGATTTGCTACCAAAGCAATCCGACAATCGAAAGTGGATTGGAAGTTGATCCATGGAGGACTATTTAATAACCAATAATTCCCTTCTAGAATCAGAATACGGTGAAATTTCCTAATAGAGCCGGCGTTTGGGATGGGATCGTGTGCTTGCCGGCTGTAAACCGGAAATGATAATTGATCCACCTCAGGCGCTAAACTCAGGAATTCCCGAATAGCCATAGTATCGAATGTTTCGGGAGATCCCTTGATCCGGCGAAGTGGAATCCTATGATCATCTTTCTTAAAATAATGACGATCCAGATAAAGGTTGGAAAAGTGCCATCCATCCAATCCGACTGTCACTGCCAGATCTTCATTTTTGTATGCGTTAATACAGGCTTTGAGAGTAGCAGCAAAAGCGGATTTACCACTACCGGGAGGTCCGCCAATCGCTACGAGGATACGTTTTTTTGAATGATCCTGCTGAAGAATTCGCCGGGCAATCGGAAAATAAAATTGTTCGATTTCTTTCTGATCTATCTCCAATTGATAATTGGTTTCATCCAGAAAGATGTTTTTCTTTTGAAGCTTATTCCAAATTTCCGAGTCCATGATGTTCTCGTAAGAAATGTTTGACCTGATCATGATAAGGAATTCCTAAACGCCCACCGGGATGCATGGCTTTTAACCCAGCAGCTGCTGTTGCTAATTCAACCGCTTGAGCAACAGATTCTCTTCGAGCAATGGCTGCAGCATACACCCCATGGAAGACATCCCCACAGCCTGTTGTGTCATTAACCTTAACTTTAAAGGCAGGGTAGTGCAAAATCTCTCCGCCCTGATAGGAATACCAACAACCCTGATCCCCGGCAGTGAGCACGCAAGCAGTTCGATTTTTGTAATCAAGCATCTGAAAAATATCCTCTAATTCGTGTTTACCTGTAATCTGTCGGGCAAAATTAAGTCCAATCACCAGGTGATCAATATAACCAAGTAGTTCATTGAACCTGGGCAATCGCTCGTTTTCCAGATCAGCGATCACCGGGATGCCTAATTGGCGCGCTAGTTTGGCAGCTTTTAACCCAGCTTGCGGAACATGATGATCGATAAATAACACCTGGCAGCTTGAGATTAATGAGGTGGTAATCTTCTCTAGGGGTGGTTCCACGTTGCCAGGCTGGTAAAGAATGGTACGGGTATGGTTGGCTACGTCCACCAGTATCCAGGCATGGTAAGGGCGTCCTTTTTCTGATAGAACACAAGGAGAACAGTCAACTTCCTCTTTATGCAACTCTGTGAGTGTAAAGGTTGAGAGTTCATCAGAACCCATTAATGAGCAAAATGCGGTTTGAACACCCTGGCGGGATGCTGCTACCAGCGCGGTTGCGACCAGGCCGCCACCCTGGTGTTGGGCCTCTCGAACCTGTATTTTTGAATCGGGTAATGGAAATTGATCCAGGTAGATCAATTCATCGATTGCTGCGTTTCCAATTCCAAGAACATCCCATTTTCTTTTGACCATCAAAGTACCTGCATATTAATATTTTTGTAATCGGAGGCTATTCAATAACAGCATTTCCAACTCGCCCCGGTTATTTTCAGGGTCAAAATAACAATTCAGTATCCGCTCATGGGGAAGCGAATTAATCCGCTCATTCATAATTTCTAGTGCCCGACAATTGATCTCGACAGCCTTTTTTACGGGTATACGTTCGGGATTAATATCGATACCAAAATAACCACGGTAACCATACATTTTTAAAGCATATAGGGCAGCTTCCGCTTGTTGCCATTCAGTTGCGCCGATATTCAGATCCTGATCATAATTCCCGAGAGGTTGGCTGTTCCAATGCGTATGGCTCAGGCGCCCCTGCCGCATGATTCGACTGAAAGCATAGGGTGTATCCTCATACCCCATCCGAATATGACCGATCTCTGGTTGCATTCCGACTAAGGCATGACCTTGCTGCAACAATTCCCGGTTTTTTGGGTTTCGCAGCCGGTTTTCGACATCGTTAGCGAGAATTAATCCGTCTGCAGTGGTGCGGTAAATATTATTGGGCGCAGGTTCATAGGGTTTAGGTTCGATCATCACGCGCACACCTGGAACCTCATCCAGCGCGGCTGCCAGCATATCCTCATAGCGATCCCACATATCGTAAAAGTGATGACCATATGGAATAGTGTATCCATCAATTCCGGGCCATAATCCCATTCCATCGGCATTAGCTGTTTTCACCATCTTTAAAGCATTGACAGTCATTTGATAAGCTTTTTCCTGCTTACTTCGATAGGGATTGGAGAGGGTGCCAAATTCAAAATCTTTATAATAAAAACTGAAGGGTCCAATCCCAACCAGGCGAATGCCAGTTTCCTTTTCAAGTTGCTGATACAGAGGAAGATTTTCTTCATTCACCTCAGTGGGGTAGTGTGCCTCTACTCCTTTTATACCTAATGGAGCCATTTCGGCGAGCAGTTCAATACGTTGTAAAATAGTCAGTGATTCTCCATACGGTTCGTGAAAGCGGCTACCTCCAGGTGATAAAAACCAGATTCCAACGGTCGGTTTTATTTCCAGCGAAAATGAGTTAAGGTGTTGTAATAGATCTTCTGGGGTTCTTTTTTCTTTCTGATAGCGTAAATCAGCAAAACTCACATATACCTCCTTGAATAAATATAGGGAAATAATTTAAAAAAATACTAATTTGAGTGATCAGGATAGATAAAAACTTTTTCTGCTTTTATAACTTTAGCATAAAAAAAAGTTAATGAGAATATTGAGTAGAAATTGATATATAAAAAAACTTGATTCAATTTTTTATTTAGATAAAATGGTAATGTAGCCTCCCGATTTAGAAAAATTTATAAGGTGGTCCCATTGGCAGAAGCAAATTATGTATTGGGCGACAAGTCCTTAAAAAGTAATTTTTCAAGTGTTGATCCTCGTGGTATCCGAAAGCGATCCTTAAAGAAATTTATAACAGCACTATTTTTTATGGCGCCTTCCTTAATTATCTTTACGGCATTCGTATTTGTTCCGTTGGTGCGCACTTTCGTGTTAAGCACACAATTGACAAATCCGATCGGCGTTCCAGTCGCTTTTTATGGGATAGAGCAATATCGAAAGATGTTTGTCAATGATATTTTTATAAATAGCTTATCCCGTTCATTTCTTTTTGTTCTTTATACTGTTCCGAGTACACTAATTATTTCTCTGGTGCTGGCGGTTCTGGGTAATTTGCGCCTAAAATTTATTTCTGTGTTCCGGTTGGTCTTCTCCATCACTATTGCAGTTTCTGCAGCGACTGCCTCTTTAATCTTTATGTACCTTTACCATCCAACGGTTGGGGCAGTTAATTACCTGATTAGTTTCTTAGGAATTCCAGCTATCCCTTGGCTGATTGACGCTAAATTTGCACTATTTGCGATTGCGTTATGTGCTATCTGGCTGCAAACCGGTATGAATACGGTCATCATTCTGGCGGCTATGCAGGGAATTCCGGAAGAACTTTATGAAAGTGCCGTCATCGATGGAGCAAATGCCTGGAATAAGTTTAAATCTATTACCCTCCCTTTGCTATCTCCCACATTTTTCTTTTTATTGGTCATTGACATGCTGGCATCTTTTCAAACCTTTACCCAAATTAATATTATGACCAAAGGTGGCCCATTGAATTCAACCAACGTGGTTGTTTATTCAATTTACCGTGAATTCTACTTTAATGGGAAGTACGGGTTTGCAGCAGCCGAGTCTGTGATGCTATTTTTCATCATGTTGATTTTGACCATTATTCAATTCACTGTCGTTGAGAAAAAGGTAAATTACGAATGAATCTATCCCATAGCCTTAAAAAACACACACAATCCACAATTTTTTACATAATCCTCATTATTGCTGCTGTGATTATGATCTTCCCGATCTGGTCTGCTATCAACATCAGCTTGTTAAACGATAGTGAAGTTGCTTCGTGGCCGCCGAAAATGGTTCCATCCAGTTTTCATCTGACGAACTTTCAACGAGCCATGCAGCAAGCCCCTTTAGGCCGCTATATGGTCAATAGTGTGATCCAATCTGGCCTGGTCATGCTGGGACAATTAACGACCGCTTGCCTGGCAGCTTATGCGTTTGCTTTCATTGACTTCAAATATAAAAACATTTGGTTTTTGGTATTTCTTTCGACTTTGATGATCCCCTGGGAAGCCACGATTATTCCCAATTACCTTTTAATTCGAAAATTGAAATGGACAGACACTTTTCAGGGGTTAGTTATGCCATTTCTTGCCACCGGGTTTGGTACTTTTCTTTTGCGACAATTCTTTTTAAAGATTCCTAGAGAATTATATGATGCTGCTGTAATTGATGGCTGCAGCCACTTGCGTTTTCTTACTCAAATCGTTTTACCTTTAGGACGTCCAGCTTTGGGCACTCTGGCTGTGTACAGCTTTCTACAAACTTACAATCAATACCTCTGGCCTTTATTAATTACCAATAATGAAAAAATGCGGACTGTACAAATTGGAATTTCACTATTACAGGATGAAGAAAGATTTATGTTTAATAATGTGATGGCCGGCGTGGTTTTGATTATGATTCCGACTTTCCTGTTATTTTTTATCAGCAATAAACAATTAATTAAGGGATTAACAGCAGGTGCTGTTAAAGGGTAATTCTTACCCAATTATTTTTTCGATCAGTATTGATAAGGAGGTGAAATCGAATATTAAATATATTTTCCCGTCGGTTAATCAATAATCACTAAAAAAGGAGAAAGCAAATGAAGAAAACGCTAATGTATGTATTAGCCAGTATGTTAATTGTGACGATGGTTTTATCTGCCTGTGCACCTGCCGCACCGGTAGCCCCAGTCGCACCGCCTGCCGAGCAACCTGCAGCTCCGGCAGCGCCTGCCCAGCCAGCCGCTCCAGCAGCTCCGGTTGAAGTTGAACCAACTCAACCGCCACCTCCTGCGGCTCCAGGAATTACCAAAGTTGAATTCTGGCACAGTATGGCCGGAGATATTGGTGGGAAGGCCATTCCACAAATGACCAATGATTTCAATTCGTCGCAAGATAAATGTTATGTGGTTTACACATTCCAGGGTTCTTATGACGATTCATTGAATAAATTGAAAGCTGGATTGCAAAGTGGTGACGTTCCGACCATTGTTCAGTTGTATGATATTGGCACCCGCCTGATGGTGGATCTGGATGTTGCCCAACCTGTTCAGGATTACATTGATGCTGAAAATTATGATGTCTCGGATCTGGAAACAAACGTTCTGGCATACTATACGGTCAATGGAAAACAATATTCTATGCCGTTTAATACTTCTACCCCGATCCTGTACTACAACAAAGACATGTTTAAAGCCGCAGGGTTGGATCCGGAAAAACCACCCCGCACTTTCGAAGAATATGCTGAAGCTGCTCGTGCTCTAACTCATAAGAATGCCGATGGCACAACCACCTATGGTGGTGCTTTCGCTATTTACGGTTGGTTCTTTGAGCAATTTCTGGCTGTATCAGGGGCAGAATATGTGAACAATGGCAATGGTCGCGATGCTCTGGCAACCGAAGCTATTTTCAATAGCCCCGAAGGTGTAGCCATTCTGCAGTGGTGGAAAGACATGCTGGATGAAGGCATTACCACCAACTTTGGAAGACCAACAGTTGATACCCGTAACGCCTTCTTAGCTGGCCAGGTTGCCATGTTCATTGACTCAACCGCGGTGTTACGCGGTATGATGGACAGCACTGCCGGTAAATTCGAAATCGGAACCGGTTACCTTCCGCGGCCTAACGAGGAAGCTTACAACAAATCCGGTACGATCATCGGCGGTGGCTCACTCTGGTTGATCAAAGACAGCACTGAAGCTGAAAAATCCTGTGGTTGGGAATTCATTAAGTTCATGGCTTCTGCTCCTCAACAGGCTTACTGGCAGACCATGTCCGGATATTTCCCGATTCGAATGTCAGCTTATGAAGAACCACTGGCGAAAGAATGGATGGCAAAATATCCGCCTTTTACCACAGCAATTGACCAACTACATGCCGCACCCAATAATCGCTTCACCAATGGTGGTTTGATCGGTGTATTCCCATCAGCCCGCCAGGATATTGAAGGAGCAATCGAGGAAGTAATTTCCGGTACGCTATCTCCGCAACAGGCTTTGGATAAAGCTGCTCAGAAAGTTACTGACGCAATTGTGGAATACAACCTCTCTATGGGGCTTACCAAGTAAAGATAAACGAATATTAATAATAAGGAGGCTGCCCTGTCACTGTGGCAGCTTCCTTCGTTTAAATTAGAAAAAGCAAATAGTTTATGAATGTTAGGAGAACAAGGTTTTACATGCTAAGTCTAAAAAAGGCTTCAGGTTGTTCAGGTATAATACAGAGCAAAAAAGATGATACGATCTCATGCAATCAATTGTAAACAACTATGCATTGAGATATTTTTAACTAACTGTAAATCAGGAGTGATAGAAAGATGGCAAATAAACTTTATCAATATCTAGCAAAGGATCATGAGCGCCTGGATAAACTTTTAGAAAAAGCAATTGGAGAGGATTTCCAGGTAGATTATGAAACTTATGAAGAATTCCGAAAAGGATTGCTGCGCCATATTTCTATCGAAGAGAAAATTGTTTTCCCTTTCATGTATGAACATGATGTTAAGAAAACCGATCCTTTTATTGAACAATTGAGACTGGACCATAGTGCTATTGTGCTGTTACTGGTTGCAGAACCATCTCCTTCAACGATCGCAACTTTGTTGTCCGTCCTTGAGATCCATAACGAACTGGAAGAACGGGTGGAAGGTTTGTACGAGATGCTTGAAGAGATGGCAGGCGAAGATTCCTCCCCATTATATGAACAATTTCTAGCATCGCCAGATGTCCCGGTCCTTCCTACCAAGCCACGATCTAAAGTAATGGGTTTCCTTCAACGGGCGTTGGAACGAGCCGGTCATCCTTTTATTGAGAAGGACGAGTAGAATTTTTCAGATAATTCTTATTATCAAAAATAAAAAAAGGGTTACAATTTAAATTCAAAATAAAAAATTGGAGGATTCGATGGATTTTCATGATGTTGTTGCAGCTTTAAGAGCGTTAGAGGATCCTTCTTTGGATAATGAAACTCATGAAAAAGCCTGTGATTTTCTAGCTTCTTTGGATGAAAAAGAAGAAGCCAGGGATTTGGTTAAATCTCTGGAAAGTGAAAAGGTAAGTGTGCGTTGGGATGCAGCCAATATTCTGGCTGGTTTAGGAATCCAATCGATTTGTGCCATCCTGAAAGCGTTAATGGACCCTAATCGGGTTGGGCATCCACGGTTAAGAGAAGGGGTATTACATGTCTATCATGAATTACAGGACCCGGAATTAAAAGCGAAAATGACACCTTTGATTGAATCCTTTAGAGGTCCTGCGCCGGATATTACTTCTATGTGGGTAGCTTACCGGATACTTGAATCAATTGACGATGAAATTTGTGGAAAATAAAATCAAAAATCCTTTTGAGTTAGGTAGTTGGTAAAGTCAACGGATTAAAAAATTTTTATACATGGTTATCCTGGCTAATCACATCTTTTTCGGATAAGCTTTTCAACAACAAATGAAAATAGACCAGGCCGCCATGGTTTTTCCAGGGTTCAATTACATCATGAACTGTGCTGTAATTCAGCTTCTCTTTTATTCCTAACCAGCGTTCGAGATGGTTGCGAGCCCCCACATCATCAGCTGGAAAAATATGGGTTCTTCCCAAACCACGTAACAAGAAATATTCTGCCGTCCAACGTCCTATCCCTTTCAAATCAAGTAACCGTTCCAGGGCTTGTTGATCATTCAGAGACTCAAGCGGGCTCAAGTTAAGCTGCCCAGCCATCAGGATTTGAGAAAGTCCAGTTATATAACGTGCCTTTTGATAGCTAAATTTCAATTGACGTAAATCATCAAGATCAGCAATTGCTAAGTCTTGTGGGCGCGGAAATGAATAAAATATTCCAGAATCAGTTTGAAAAGCTTGGCCATAAGTCTCAGCCAGGCTGTTTAATAAACGAATCCCCATGGTCAAGGTAAGCTGTTGGCATGAAATTGCGTTGACCAACGTTTCGAAATATGATTGGTACCGGGGTGGTTTGAAGCCCTTGAATTGATTCACAATCGAATTTAATTTTAAATCCTGTGCTGATAAGCGATAAAAATCCTCCAGATCAATATGAATTCCTAATAAGCGCTCTAAAGAAGAAATGACCTGATCGGTCACGTCTTCAATTCTCTTCGAGCTATTAATGGTAATGTTTAAAACAGGTTCAGTTGGGGGTCCAATTTGGAAAACAGACACCTCAAATGGCTCTCCGCTGTTGGTCACCATAACTCGCTTGTATACCTGACCATCCCAACGATCAATGATGTTGTCCGGTCGTCGTCGTAAAGCCCAAACAGTATAATCCAGCCGAAATGGGGGAGATGGTTTCAGGTTAAATGAGTAAGATTCCACAATAATTGTTTCCTGTGAATTAGATTGGCCTAAATCATTGAAAAAAGGCTAAATTTTTTGTTGATTTGGGGCAATCTGATTTTTTTATTTTCGCCGCAATGAATTTTTCTTCGTGGTTGGATGATCTGGTAAATAAGATCCAGGCAACGTGCGAAATGAGATGGCAAGGCGATTCCAGCCGTTTATTGCTATGATCCCCAGGGTCAAGTCGACCAACTCTTTTTCTGTGAATTGTTTGCGCACTTCCTGATAAACTTCCTCGGGAACATGATCCTGACCGACCATCGTAACTGCTTCCGACCAGGCCAGGGCTGCTCGTTCACGATCACTGTAGTAGGGGGCTTCCCGCCAGGCGCTGATCCCATAAAGCCGCTGTTCACTTTCACCCAGTGAGCGGGCATTCTTCGTGTGCATATCAAGACAATAGGCGCATCCATTAATTTGCGATGCCCTGAGTCTTACCAATTCTAATAAAAGTGGATCTAAACCACTATCATGAACATGTTTTTCTAATTGGAGTAATCCATTGATTCCCTCTGGGTCTACTTTTGAATAATCTATTCGTTGATCCATAATGATATATCTCCTTTCCAAAAATGGATCCAATGGCTATTTTCTGGTGACTGTTGTCGTTCAGGCAAAAATTGAACTTTTATACATACTGCATCCATAAAAGGTTACTTGAGCAACAAAAGATGCCATTTTTTCAAATTATAGCATCCTGATTAATCGGTTTTATCTTTTTGTAACAGCTTGAACCTTTACAAGGCTCTTGACGGTAAAAAAATGCTATTTTATAATCCTCAAGTTCATTAACAGTTTAGAAACTTAAGTAATAATAGGTCAATAATAACAAATGGAAAATCAAAAAATAACAGAAGATTTAAAACTAGCCACAGAACTGTTTTGGGAATCGATCCCAACGGTATGGGACCGGGTACGGGAGAACCTTCGCAGTACAGCTACTTCCGAATTAAATATCACAGTGGGTCAATTTCACGTATTGCGATTGATCCGCTATGGGAAAAATACTGTAGGGGAGCTGGCTAATGCTCGCCAAATCAGCCCATCGGCCGTCAGCCAACTGGTAGATATTTTAGTGGGTAAAAGATACGTTACCCGACAGGAGAACCAAAAGGACCGAAGATTTATCCACCTGGAGTTAACAGATATAGGGGCTGAATTGCTAAACACTGTTTATGCTGAAAACAGGTTATGGATCATGAACAAGCTTTCGAATCTCACAGATGTTGAATTACAACGGATGCTGGAAGGCTTAGAGCCATTAAAGAAAGCATTTTTATAACACGGGGGATATCGGTATGCAGAAAAATCAAAAATCCCTCGAAGTTGTGAAAAGAATTTATTCTTTCGTTCGCCCTTACTGGAAACTGGCTTTTTTGGCGCTGTTTTTATTATTTTTACGTGTCGGTTTGGACCTTTCCATCCCACGGTTGGTACAGCAAATTATTGATCAGGGAATCAGAAAGAATGATATGAATGTTGTTTTAACAACATCGGCTGTTATGCTGGTTGTTACTTTCTTGGATGCTCTGGTTGCAATTGGCAGCAGCATTTATTCAGTGCGGGTAGGACAGAGTGTTTCCCGAGATCTACGTAGAACAATATTTTTAAAAGTTCAGAATTTCTCTTATGGCAACCTGGATCATTTCTCAACAGGAAAGCTAATGGTACGGATGACCAGCGATACCGATGCCGTCCAACGTTTTGTCCAAATTTCTCTGAGAATTGGAGCCAGTGCTCCAATGACATTGATTGGCAGCATTCTATTCATGTATTTCACCAACCGTAATTTAGCTTTAAGCCTTTTACCGATTTTATTGATTACCTCAGTTGTTTTGACTCTTTTTACAACGAAAATGGAACCACTTTACCAAACCGTTCAGACAAAACTCGATAGGATGAACACAGTCCTTCAGGAAAATATTGCTGGAGCGCGTTTAGTAAAAGCTTTTGTACGAGCAGATCATGAAAATCAACGATTTGATTTAGCCAACAAAAGTTATACCAACACTATGGCAAATGTTATGCAAATTAATTCCACGATGGCTCCCATTATGACTTTGCTGGTCAATGCTGGACTGGTGTATGTTGTTTGGGCTGGAGGATTGGACACAATCAAAGGTGGAATGTCGGTTGGTCAATTAGTCGCGTTTGTTAATTATGTGTTTACGATGCTGGCTCCATTCATGCAAATGTCGGTTGTAGCAATTGCCTGGGCGAATGGACTGGCATCGGGTCGCAGGATTTTTGAAGTTCTGGATACAATACCCGAAGTTCAAGAACCACAAGATGCGATTGATTTACCTGATTCATCCAGAGCAAGTGTCCTTTTTGATCATGTATCATTTCATTACAACAACAGTCATAACAAATCAATCTTACAAAATATCAACCTGAAGGCAGAACCAGGGAAAACGATCGCTATTCTGGGTGCCACAGGCGCAGGAAAAAGCTCACTGGTTAACTTAATCCCTCGCTTTTATGATGTCTCCGAAGGCCAGGTAGAAGTTGATAGGATCGATGTGCGCCAATTGAAGGAAGAATCCTTACTTTCACGGATAGGGATTGTTCCACAGGAGGCAATCCTGTTTTCAGGCTCAATTCGGGAAAATATCCGCTATGGGCACCCTTCAGCGACGGAAGAAGAGGTAGTTGCAGCCGCAAAAGCAGCACAAGCCCATGATTTCATTATGTCTTTTCCGGAAGGTTATGACAGCCAGGTGGTTGAACGGGGAGCTAACCTCTCTGGTGGTCAAAAGCAACGGATTGCTCTGGCTCGTGCAATTATTATGCAACCAGAAATCCTGATCCTGGATGACAGCACGAGTGCGGTGGATGTTGAAACAGAAACAAAAATTCAGGATGCTCTAACGAAAATTATGGATAACAGAACCTCTTTCATCGTGGCCCAACGAATCAGTACGGTGCTTAATGCGGACAAAATCATTGTGTTGGATAAAGGCAAAATTGTAGCTGAAGGCAATCATAGCGAATTGTTGAAAACCAGCTCTGTTTATAAAGAGATCTATGATTCCCAATTAGGGGATGGGGTTCATGTAAACCTGGACGAAAATTCTGAGATTCTGGTGGAGGAGTAAGCGATGACAACTCAAAAAGGATTTCAAACCAGTAATGAAATGCGGTCACGATTATCCCTGCGAGGTCCGATGCGACCAATCCAATATGAAAAGGCAGTTAATCCACGCATAGCCTTGGTGAGATTATTTGGTTATCTTAAACCTTTTAAATTCACCCTGATATTGGTACTAATTTTTGTGGTTGCCTACACCTTGTTAGGTTTATTAGCTCCTTATTTCATGGGGCAGGCGATTGACAAGTTTATCGGTCAAAATGACCCTTCCGGGCTTTTACGAATGGCTTTATATATGTTGGGCGCCTATATCGCCAATAATGTGTTTCAAGCCATTGCCAATTGGATTATGGCGCGTGTATCTCAGGATGCATTGAAATTGTTACGTCGCGATCTTTTTCAACACCTACAAAAGCTTTCCATTCGTTTTTTTGATACACATCCGACCGGTGGTTTGATGAGTCGCTTAACCAATGATGTGGATGCCATTAATCAAGCAGTGTCTCAGAATATTGTTTCATTAATTGCCAGCTTTTTAACCATGCTAGGCATCATCATCACCATGTTTCTGCTGAATGCCTGGCTGGCTCTGGGAACTTTACTGGTAATACCGGTCATGATCTGGTTTTCGGATTTTGTTGCCCGATATACTCGTGAAGGGTTTCAAAACTTGCAATTTCAATTAGGAAATCTCAATGCTGTTACTGAGGAAACTTTTAGCGGGCAAAAAGTAATCAAGGCTTTTCGGAGAAATGAATCCGTCATCGCAGAATTTGATAAACATAATGAAGCCGTTTTTAAAGCAGGGGTATATGCAAACAGCTACTCTTTACTATTGTTTCCATTAACAAGTGTGTTGGGCAACTTCTTTGTAATTGTTATGGCTGGCCTGGGAGGATTCCTGGCACTCAAAGGGCTAGTGACCGTTGGATTAATTGCTACCTTCATTAATTATGGTCAAAATTTTGTTATGCCATTACGACAGATATCCAACATTTATAATTCTATCCAGGCTGCTTTAGCTGGAGCTTAAAGAGTATTTGAAATTATCGACAAACAACCAGAAGTTGATGATGCTCCGGATGCGCTCCACCTGGAAAAAATTTCCGGTGACGTTGTTTTTGAACACGTGCATTTCGGATATGATAGCGAAATTCCGGTTATAAAAGACATGAATTTATATGCCAAAAAAGGACAGATGATTGCTCTGGTAGGCCCAACCGGCGCTGGAAAGACAACGATTGTTAACCTGTTAACCCGTTTTTATGAAATTCAGTCAGGAAAAATCACCGTGGATGACAGGGACATTCGCACCATTCGCAAAGCAGATCTCCGCAAACAATTAGGATTGGTGTTGCAGGATACCTTCCTGTTTTCTGATACAGTCATGGAAAATATCCGTTTTGGGCGTCTTGATGCAACCGACGAGGAGTGTATCCAGGCAGCCGAGGTAGCCGATGCTGATACTTTTATCCGACAATTGCCACAGGGTTATCAGACTGTATTGAGTGAACGCGCCAGTAACCTCAGCCAAGGCCAACGCCAACTACTTTCAATCGCTCGAGCAGTTTTAGCAAACCCTGCCATTTTGATTTTGGATGAAGCGACCAGCAGCGTGGATACCCGCACTGAAGCCCGTATTCAGAAATCCTTGCTCAAACTGATGGAAGGTAGGACCAGCTTCGTCATTGCCCACCGCTTGAGCACCATCCGGGATGCCAATCTGGTAGTAGTGATCAATCAGGGTGAGATCGTCGAAAAAGGCACCCATGACCAACTTCTGGCAAAGAAGGGTTTCTATCATCACTTGTATATCAGCCAATTTAAGGGGCAGGCGATTTAGGAAAATTCCTAAAAATTGGTACTTGTAATTGGTTCGAAAAGCACTATAATAACTTTGTAAGTACAATTAACTAACAAACTAATTCGCCCTTTTTCATGTCAAAAGATAAAGCTACCCACCAAAAAACCAAACAGCATAATCGCGATCTGGTCTTGAAAACGATCTTTAACCAGCAACCGATCAGTCGTGCTGAGATTGCCCGGGTTACCAAGCTAACCCGGGTGACCGTTTCCGATATGGTCAATATATGCCTGGCAGAAGGGTTAGTGGAAGAAGTCGGCTTTGGCACTTCTCTGGGCGGAAAGTCACCAATTTTGCTCAGTGTCGTGCCGGATTCACGCTATATCATCGGTTTGAATCTTGGGCAGGATAAATTCATTGGCTCGATCGTCAATTTACTGGGTGAAATGAAAGAAACCATTGAAATTCCAATTAATCACAGTGACAAACAGCATGCCCTGCAATATGTTTATCAGATTTTGAATCAGTTGATGTCAAAAAAATGGAATCCGATCGTTGGAATTGGTGTGGCAACTCCGGGCCTGGTCAATACACAGGAAGGAATTATTGTCGATGCTGTGAACCTGGAATGGCAGGATTTTCCGTTGGCACATCTACTGGAGGAACATTATCATCTACCGGTTCGGGTTTTGAATGATAGTCAGGCGGCTGCCATTGGTGAATTTGTTTATGGGGGAAATCATCGTTCGGATGGTAACCTGGTAGTGGTGAATGTACGGCATGGTATTGGGGCTGGGATCTTGATCAACGACCAGCTTTTTCAAGGGGATGGCGGTAGTGCCGGTGAAATTGGACATTTAATGGTCCAGGAAAATGGGCATCTCTGCCGTTGCGGACGACGAGGGTGTTTGGAGACGGTCTCTAGTGCAAAAGCGGTCGTCCAACGCGCGCAGGAAAACCTGAATGAATATCCTTCCTCGGATTTGGCACATCATCCCGGCCCCCTTTCTCTGGAATTGATCCAAAAAGCTTACCAGGATAAGGATCCTTTGGCTGTTAAAGTTGTCAACGCTGCGGCGGATTATCTTGGCTTTTCTCTGGCGAACCTGGTGGGGACACTCAATATCCACAAAATTGTGATTACGGGAGAAATGGTGCAGTTTGGAGAGATGTGGTTGGATGAAATTCGCAAGTCTATGCAACAGGCATGTTTACTTCGGGTTGCACTGGACACCATTATTGAAATTGGCAAATTGGATTTTCGAGGCTACATTCTGGGTGCTTCTGCCTTTTTATTATTAAATGATTACTCACTACTATTTATCAAGTTTGAGGAATAGGTGTTAATAGTATGACTTCTCTCATTGAATTGATTTCTCCGAAAATTAAGCCACCTCTTGAAGAAGAATTCCGCCCGGCTGTTTTGGTTAATCACAATTTTCGTTCAAAACTGAAAAACATTGGCGTTCCACTGATTATTGGTTTAGAAAAAAATGATGGGCAACTATCCCGTTATGAAACGTTGATTTATCCGGATGATCATCCGGAAGCTAATGCGAACGATGTTTATGTCGAACGCTTGCTAAAATTTATCCTCTGGCAGCGTGGAGGTTATCGGATTTATAACGGCGGATCCAAAAAAATTGGTCAATTTATAGCCAATCTTTATTCAATAAATGGTGAACGAGCCTTTGATGCCAACTTTTTTGGCCAACAAGTTTACGAAAAGCCTTTTCAAGTTATTCTATGTGCCCCGGATGAGGTTCCAGCGACACGTGAGAATAGGAAACAATTAGGGCGGCATTTGGAAGGAAATCGTATCGGCTTTGATTTAGGTGCTTCTGATCGCAAGGTCAGTGCTGTTATCGATGGAAACGTGGTCTTTAGCGAAGAGGTAATGTGGTCTCCTCGCAACCAAGCCGACCCGAATTATCATTACCGGGAAATTACGGCAGCCCTTCAAAAAGCAGCCAGCTATCTCCCATCTTTGGATGCAATTGGGGGGAGTTCGGCTGGCATTTACATTAACAACCGCCCGATGGTAGCTTCACTTTATCGCAGTGTGCCGGCAGAGAGATTTGATGAAATAAAAAATCTATTTTTGCGAATTCGAAAAGATTTCAATGTTCCATTGGATGTGATCAATGATGGCGATGTTACCGCATTGGCAGGTTCAATGTCGGTGGGGGAAAATGGTGTCCTGGGCGTTGCGATGGGTTCCAGTGAGGCTACTGGTTATGTTGATATGCAAGGCCAAATCACAGGCTGGCTCAACGAATTGGCTTTTGCCCCGGTGGACTATAATCCCAATGCCACCCTGGATGAATGGTCTGGAGACCGCGGTTGTGGGGCTTCCTATTTTTCGCAGCAATGTGTTTTTCGGTTAGCTCCCAAAGCAGGAATAGAAATCCCAGGCGATTTATTGGATGCTGAAAAATTAAAATTTGTCCAGGATTTGTTGGAAGAAGGACACGAAGGTGCGGTTAAGATCTGGAAAAGTATAGGCGTGTTCCTGGGTTATGGGCTGGCACATTATGCTGACTTCTATGAAATGCGCCATGTGCTCATTCTTGGCCGGGTTACTTCCGGAATTGGGGGAGATCTGCTGATTAAAGGGATACGCCAAGTGTTTGAAGCTGAATTCCCGCATTTACTGGATCAATTTACTGTGCATCTGCCGGACGAAAAAACTCGCCGAATTGGGCAATCCGTTGCCGCTGCCAGCTTAACAGCTTTGGAGTGAAAAAAGATGAAATTTCATCAAAGGACATCAGAAATTTATATACCAGATACTGTGGAAGGCGACATTGCTTTTAGTCGTACTACCCATCTGGCAGTCTCCGCCCATCAGGATGATCTGGAAATTATGGCTGCAGCACCGATATTAGAGTGCTTTCAAAATGAACAAAAATGGTTTAGTGGAGTAGTAGTAACTGACGGTCGGGGGTCCCCACGCAATGGAATTTATGAAAAATATGATGATGAAGAGATGCGCCGGGTGAGGTTCAAAGAACAAAGAAAAGCAGCAATTGTGGGAGAATATGCTGCTCAATTCATGCTGGACTACCCCAGCAAAGAAGTGAAAAGTAACAGTACGAACCCGGTGGATGATCTGGTCACTATTCTGGAAGCGACCCAGCCGCAATTTGTTTATACTCATAATTTGGCAGACAAACACGATACGCATGTAGCGGTTGCTTTGAAAGTGGTAGAAGCCATCCGCCGGATCTCCAAAGAGAATCGTCCAAAGAAGTTATTCGGTTGTGAAGTCTGGCGCAGCCTGGACTGGTTGCCAGATGATGAGAAAGTGCTATTTGATGTTTCTGAGCAGGAAAATTTACAACTTGTGTTGTTGGGCGTATTTGATTCCCAGATCACCGGTGGAAAACGTTATGATCTGGCATCCATGGCACGCCGGCGTGCAAACGCGACTTATTTCGAATCTCATGAAGTCGATTTAAAAACCGGCTTATCCTTTGGAATGGATATGAGCATATTAATTGAGTCTGATAATCTGGACCCGGCTGAATTTATTCAGTCCTACATTCAGAAATTTTCTCAGGATGTGTCGAATCGCCTGAAGAGAGTTCGATAAGCAAAGTTAAATAATAATGAGATGATGAGTGGAAAGGAGGAAGCAAAGAGAAGAAAATTAGTACTTTTTTGTTCGTTGTCAAACCAAAATAATTAAATGAGAAGGAGATAACAAAATGCGTTTTAAAATTTTTACACTATTCGTATTATTTGCAATCGTGATGAGTGCCTGCGGAAAGGGTGCACCTGCAACTGCACCACAACCACAGGCACCAGCAGCGCCTTCAGAACCACAAGCTCCAGCCGCACCTGCTGAGCCTCAAGCTCCAGCAGCCCCTGCAGAACCACAGGCACCGGCAACTGAATCTGCTACTCTGAAGATCTACTTACTGGATTATACCCCGGATACAATTGCCTGGTTGGAACAAGAGATCAATCCGGCTTTCGAATCGGCACATCCGGGTGTAAAGGTTGAAATCACTCAGGGAAGTTGGAGTGGATGGGATACGACTTTTGCTGGGTTCTTCACTGCTGGCACCGGTCCGGATATTATCAACCTTGGCTCAGAAATGAATACACTCTATGGTGAAAGCCTGGCTGATATGGATCCATATTTGGGCAAAGACGCCTGGCCAGATATTGCGAATTTTGGGCCAACGCTTGAAAATGCTTCCTATGGTGGTCATTTGAGAGGATTACCAATTTTCACAGCACCGCGCTATGTCTTTTGCCGCACCGACTTAATGGAAGCCGCTGGGTGGACAACTGGAACTCCTAAGAATTTTGCTGAATGGGTTGATTTTGCTAAAAAACTTTCCAAGATTGATCCGGCCACCAATTCTTTGGTTCAACAAGCCCTTGTACCCGTGGATGCAGGTTCTATGGCTGATTGGCAATGGTGGTTACTTATCTTTGATTCACTGAATGGGCAACTCTATAAAAGCGATGGGACACCCAATTTCGATTCACCAGAAGCATTGGCCACCACTCAATTTGTTCTCGACTTACGCCAGGCAACTTATGGTTCAGCGCTTGATTCTGTGGCAGCTCTGCCGGCAGGTGTTGGTTCAGTAATTGATGTGAATAGCGAGACCGGAAAAGAAAACGGAGCCGTTTGTTTAGCCCATTCTGGATGGGCTGCCCCTGCTTTTGATCGACCTATTTGGGCGAAGATCAGCATTGATCCATTCTTTGGCGATCCAACCGCATTCCCCAACAGCAAACCAGTTGTGCTGGCTTTCAATGATTGGCTGGCAGTCGCTGATTATAGCCCCAACAAAGCATTGGCTGCGGATTGGTTGAAACTGGCTTTTTCAAAAGACGCTAACAATAAATGGAACGAAACCATGGGTTTGATCCCAGCGCGTAATGATTCCCAATTTGGTTATGTGGTTGAATCAGAACAATTAAAACGCGAAGCTGAATTAGCCAGTCAATATGGCGTAGGTTTTGCTGGCATTGAAGAATCTTCAAAATTGTCAGTCATCATGCAGGATGCCTTAGGTAAGTTAATTACTGAAGAATTGACTCCAGCTGAAGTTAATGCCAAAATTCAATCTGAATACGCTGACGCGCTTGGGAAATAATCCTTCCTGAAAGTGCTATCTGACAGGTCGTTGGGGAATAGGGGACCTACAGCGACCTGTCCTTCCTTTTGTATGGAGGTGGCGAATTGTATCAAAATCCTTATATCAATGTAATCCTTAATGCTTTTTTGGCGGTCATTTTCATCGTCGTATCTAGTTTGGCTGTCGCATTATTAGCACGATCCATAGCAAAACTGTTTACGGCAACCCGAATACAACAACAAAATACTTTCGCAGGATACCTCTTCGCGTCTCCATGGATTGTCGGATTTCTCATCTTTGTCGCGGTTCCACTTGGATTCTCTTTATATTGGAGTTTAACAAATTTCAGGATTGCGTCGAATAAACCGATAGAATTTATTCAGTTAGCGAATTATATTAAATTATTAACTTCAGATGGAAGTTTTAGAGCATCTTTAATCAATACACTTTATCTGACTGTCATTGGATTGCCATTACAGATAGGTTTTGCACTTTTTTTGGCAGTTTTACTTAATCAGAAAATGCGTGGAGAAAAAATCTTTCGCATGGCATTCTATTTGCCGGTCATTCTAGGGTTTAATACGGCTGTTTTACTATGTTGGCGTTTAATGTTAAATGGCGGAACTGGCATTATCAATCAATTGATTCGGGCGATGATTAAATTGATACCGCCCAGTGGATATGTTGTGCGTGCATTAATTTTTGTTCAGGAACTTTTTAGTGCTTTCTTTTTAGGGATCAACAATAAAAATTTTAACCTGTTCAATAAAGTTCTTTCGGCAGGGTTTCCTGCAGCTAATCGCGTCCCTTTGTGGGTGGAAAACCCGATGTGGTCAAAAATGTCAGTTGTCATGCTGATCGTTTGGGGTTGTGGCACCATGATGTTGATCTTTCTGGCTGGTTTGAATAATATTCCCAAAGAATTTCACGAAGCAGCACAAGTAGATGGAGCCAGTGGCTGGCGACGCTTCTGGAAAATTTCATTTCCGCTCCTCACCCCCTATATTTTCTATAACCTTGTGGTAGGTATGATCGCCATGCTGCAAATTTTCGAACCCATTTATGTCTTGTACCGGGATAATCAACCTTTGATTTCATCGGCGATCTCAATGGTTTTTTATCTTTGGCAGGTCACTTTCAGACAATTTGAAATTGGTTATGGGTCAGCCATTTCCTGGATAATCTTAATCATCATTCTGGTTGTTACCCTCGTCCAATTTTGGATGCAGAAACGCTGGGTTGAATACGATTTATTTTAGGAGAAGATAATGAGACAATTCTGGCATATTCTTAAACGGGTGTTTCTATATATTCTGCTGACGGCTGCAACTATCACAATGGCATTCCCTTTATTTTGGATGATTTCTTCTTCATTAAAAACAGTTGAACAAACCAATTCTCCTGGGATTATATGGTTTCCACCTACACCAACCTTACAGGCATATAGTGATCTTTTTCAAAATCCGCTCTTTATTCGCGTTTATTTCAACAGTATTTTTTATGTTACTCTGGCATTAGTTGGGACATTAATCTCCATTTCTCTGGTGGCTTATGCTTTCAGCCGTATCAATTGGCCGGGCCGCAACTTGGTCTTTTTCCTTATGCTTTCAACGATGATGATACCGGCTCAAGCTTTGCTTGTCCCTCAATATGTATTCTTTAACAAATTGAATTGGGTTAACACTTTTAATCCACTTATCATTCCGGGATATTTTGCTGGTGGTGCGGCAATGGTTTTTCTATTGAAACAGTCTATGAGTCAGATTCCAAAGGAAATGAATGAGTCCGCGGTAATGGATGGTGCCTCGCACTTACAGATCTACTGGGAAATTGTTATGCCATTGGTGAAAGCACCCATGGCCACGATTGCCACTTTGCTTTTTGTGGGTTTATGGAATAGCTTGTTAATGCCGCTTATGTACTTACAAACCGCAAACTTATATACTTTGCCGATTTATGTTTCTACTTTATATAATATTAATTTAACTGTACAACCCTGGCCAACCATTATGGCAGCAGCAGTATTAACTACCGTTCCATTAATGGTTGTTTTCTTTTTTGCCCAACGGTATATCCTTGAAAGCGTTGTTATCTCAGGTATGAAGTAAGCGGAAATTAAGATGGAAAATATTGGGCAGAAATTATTACTTGCTTTTAAGGGAAAAGAATTTTCCCGGGAAATGAAGCAGGCTTTAGAGTGGTTCCGTCCGGCTGGACTTACTCTTTTTCGCAGTTACAATGTTGATTACCCAGCCCAAGTCAAAAAACTCACCTCCGATTTACAGAAATATGCGAAACAAATTGACCTTCCACCATTGATTATCGCGGCTGATCAGGAAGGCGGTCAATTAATGGCGATTGGAGAAGGGACAACACCACTGCCTGGAAATTTGGCGTTAGGCGCTACTGGCTCAACCGAGCTGGCGTATCGGGCTGGGGTTGTCTTAGGGCGAGAATTGTCCGCGCTGGGTATTAATATGGATTATGCTCCTTGCTGCGACGTAAATGTCAACCCTCATAATCCGGTAATTGGGACTAGGTCTTTCGGTGAAGATCCCCATCAGGTAGCCATTTTGTCAGCAGCAATTATTCAAGGATTGCAATCTCAGGGAATTGCGGCGGTAGCAAAACACTTTCCAGGTCATGGAGACACAACTTCGGATTCTCATTTAGGATTGCCGTCTATTTCTCACTCATTAGAACGATTACAACGGGTTGAATTTCCACCTTTTCAAGCTGCGATTGATGCAGAGGTTAAGGGAATCATGAGCGCACATTTAGCCTTGCCCGCCATTGACGGCGAAAAAACTCTGCCTGCTACCTTATCAAAAGCAATCTTAACGGGTTTATTAAGGCAGCAACTCGGATACCGGGGAGTGACGATTTCCGATGCTATGGATATGCAAGCAATTCGCCAGGGAGAATTCCTGGGCGAAGAATGTGTGCGGGCTGCGAAAGCGGGAATTGATTTACTGCTCATGACCGCTGATCCGACGGATCAAGAGCGTGCCTGGGTGGGATTAACAAAAAGTTACCAAGAAGAAAAAGACGTTCAATCTATCTTCCAGGATTCTATAAAAAGGGTAATGGATTTGAAAAATTGGCTCTCGAGTAGTTACACTCATTTATCTTTAGACGTGGTTGGATGTGATCTCCACCTGGCAGAAGCTGATGAAATTGCAGAGCGATCGATTACGCTGATTCGAGATAATGATCATCTTATCCCCATGTATCTTGAGCCAGATCAAAGAATCACTGTTATCCTGCCACATCCGGCGGATTTGACACCGGCAGATACCTCATCCTATCTTATTCCTGAACTGGCTAAGGCTTTGAAAGTTTTTCATCCTAATGTTGATGAAATAATTCTGCCTTTTCGCCCAAATGATGAAGAAATTCTACGTACACTTCAACAGATAAAAGATGCCAATCGAATTGTGGTTGGGACTTTAAATGCTTTTGATTGCTCTGAACAAGCGAAATTAGTAAGCGCTATTTTAGCAACAGGTATTCCAACCATTGTCATTGCCATGCGTATGCCCTATGATCTGATCGCTTTTCCTGAAACTTCTACTTTTCTATGCACTTATAGTATCCAACCACCCAGTATAAAGGCGGTTGCATCAGTCATTATGGGAAAGTTAAAACCGCAAGGGAAGTTGCCAGTTTCTATCCCTGGTCTTTATCCTGTTGGATATCAACATCGCTAGGTTTTTCTCTATTTAATAGAAAAAAAGCCTTGCAAATGTTAAATGATGCAAGGCTAGTTTGGCTGTTTTCTTTATTTGACAAGGGTTATTTTTCCAAAAGTACGCGGATCAGCATAGGTTCGAATTTTTGAAGTTGAAAGCATGGTCTTTTGCCCCTCGCCGGCTTTGTCTGCATCGCTGGGGCTAATATTCATTCCAAATTTAAAACCTTCTTTAAATTCAAACCCTGGTAATGAAGTTTTAGGAATAAAAACTTCAAGAATATAACCGTCTTCTATAACCGTATATGCCATCTGAATTCCATCAACGGGTCCGGGTGAATTAGGCCCATTGAACCAGGCATAAGAAGTCATTGGAATTTCAGCAAAATTTCCCAAAGACAACCCAATCTGATAATCATCCTTATTCATACCCGGGTTATCGTAATCTTCTTCAAGTTGGGTGTCCAGTTGGATTTCCATATGATCGCCATGCCACAGAGTTTCATCAGAAGCGCTTTGAATGTGATGATCATCTTTGACGTTAAAAGCAAAATATAATCCTTCCTCAGCCCAGCCTACCCAGGCTTTGGCAGATAAATCTTCAGGGCCTTTCCAACTATTTGGAGATACCTGATAAACAATGTGATCGGCTTGATCCAGCATAAAGTCAGGCTCGGAAGGCCAATCCTTTAGGTCTCCATCGATTGTTATCCCACTAACTTGATGAATGTTCGCCTCGAAAGGCCGGGGAACTAATACTTTAGGAATAGCAGTTGGTTTCGTTGGGCCACCATTTTCAAAACCTTGGTAAATTGCGGCGAACAAGGATTCATTTCCCTGGCTTACTTCCCAGATCATCACCCCCGCCAACCCCTGATCACGTGCATAACCGGCTTTGGCAGCCAGAGAACGTTCATCATCATAGCTAATAAAAATCTGTCTAGTTGAATCATAGAGCCAGGGAACATACGCATCATCACTCCAGAATGATTCCCAATCAGGCAAATAGTGTTGTTGAAGATCATTAAAATCAAACGATCCGGGTTCATAAGTGCCTGGAGCCGCGCCTTTGGCAGGTTGGTAGAGTCCATGATTGCTAGCGCCTACACCAGCCCAGCCTTTTCCATAGAACGGGACGCCTAGAACAAGCTTTTCAGAAGGAACACCAGCATTAAGGTAAGCTTGTACTGCTGCGTCTACATTTAGAGATGATGAAGAGGGATCATTTTCAGACCAAAAGAGGGGGGCGTTGAAATTAGTACTATTCTCCCAGGTGCCATGAAAATCATAAGCCATGATATTAATCCAATCCACACTGGAAATAATACCGTTTAAATCAAAGTTTTGAATAGCGCTTGGGTTAGCTGGAGCGGCAATGGATAACAGAAAATGCTTATTTTCTTTTTCCCCTAATTCATTTAATTGGCTGCGAATTTCTTTTAATAGGAAGGTGTAATTATCCCGATCGTCCGCTGTTCCGGTAGTTAAACCACCACTGACTGGATATTCCCAATCAATATCCAGCCCATCGAAAACACCAGCATATTGCTTTAAGTACAAATCCGCGCAGGAATTGCTAAATCGTTTTCTTGAGTCATCATCTTTTGCTGCCTTTGAAAAGTTGCCTGACCAGGTCCATCCACCAATGGAAATTAAAACTTTCAAGTGGGGATATTGTTTTTTCAATTCAAGTAATTGGTTAAAGTTGCCATGGAAAGATAATTTGTTTGAGTCGTCCTTCCCGGTGATGCTATTTTCTGCCGTATACATACGCCCGGTATCTGCCGCAAGATTACCAGAAATGCATTCTCCACTAGCGGATACGTTTGAGAATGCATAATTGATGTGGGTAAGTTTGCCATAGGGAATATCTTTAAGGAAAACACCTCGATTGGCAGCCCAGGAAGGATAATATCCGATCACCATTTTTTCCCCAGGGACTACAAGAATAGGATTTGTTCTGGGAGAACAGGCGCTAAGCAAGAGAGCCAGAACGAATAATATAAAACTAATTTTTGGTATGGACATGAAAATACTCCTCGAAAATGAAAAAAATTTTCAGAGAAGGAGATAACTTTATTATAGTACAACCAGGCTAGCCGCTGCAAGCAGAGTAGGGGGAAAAGAATTTTACAAATGAATTGTCCCACCTTTTGACCAGTCTTTTTTGCATCTTGAGACCAAAGATTTTTTATCCATTGTGCCAATGCGAATTATTAAAGGAAGGATTAAGATAACGATCAGGAATTTAGGAGTCTGGAGGAATCCTCCTGGGTGATGTGGCTATTTTTTTAAAGAATCGAGAAAAATGAAAACCAACAAACAAAAACATAAAAGCTGTCTGGAAAATTTCCTGAAGACCCTATTAATTTTTCTTGTTCTTCTTTCTCTTTTTATTGCTTATT
>WBZR01001265.1_pt1 | contig 32678 bp, 23 predicted proteins | sample 5204231 | NCBI WGS metagenome assembly WBZR01 (sample SAMN12412403, study PRJNA552823) | activated sludge metagenome | isolation source: activated sludge from anammox sidestream of wastewater treatment plant... | place: USA: Virginia | collected 2017-08 | reverse complement strand
CGACCCGGCCGTGAACCTGCCCGCCGTCCGCGCCGCCGTCGTCGTCGGCTGGCGCTACTTCAGCGGCGACCTGCCGCCCGCGATCCGCGACGACCCGGCGCGCGGCATCTTCGCCTCGTACGCCTGGGGCGCCGACTACCACGCCGTCATGACCCCGCGCCTCGAGGCCCTCCGCGCGGCGATCGCCGACCGGATCCGGCGGCCGGTGGACGCGCGCGTGTACGTCGACACCGGCCCCGTGCTCGAGCGCGACGCCGCCCGGCGCGCCGGCCTGGGCTTCGTCGGGCGCAACACCATGCTGATCCACCCGCGTTGGGGCGCCTGGCTGTTCCTCGGCGCCGTCCTGGTCGATGTCGACCTTGCACCCGACGACGCGCCGTCCGACGGGACCTGCGGGCGGTGCACCCGCTGCCTGGTCGCCTGCCCCACCGACGCCTTCCCCGCCCCGTACGTGCTCGATGCGCGCCGGTGCATCAGCTACCTCACCATCGAGCTGAGAGGGCCGATCCCGCCCGACCTGCGGCCCGGCATCGGCAACCGTGTCTTCGGCTGCGACATCTGCAACGAGGTGTGCCCGTGGAACAAGCGCGCCGCGCGGCAAGCAGCCGACCCCGACCTCGGCCCCGACCTCGAGGTCGCCGCCCCGCGCCTGTTGGACCTCGTCGGCCTGACCGAGCCGGCGTTCCGCGCCCGGTACGGCGCCACGGCGGTGGCGCGCACGCGGCGGCGCGGGCTGGTGCGCAACGTGTGCGTGGCGCTCGGCAACTGGCGGTCGCCCGAGGCGGTGCCGGCGCTGGCCGCCGCGCTGGCCGACCCCGAGCCGCTCGTCCGCGGCCACGCGGCGTGGGCCCTCGGGCGGATCGGCACGCCGGCCGCGCGGCGCAGCCTCGACGCCGCGCGTGGGCGGGAGCCCGACGCGGGGGCCCTGGCCGAGGTCGAGGCCGCGCTGGCCGGAAGCGGTGGGTGATCGCGGACCCGGCGGAGACCGCGTGGCCGCCGCGCCGGCGTCAACCGCGCCCGACCACCGCCCGATACACCGCCGCCGTCTCCGCCGCCACCCGCGCCATCGTGAAGCGCGCCAGCACCCGTGCCCGCCCCGCCGCCGCCAGGTCGCGCCGCAACCCCGGCGCTGCCGCCAGCCGGGACAGCGCCGCCCGCCAGGCCGCCACGTCGCCCTCGGCCGCCACCAGGCCCGCCTCCCCGATGACGTGCGGGATCTCGCCGCTGTCGGAGCCGACGCACACCACGCCGCAGGCCATCGCCTCGATCAACACCCGCCCGAACTGCTCGATCCAGCTCGGCGTCGACCGGCTCGGCAGGACGAGCACGTCGAGGCCGCGGTAGAAGTCGGGCATGTCGCCCGACGCCAGCCACGGCCGGAGCCGGACCCGGTCGGCGACGCCGGCCGCCGCGGCCTGGGCGGCGAGCGCGGCGTGCTCCGGGCCGTCGCCGACGATGTCGAGCCGCCAGTCGACGGCCGGGTCGAGCCCGGCGGCGGCCGCGACGGCGACGTCGACGCCCTTGGCCGCCACCAGCCGCCCCGCGTAGCCGATGCGGAGCCCCGCGTCGCCGTCGGCCCGCGCGTCGACCGGCGGATGGAACACGTCGGGGTCGACGCCGAGCTGCGGGATCGTCCACAACGGGCCGGCATAGCCCTTGCCGCGCAGCACCTCCCCGGCCGTCCGGCTGCCGGCGATCGCCCCGTTTGCCCGCCGATACGCAAACCGCTCGAACCACGCGAACGGCGGCGGGTAGCGGCGCGCGAGGTTCTGCCACGTGAAGAACAGCGTCCGTGCCCCGCGCCCGAGCGCCGCGCGCAGCGCCAGGAACGTGGCCAGGTTGTACGGCTCCTCGTCGACGTGCACCAGCGCCGGCCGGGCGGCGTCGAGCACCGCCCCGAACCGCGGGTAGCAGTGCAGGTGGAAGTCGCCGGGCCGCAGGATCGGCGTTTCGACCAGCCGGTAGCCGTGGGTGTGCCGCCGCTCGAGCCGTCGCACGAGGCCGCCGTCGCGCCACAGCGGCGGCACCGCCACCGTGAGGTCGATGTCGGGCTCGGCGCCGAGCAGCTCGGCCTTGCGCTGGTAGGCGCCCACGACCATGGCCTTGGAGAGCATCACGGCGCGCAGCCGCCGGCCTCCGTCGATCGCCGTCGTCATGCGGCGCCGCCCGCCCCCGCGACGGACCGGTAGATCGCCCACGTCCGCTCGGCCGTGCGCCGCCAGGTGAACCCGGACGCCCGCGCCAGCCCGGCGGCGCGCATCCGCGCCGCCGCATCGGCGTCCTCGAGCACCGCGAGGAGCGCCTCGGCCCACCCGCCGACGTCGTCGGGGTCGACGCGCAGTCCGGCATCGCCCACGACCTCCGGCAGGCTCGTGGCGGCGGCGACGACCACCGGCGTGCCGCAGGCCATGGCTTCGAGCGGCGGCAGCCCGAAGCCCTCGTACCGCGACGGGTACGCGAACACCGCCGCTCCGGCCAGCAGCGCCGGCTTGTCGGCCTCGCCGACGAAGCCGATGCAGCGCAGCGCCTCCGCCGGCAGGCCGGCTCGGCGCGCCAGGGCGCGCGGATCCGGGAAGAGCGGATCGTCGCCGGCCGGCGGCGCGCCCGCGATCACCAGCGGCACGCCGGTGGCCGCGTGCACGGCGCGCCACGCGGCGAGCAGCGTCGCGACGTTCTTGCGGGCGTCGAACCCGCCGAGGTAGAGCCCGTAGCGCGGCGGGAGGCGCAGCCGGGCAGCGAGGTCGGGGGCGGCGCCGGCGCTGGCATCGCCCCGGTGCTCTCCGGCGTCGTCCGTCTCGGTCCCGCCCCCGGTGCCGCCCGGGCCGTCGACGCCTCCCGCGGCCCGGTAGCGCGCGTCGACGCCGAGCGGTACGACGTGGACGGCGGTGGGGTCGACGCGCAGGTGCGCGCGGATGTCCGCCGCCGTGTGCTCCGAGTCTGCGATCACCGCTGCCGCCCTGCGCGTGGCGTGGACCACCAGATCGGTGTAGGCGCGGACCGCCCGGCGGGCGCGGTACGCGGGCAGCACCAGCGGGATGAGGTCGTGGACCGTCACCACCACCGGCGTGCGCGACCGGAGCGGCGGCGCCCAGTACGGCACGTGGGCGACATCGGCGCCGGCGGCGGCGCCCGGGAAGGTGCGCTGCTCGAAGACCAGCTTGGCGATCGCCTGGCCGGTCCGCGGGCCGCCGCCGGAGCGGGGCATGACGAGGTCGATCGCATCCCCCGGACGCGCCGTCGCGCGCAGCGCGGCCACCAGCGCGTCGGTGTACTGCCCCGAGCCGACCGCGCGCCCGGCGAACCAGCCGCTGATCGCGACGCGCGTCACGCGCCGGGCGGGGGCTGCACCACGATCACCGCCAGGTCGTTGACGTTGGTGCCGGTCGGGCCCGTGACGATGCGATCGCCGAGCGCCGAGAAGAACGGTCCGCTGTCGTGTCGGTCCAGGGCCGCCCGGGCATCGAGGCCCGCGGCCCGCGCGCGGCCCGCCGTGGTCCCGTCGACCACCGCGCCGGCCGCGTCGGTCGCGCCGTCGATGCCGTCGGTGCCCATGGCCGCCACCGTGACCGTCGCCCAGGCCGGGCCGTCGAGCGCCAGGGCGGCCGCCAGGGCCACCTCGTGGTTGCGCCCGCCCGTCCCGCCCAGCCGGCGCAGCGTCACCGTCGTCTCGCCGCCGACGACCACGCAGCCCGGCACACCCGTCGGACGGCCGTGCGCCGCCATCTCCTTGCCGACGGCGGCCAGGAACCGGCCGGCCTCGCGCGCCTCGCCCTCGAGGAACGTCGTCAGCACCACGGTCTCCAGTCCCAGCGCCCGGCCGTGCGCCGCGGCCGCCGCGGCGGCGAGCGCGTTGTCGCCGACGACCACCGTCGTCACGCGGTCGAACACCGGGTCGCCGGGCTTGAGCGTCTCGGGGACGGCGCCGGCCAGGCCGCGGCGGAGGTGGTCGCCGATCGACGCCGGCAGCGCGCCCCACAGGTCGTGGCGCGCCAGCACGGCGGCGGCGTCGGCGAAGGTCGTCGGATCCGGCACCGTCGGCCCGCTGCCGATCACGTCCAGCGGGCTGCCGACGACGTCGGACAGCACCAGGGCCACCACGCGTGCCGGCGCCGCCAGCCGCGCCAGGCCGCCGCCCTTGACCACGCTGACGTGCTTGCGGACCGCGTTCATCTCGTCGATCGTGGCCCCGCTGGCGAGGAGCGCGCTGGTCGTGGTCTGGATGTCGATGAGCGGGATGCGCCCGGCGGGCAGCTCCATCAACGCCGAGGCGCCGCCGGAGATGAGTGCGATCACGAGGTCGCGTTCGGTGGCCCGCTCGAGGAGCCGGGCGATGTGGCGGGTGGCCATGAGCCCCGCCGGGTCCGGCAGCGGATGGCCGCCGTGGTGGACGGTGGTGTGCGCCGTGGTCCCGCCGGCGCCCGGGACCGTGACGGCGACGCCGGCGGTGACGCGCGTGCCCAGCGCTGCCTCGGCAGCCTGAACCATCGCGGTGGCCGCCTTCCCGGCGCCGACCAGGTAGACGTGCTCGACGGCCGCGAGATCGATCTCGACGCCGCCGACGACGGCGCGATCGCCGTCGACGGCCAGCCATCGGCCCACGGCGGCGCGGGGGTCGGCGGCCGCCAGCCCGGCCGCCAGGACGTCGAGCGCGGGCCGCCAGCCGGGGCGGGCGTCGGGATCGGGGGAGCGCAGGACGAGGGTCACGGTTCGGCGGCTGCCGGCGGGCGCGGCGGGGGGCCGGCGCGCCCGCCGATCAGTTCTGCCGCGCCTTCCACCCGGCCAGGATGTCGCCGAGGAGCCGGCGGTCGAGCTCGATGCGGTTGAACTTGACCTTCGGCTCGCCGTCGCGAGCCGCCAGGCGCCGTTCGGCGGCGTCGAGCCACGCGAGCTGCGTGCGGATGGCATCCTCGAGCGACCGCACCCGCACCTGGCGGAACATGTCGCCGACGAGCTCGCGCGCGCGGTCGAGCGCGTCCAGGGGCTGCGTGATCGGCGTGGGCGTGCCCAGGCGGGCGGCCACCTTGCCGAGGTTCTTCTCGATGTCCTCCATCCGGCCGTTGAGGTACTTCTGCTCGGCCAGGAACTCCGCCTCGGGACGGAGGGCGTAGTCAGCGGGCATGGGTCGGGTCTCCTCACCAGGATCCGGCCGCGGATCGGACGATGCGGCGCACCGCCGTGTCGGTCGGTCGGATCGAGCTCAAGTGGACGCAGGGGCGCTATGTTACATCAATCCGGCGGTTTCGTGAACCCTGCGGGCGCGTCAAGGCAGCCACACGTACAACCCCAGGAAGAACAGCGCGCCGAGCGTGTCGGTCACCGACGTGACCAGCACGGACGACGCGATCGCCGGGTCGAAGCCGAGCCGGCGCAGCGTGAGCGGCACCAGCACGCCGGCCAACCCGCCTGCCGCCAGGTTGAGCGCCATGGCCAGGACCATCACCACCGCGATGCGGAGGGCGAGGTCGCTGCGGCCGGTGTAGGCCATGGCGACCACGCCGGCAAGCAGCCCGATCGACATCCCGATCGACAGGCCGACGGCGGCTTCCTTGAGCAGCAGCCGAAGCCGCCGCGTGCGGTCGATCTCGCCGAGCGCCATCGAGCGCACCATCAGCGTGGTGGTCTGGGCCCCGATGTTGCCGCCGTTGCCGGTGACGAGCGGGTACAACACGGCCAACACGGCCACGTGGCTGAACAGCGGCTCGAAGGACTTCAGCACCGTGACCAGCATGAGCTGCATCCCGAGGTTGGCCACCATCCACGGCAGGCGCAGCCGGACCGACCGTGCCACGGAGTCGTATGGGCTCTCCTCGACGTCGAGACCCACGAGTCCGAACATGTCCTCGGTGGCCTCTTCCTGCAGCACGCCGACCAGGTCGTCGTGCGTGATCACGCCGACCAGGCGGCCGTCGGCGTCCACCGCTGGCAGCGCCATCAGGTAGTAGCGGGCCATGAGGCGCGCCGCGTCCTCCTGGTCGGCCGTCGCCTCGACGTGGATGACGTCGGTGCTCATCAGGTCGCGGATCGGGGTGGCGGGATCGGCGACGATCATCTCGCGCAGCCCGATGATCCCGGCCAGCCGCGCGTCGGCGTCGACGACGTACAGGTAGTAGGTCGCCTCGCTGTCGGGGCCGGCCTGGCGCAGGCGGTCGATCGACTGCGCCACGGTCTCGTCGGCGTGCAGCGCCACGAACTCCGACGTCATCAGACCGCCGGCGCTCTCGTCGGAGTAGGCCAGCAGCTCGCGGACGTCGGCCTCCGCCGCGTCGTCCATGGCGGCCAGCGCGAGCTCGGCCTGCTCCGGCGTCAGGTCGCCCAGGATGTCGGCGGCCTCGTCGGGGTCCATCTCGTCGAGGATCGGCGCCAGGTCGGCCGGGTCGAGGTGGCCCGCCAGCTCGGCACGGTCCTCGTCCTCGAGCTCCTCGAGGATCTCGGCCGCCTCCTCCTCGTCGAGCTCGACGATCACCAGGCTCTGCTGGTCGAGGTCCAGCTCCTCGAAGACGTCGGCCCGGTCGGGCGGGCGCAGCGCCGCGAGCGCCGCCGACACGGTCTCGATGTCGCCGGCCTCGAGCGCTTCCTCGACGATCTCGGTGACGGCGTCGAGGTCACCCGACTCGTGGGCGGCGCGCGCCGCCTCGATCACCTGGGCCAGCTCGAGGTCGTCGCGCTCGGGCGGCGCCCGGAACGGCTCGCCGGCGGGGGCGTCGCCGCGCGGAGGGGGCGTGGCCATCGGCGGCGGCGATCCCGTGCCCGTCACGAGGTCTCGTCGGTGGCCGCCGGGCGATCGTCGGGCCGCGGCGTCGGGGCGGGCGGCGTGACGATCGGGTCGAAGCCGCCGTCGGCGCGCCGGTGGAAGGCCGGCTCGCCGACGATGTCGGCCCGCGGCACCGGCCCCCACGCCCGCGAGTCGTCGAACCGCCGATCGGCGGCCATCACGAAGTACGCCTCCGCGCCGAGCGTGACGGGCGGGAGGTCGTCGACCGCGCCGGTGCCGGGGTCGCAGGTGCCGTGCGGCAGCGCCGTCCGGCCGTCGCACGGCCGCCCGTCGACGGTGACGACCCCGCCGTCGATGGCCACCGTCTCGCCCGGCAGGCCGATCACGCGGCGGAACACCAGCCCATCGGGCCGCTGGATGCTCACCGTCTCGCCGCGCTGCGGGTTCATCGTCCAATACGCCGTGTTGTCGACGATGACCGACCAGCCCATCTCGAGGGCCGGGGCCATGGCCGCGTCCGGCACGCTGAGCACCTGCACGAACACCCGGCTGGCGTAGCCCAGCATGAGGAGCGCCCCGCAGCCGAAGACGGCCAGCCCGAGCGGCAGGAAGCAGCCGAAGAACCGCTGGGCGCGGGCGCTCACGGGCGTGGCATCTCGCGCAGGACGAGCAGCGGCATGAACGCCTGCCGCGGCGGCGCCGGCGGGCGGGTCGGCGTGGCGAGCGGCGTCAGGCCGATCGTCCGCACGATCGGCTCGATCGTGATGCTGTCGCCGGTCTCGATCGCGGTGATGTAGCCCGGCGCCTCCACCCGCACGCGGTACTGGCCTGGAGGCGGGTAGAAGGCATACCAGCCGGCACCGCCGGTGGTCTGCGGGTTGGTCTGCCCGAAGTACTGGTCGGCCGGCCACAGCACCCAGTCCTGGCCGACCGGCCGCGACCGGTCGCGGACGAACAGCGACACCTTGGCGCCGCTCACCCGGGCGGCGAACGGGTCCGGCGCGCCCGCCTTGTTGTAGATGAAGCCGTTCTGCTCGACGGTGACGGTGCCGAGGAGCAGGTCGTGCAGCCCGTCGCCGCACGTGGCCTGGAGGCGCAGCGTCCCGCCGTCGCCCATCTCGAACGTGGCCTCGTGCATGTCGCCGCCGGGTGTCGGCGTCGTGAGCGGGATCGTCTGGTCGCGGTACCGCGCCTCGACGCGCGACGGCATGCCGGCGGCGCAGCGCACCGGCGCGTGCAGCGTGATCGGGCCGCCGGGATGGGCCCGGATGTTCCACTCGGCGTCGCCGCGGAGCGTCAGGCAGCCGCTCTGGTCCTGGAAGGGCTGGACGAAGCGCGTGCCGTCGCGCTCGTGGCTGACCGACAGCCGGCTGGGGTCGACCACGAGGCCGGGATCCACCGTCAGCTCGATCGGGTTGGCGATGCCGCTCGACAGCCCGTCGCGCTCGCTGCGCACCTGCAGCACGTGCGAGCCGGGCGGCAGCGGCGCGGCGAGCGTGTACGTGAACGGGGCGCTGCCGACGCCGTCGGCGGCCGTGGTCTCGCCCAGCGGCTGGTGGTTGTCGTAGAGCTGCACGCGCGAGCCCGGCGCCGCGAAGCCCGTGATGGTGACGCGCCCGTCGCTGAACGTGCCGCAGCGCGGGCCGGTGAGCGATGGTCGGATCAGCCGGCCCTCGAACGGCTCGACGCGCACATGGTCGCTGACCAGCTCGCCGTCGCCCTCGTGGGCGCCGAGGCCGCAGGCATCCGGCGTCGACGACGGATCGCGGGGGCCGAGCTCGCCGCCCCAGTCGTTGCCGGTGGCGTCGACGCACGTGTCCGCGTCGGCGTTGACCACGGCGAAGGTCTGGTTGTAGTCGAACCAGTTGTGCGGGCCGATCCGCGGCTGCGCGTCGCCTTCCACGTGCACGCCCTCGAGGTTGGCGCGAAAGATGTTGAACCGCACGTCGGGTGCCGCCGTGCCGCCGACGAACAGCCCGGCGCCGTCCGGGTTGGCGGTGTTGTCGTCGAACAGGTTGCCGACGAGCAGCGGGTTGGCGCCGGGGCCGGTGACCGTCATGCCGCGCTTGCCGCTGCGGCGGATCACGGTGTTGCTGATGCGGGGCGAGCTGCTCCGGACGAGGATGGTGCCGCCGGGCTGGCTCCCGCCGTACTCGAGCTCGGCGTGGTCGACGATCGAGCCGCTCTGGGTGGCCTCGTCCCACCCGATGCTCCCCGGCTCGAACTCGATCTCGCGCCACTGCCCCGGTGTGGGCACGAGCTGGTTGGTGGTCATGCGCACCTTCGCGCCGGCGGCGCCGCGGATCGCCAGCGTGCCGCCGCTGCGAACCCGGATGCCGGTCGCCGGCGCCACGCTGAACGTGGCGCCGGCTTTGATGGTCAGGTGCCCGCCGGCGTCGACGCTGATGGTGCCGCGCGTGAGGTGGTAGGCCCAGCGGTGCGGCCCCAGCCCCGGCCACGTGACCGCGCGCGTGACGTTGCCGAAGACCAGCACGCCGTTGAACGCGTTGTACTCGAAGCGGTTGCCGATGAACCGCGGGCTGGCGTCGGCCTCCCACGACACGCCGTACTGGTTGTTGCTCTCGAAGTAGCAGTTCTCGACCGTGACGTCGCTCCGGCCGCGGATGCGGAGCGCTGCCGGCGGCACGGCGTTGATGTCGCTGGCGCGGATGAAGCGCGTGTCGCGGATGGTCGGCGACGCGCCGTCCTTGACGTCGATGGCGCTGCCGGCGCTGTCGCTGAACTCGGCGTGGTGCACGACGGCATCGTCGGTGGCGATGCCGAGCATCTCGCGCCGCCGCCCGCCGCCCTTGGTCAGCACGGCGTACGCGATCTCCGACGGCCCGCTGCCGGCGGCGAGCTGGATGCCGCCCCACGGTTGCGCGCCGGACGGCTCGAAGCGGATCGGGGCGTCGGCGCGTCCGACGGCCTTGAGGGCGCCGGCCACGTGGATGGCGTGGTTGGTCCCGAGCTGCACCACCGCTCCCGGCTCGACGGTCAGCGTGGCGCCGGCGGCCACCTCGACGTCGCACGTCGTGCGGAACGGGCCGGCGGCGGCGGCCCACACCGTGTCGGTGGCGACAGGGCCGCAGACGTCGGTGGCCGTGCGGGCGGGGGCACCGGCCGGCCGGCCGACCGCGATCAGCGCGAGCAGCACCAACGCCGACGGGCGCGCGAGGCGAATGGGATGGGGCATGGCGCATCCTCCCGGGGACCCAGGGTCAAATGAGGCGCCCGCCGCGGGACGGCCGGGCCCGCGCGGGCGGATCGAGGATCTGGCCGGCACGCGGCGCCGGCACGCGGGTGAGATTGTAGCGCGGCGGGGGGAGGGGTCAAACGGTCCCGGCTTGCCCGCCGCCGCGGGGCGTGTTACCATTGCCGCCTGACATGAGGCTGCTTTCCCCGCCGGCGCGCCGCCGGCCGCCAGGATTCGCCGCCAGCGCCAGGGCCGGCCGAGCCCTGGCTTTTTTGTGCCTCTCGGGGGAGGAGCCGTGACGCGGCACACGCTGCCGGGCCTTGTCGACGTGCACGTGCACCTGCGTGTGCCCGGCGGCGAGCACAAGGAGACGGTGGCGTCGGGCACGGCGGCGGCGCTGGCGGGAGGGGTCACGGCGCTCCTGGCGATGCCGAACACGGCGCCGCCGATCACCGACGGGGCGGCGCTCGCCGACGCGCGCCGGCGGCACGCCGGTGCGCTGTGCGACGTCGGGATCTTCCTCGGGGCCACCGACGCCAACGCCGCGGCGGCGGCGGAGGCGGCCGGCGGTGCGTGCGGGCTGAAGATCTACGTCGACGAGACGTACGGGCCGCTGCGCATCGAGACGCTGCCGGCGCTGGCCGCCCACTTCGCGGCCTGGCCGCGCGGCAAGCCGATCGTCCTGCACGCCGAGCAGGTCGCGGTGGCCACGGCCATCGGGCTGGGAGCGACGTACGGGCAGCACGTCCACATCGCGCACGTCAGCCGTGCGGAGGAGATCGCGCTCATCGCCGACGCCAAGGCCGCCGGGCTGGCGGTGACGTGCGAGGTGGCGCCGCACCACCTGTTCCTGACGGCCGACGACCTGCCGGCGCTCGGGTCGTTCGGGCTGATGCGCCCGCCGCTGGCGCGTCCGGCCGACCGCGATGCGCTGTGGGCGCACCTCGACGCGGTCGACTGCATCGCCACCGACCACGCGCCGCACACGCGGGAGGAGAAGCTCGGCGACCGGCCGCCCCCCGGCGTGCCGGGTCTCGAGACCACGCTCCCGCTGATGCTGACCGCCGTCCACGACGGGCGGCTGACGCTCGACCGGCTCGTGGCCTTGACGAGCACCACGCCGGCGCGGCTGTTCGGCGTGCCGACGCCGGACGAGAGCCGGGTCGAGGTCGAGATCGGGCCGGCCTGGGTGCTGCCCGAGCGCGGCTACCACACCCGGGCCGACTGGTCGCCGTTTGCCGGCATGACCGTCCGCGGACGCGTGCGCACGACGACGCTGCGGGGCGCCGAGGTGTTCCGCGACGGCGAGGTGCGCACGGCGGAGCCGCGCGGGCGGGTGCTGTTCGGCGGGGCGGCCGGATGACGCGGTGGGCCAGGCTTCGGTCCGGCGGCGAACGGCGGCCGCTCCCGGCCGCCGCACACATGTCCAGGAGCGATCGATGATTCCCGAACCTCTGGCGCGCGCGCCTGCGCGCGCCCACGACCTGGCCGGCCGGGACATCCTGTCGGTGAGCCAGTTCGACCCGGCGAGCCTCGGCGCGATCTTCGAGATCACCGACGAGATGCGCGCCATCGTGCAGCGCGACGGCGGCACCGACCTCCTGACGCGCCGGGTGCTGGCGGCGCTGTTCTACGAGCCGAGCACCCGCACGAGCGCCAGCTTCATCGCGGCCATGCAGCGCCTCGGCGGCAGCGTCATCCCGATCACGCAGGGCGTGCAGTTCTCGAGCGTGTCGAAGGGCGAGAGCCTGCCCGACACCATCCGGACGCTCGAGCAGTACGCCGACGTCATCGTGCTGCGCCACCCGGTCGTCGGCAGCGCCAAGATCGCGGCCGACGCGGCGGCCAAGCCGGTGATCAACGCCGGCGACGGCGCCGGCGAGCACCCCACCCAGGCGCTCCTCGACCTCTACACCATCCGCGACGCGCTCGGGGCCATCGACGGCCTGCACATCGCGATGGTCGGCGACCTGCGCTTCGGGCGGACGGTGCACTCGCTGACCAAGCTGCTGGCGCAGTACGACGTCCGGCTGACGTTCGTGTCGCCCGAGATCCTGCGGCTGCCGCTCAACGTGATGAACGACCTGCGCGACGCCGGCGTCGACGTCCGCGAGACCTACAACGTGGCCGACATCGTCGGCGACGTCGACGTGCTGTACGTGACGCGCGTGCAGAAGGAGCGCTTCACCGACCTGCAGCAGTACGAGGAGGTCAAGGACTTCTACGTCATCACCCCCGACATCATGCGGTCGGCGCGGCGCGAGATGATCCTGATGCACCCGCTGCCGCGCGTCACCGAGATCGCCGAGTCGGTCGACGCCGACCCGCGGGCCGCCTACTTCCGCCAGGCGCGCAACGGGATGTTCGTGCGGATGGCGCTTCTCGCGGCGGTCTTGGGGAAGGCGTGATGGACCCGACGCCGTTCAACACGCGCCTGGACCAGGCCATGCAGGCCACGGGCTCGCTGGTGTGCGTGGGCCTCGACCCGCAGCCCGACCGGATGGACGCGCCGGTGGCGGACTTCTGCCGGCGCGTCATCGACGCGACGTGGCGCTCGGCGGTGGCCTTCAAGCCCAACATCGCCTTCTTCGAGGCGCTCGGCCCCGACGGCCTGCGCGACCTCATCACGGTGTTGGGGCACGTGCCCGACGGGCGGCTGATGATCCTCGACGCCAAGCGCGGCGACATCGGCTCGACGGCCGAGGCGTACGGCCGGGCGGTCTTCGGGGTCTACGGGGCCGATGCGGTGACGGTCAGCCCCTACCTCGGGCGCGACAGCGTCGCCCCGTTCCTGGCCGACCCGGGGCGCGGCGCGTTTGTGCTGTGCCACACGTCCAACCCGGGCGCGGGCGACTTCCAGGCGCTCGACGTCGGCGGGCGGCCGCTGTACCTCGAGGTCGCCCGGCAGGCGCGCGGGTGGAACGCGGGAGGCAACGTCGGGCTCGTCGTCGGCGCCACGTACCCGGACGCGCTGGCGGCGGTGCGGGCCGCGGCACCGGAGCTGCCGCTGCTGGTGCCGGGCGTCGGCGCGCAGGGCGGGCCGCTCGAGGCGGCGGTGCGGGCGGGGCGCGACGCCAACGAGCGCGGGCTGGTGGTCAACAGCTCGCGCGACATCATCTTCAGCGGCGATCCGGGCGCGGCCGCGGCGCGGCTTTGCGACGCGGTCAACGCGGCGCGGGCACGGAGGGTCTGATGGACGCGGCACGGCTGGACATCTGCCGGCGGCTGCACGATCTCGGGGCGGTCAAGCTCGGGTCGTTCACGCTCAAGAGCGGCGCGCGCTCGCCGGTGTACATCGACCTGCGGTTGTTGGTGTCGGACCCGGGCCTCCTGGCGGACGTGGCCCGGGCGTACGCCAACCTGCTCGACGGGTTGGTGTTCGACCGGATCGCGGCGATCCCGTACGCGGCGCTGCCGATCGGGACGGCGGTGGCGCTGGCCACGGGCCGGCCGCTGATCTACCCGCGCAAGGAGGTCAAGGCCTACGGGACGGGCCAGGCGATCGAGGGCCACTTCGCGGCAGGCGAGACGGCGGTGGTGCTGGACGACCTGATCTCGTCCGGCGGCAGCAAGCGCGAGGCGATCGCCCCGCTCGAGGCCGCCGGCCTGGTGGTGCGCGACGTGGTGGTGCTGATCGACCGCCAGGGCGGCGGCGCCGAGGACCTGGCGGCGGCGGGCTACCGGCTGCACCGCGTGCTGACGCTGCGCGAGATCGTCGCGGCCCTGCACGCCGACGGGCGCGTCGGCGACGACGCGCGGGCGGCGGTGGAGGCGTTCCTCGGCGCGGCTTGACCGGCACGTGCCGTTCCCCGGCTTGACGGATCCGGCCAACCGGAAACACCATTACAGCTTCACATCGGACGCGCGGCCTTGCCCCGAAAGGAATGCCCATGCCCACCCTGACCATCGAAGGCCACGGCAGCTTCGACGTCCCGCACGGACGGCGCCTCGTGCGTGCGATCGAGGACAGCGGCTTCGACATCCTCCACCGCTGCGGCGGCTTCGCCCGCTGCACGACCTGTCGGGTCCGGTTCGTCGCAGGTGAGCCGGAGCTTCGGACCCGGGCCGAGCACGACAAGCTCGAGAGCAAGGGCGAGCTGGGTCAGTATCGCCTGAGCTGCCAGTGCCTCGTCACGCACGACATGACGGTGGCGCCGCTCCAGCGGCTGTCGACGAGCGGCCTCGACGACGCGGGGCCGACGCCGGAGGACGAGATCACCCCGGAGCCGGAGTGGATGGCGGTGGAGGCGATGGAGTAGGGCGGACCGCTCCGTCGCGCCAGAGGCTGCGGACGTCGAGGCCGAGGTCGAGGAAGCATCCGCCCGCGACGGATCGGCGCCCGCGGCCCCCTCACCGGCACGGGATCCCCTCCGCCACCCGCCGATAGATCGCCCCCAGCGCCGCCGCGTCCGGCGCGTAGGCGTAGCGCGACGGGTCCCCGGCCAGGCCCGCCAGCAGATCGCCGTCGACGTCCGCGCCCAGCCCGATCGTGAACACCGTCACCCCCGCCGCGCGGGCGCGCTCGGCGGCGCGGACCGCGTCGCCCGCCGTCCCCGCCGTCGGGCGCCCGTCCGTCAACAGCACGATCACCGCCCGTGCGTCGCGCCGGCCGCGGAGGCCCTGGATCTCGCCCAGCGCCACCGCCAGCCCGCGGTCGATGCGGGTGCCTTCCCCGGTGCTCAGCCCGTCCAACGCCGCCCGCAAGGCCGTGCGGTTCCCCGTCAGCCCGGCGACCATCCGGGCGTCCGAGTCGAACGCCCCCACCGCCGCGTGGTCGCGCGGCAGGTTCACCAGCCCGAGGAACGTCTGCGCCGCCGCGCGTGCCGCCTCGAGCTTCGCGCCTGCCATCGAGGCCGACGTGTCGAGCACCAGCACGATGTCGGCTTGCGGCCGCTGTGCCGGGAAGCAGAAGCCGCGCATGGCCAGCGGCAGGTGGATCGTGCGGGCCGTCGGCGTCGGCACCGCGGATGCGGTCGCCGTTGGGCTCGGGGTCGCGGTCGGGCTCGGGGCCGTCGTCGGCGTGGCGGTCGCGGCCGTCGTCGCCGTCGGGGTCGGCTCGTCCGTCGGCGTCGGCTCGACCGCCGTCGGGGCCACGCACAGCGCGCGCCACGCCAGCGCCACCTCGAGCCGGCCGTAGCGCCCGCCGTCGCCGACGGCGTCGACCGCGAGCGTGTAGAGCCCGTCCGGCGTGCCGGCCGGCGGTGAAAAGGTCAGGTCGAACGACCGCGCGGCGCCCCCGGGGCCGACGTCGACCCCGGCGTGCGCCGCCGGCGCCGCCGACACCCAGCCGGCCCGCGGCGCCTCCGCCACGGCCGCCAGCCGCTCGATGCGCCGGCCCGCCGCGGCCACCATCGCCGCCAGCGCCTGCGTCAGGCGCCCGACGTCGGTCAGGTCCACCGCCTGGCCGCCCGGTGCGGTGCGCGCCGCCCAGCTCTGCCAGTAGTCGACCAGGTCGCCCGTGCGCCCTGCCAGCTCGCCCGGCGCCGCGCCGCTGATGCCGGCCAGGAGCGTGACGTCGTCGCGCCGCAGCCGGTCGAGCACCGCCTGCCAGTCCAGGTCGTCGGCCGAGCCCGGGGCCCAGTCCGGCCCGCTGTCCTTCCACCACGCCGGGCCGCCCGGCCGCCACGGCCCCGGCACGTGCGGGCGGGCGACCGCGTCGTTCAGGTCGTCGTCGCGCGGCACCGAGTCGCCGAGCACCACGATGAACCGCCGGGCCCCAGGCCGCCAGCCCACGAGCGGGTCGTCGAGGGCCGCGGCGATCGCGCCGGCGTACGCTTCGGGGGCGTCGCCCCCGCCGCCGGCCCACAGGTCCGCCGTCGCCGCGACGAGGTCGCCGGGCACCGTCGAGAGCGGCCCGCGGAGGTGCCACGGCCAGTCCGACGGCAGCCCGGCCGCGCCGTACGGATAGTCGCGGACGTCGAGCACACCGACGGCCACGTCCGGGCTGACGGCGCGCAGCGCGGCCGCGATGTCCAGCGCCCGCGCCTGCGCCGTCGAGATCAGGCTCTCCATGCTGCCCGTGGTGTCGATGGCCAGGAGCACGTCGGCGCGCGGCGCCGCCGGCGGCAGGGCGACATCCCACGTGAGCGAGGGCGGGGCGCCCGGACAGCCGGCCAGCGTGCGGTGCTCCGGAGCGGGCGGGGATGCCGTCGGCGTGGGCGGCGGCACGGGCGTCGGCGGGGTCGCGGCCGGCCGGAACACCTGGACGCGCCGGTTGCCGCGGTCCACCACGTACACCCGCCCGTCGGCCGCCGCGCCGAGGTCGCTCGCCATCTGCAGCCGGCCGACCGCGCGCCCGCGGCCGCCGAAGCGCACCAGCGGCGTGCCGGTCGGGCCGAGCACGATCACCTCGTCGCTGTCGAGCAGCGCGTAGGTGTGCCCGCCGCCCCCGGCCGCCACGGCCCGTGGCCGGCCCGGCAGCGGCCACCGGGCCACGGGGTTGCCCTGGGCGTCGATGACCTGAATGCGCCGGTTGCCGAAGTCCGCCACCCGCAGCCGGCCGTCCGCCCCGACGGCGACGTCCGCCGGCGCCAGGTAGCTGCCGGTCCCCGTGCCGGCCGTTCCCCAGCGCGCCCGGCGCTGGCCGGTGCCGGCCTGGTAGGCCACGACGCGCGCGTTGGCAAGGTCCACGCCGTACAGCGTGTCGGCGGACAGGGCCAGCCCGCGGGCGGCGGGGCCGAAGTCCGCGTGGCCGTCGCCGGCCGGGGCTTCCCACACCGGCTTGCCCTCGGGGTCCAAGAGCACGAGCTTGCGGTCGGTGCCGACGTACACGCTGCCGCCCGCGGTGGCCGCCACGGCGATCGGCCGCAGCTCGCCGCCGGCGGCGTCGCGCACCACCCGCCTGGCCACCACGCCGCCGGCGGCGTCGTACCGTGTCAGCGCCGGGAAGTCGACGGCCGGCAAGAAGGGGGCGGCGACCACATGGCTCGTGCCGTCGGGCTGGACGTCGATGGCCAGCGGATCCCCGCCGGCCACGGGCCACCAGGCGTCGACGACGAAGCCGTCGGCCTGGCCGGGCGCCGCGCCGGTGCCGGCGGGTACGCCGCCCGTGCCCGCGACGAGGGTGATCGCTACCGTCAGGACGAGGCCGCCGCCGCGCCGGCGGCGGGGGCGCCTACCGCCCCCCATCGATGGCGGGCAAGCCCGGCGTCGTCGGCGGTGGCGCGTCCGGCACGACGTCGGCCGGCGGAGGCACGCGGTCGAGGGCGGGCGGCAGGCCGAGGGCGCCGCCGGCCGGCGCACCCGGCGAGATGCCCGACATGCCGGTCGGCGCCAACCCCAGCGGCGAGCCGTCGCCGGCGCTGGCGCCCCCGCCGGTGGCGCGGAGCGCGCCGGGATGCGTCGGCACGGCGTCGGCCGGGCGGAGCGCGCGGTCGAGCCCATCGCCAAGGCCGTCGAACGGCAGCCGGGCCCGGCGGGCGGCATCGACCGGCGCGTCGCCGGACAGCACGACGTCGGGGCCGTAGAGCTCGAGCTCCATGAGGCGGGCGGAGGGCCCGCGGAGCTGGTCGACCATGATGAGGAACACGTCGGTGGCGATCGGCGTCCGCCACGCCAGCCGATGGCGCGGGTCGGCCGACGAGATCAGGCGGTCCGACCAGACCGCGACCTTGCCGTCCTGGTAGAAGCCGGCGAAGTAGGCGCCGGGAATGCCGCCGCCATCCCACAGCAGCCGGAACTCCGACAGCCGCGTGCGGCCGTTGAACCGCACCCAGATCCACGGGTGCGTCCGGTCGGTGGCGGCTTCGGAAGTCCAGCCGGTCGACGTGTTGCCGTCGGCGGCCAGCCCGGCGTCGGCGCCGTTCGAGCTGGCGGTCAGCTCCTGGCCCAGCGCCAGGTTGGGCGTCTCGACCCCGAAGAGCCGCCATTCGCGCAGCGCGAAGCCCCCCGCCTGGTCGCTCGATCGGGCCAGGTGCAGCAGCACGTAGCGGCCGTAGGCGCGGGCGAACGACACGGCCTCGTCGGCCTCGCCGTCGCTGCTCTGGAACACGCGCACCCAGTTGCGGTAGCCGTCGTCCCACACGTAGATGCCGTACTGCGTGGCGTGCTGGGCGGCCCAGAGGAGGTGCGACTCGTTGAACGTCAGCGCCTGCCCGAGGTCGATGTAGATCCACCCGTCCTGGCTGGGCGTGTACCAGTACGTCAGGGGGTCGTCGTCGGTGATGCGGTCCTTGGGGTAGCCGGGCAGCTCGGTGCTGGCCGCGACCACCGGCCGGCGGAGGGAGAGGTTGGCCTTTTGCGGCCCGCGGGCCGCGCCGTCACAGCTGTCGACCTGCTCGACCTTCTGCACGTCGATGTAGCGCTCGTTGCCGCAGCCGCGGCGGAAGCCCTCGATGCGCACGGTGCGGTACATCACCCGCCGCAGGTCGAGCCCGTTGGCCTGCACCCACAAGAGGTCGTGCGAGTCGCACACCTCGAGCGTCGCGTCGACGACGCCGGCGCACCCCGGGCGGCCGGCCCGCAGCTCGCCGACGAACACCTCGGGCGTCGGCGCCGGCTGGGCCGGCGCGTCGACGCCGCGCGCCGCCGCGTCGACGCCCGGCAGCGGCGCCCACACGCCGGCGACCGTTCCCGCCAGGGCCGCTGTCAACACCCACAGCCCGATGCGGCCGCCTCGTGGCCGACCGGTCCGGCTGCCCCCTGCTTGCGTCTTCATGGCTCCATACCCCGTTCACGCGCTCCCCTGCGCGGGCCGGTGCGCGCCGGGCGGCCGGGGGCAGCGGCCGACACGGCGCACGCCGGCGTCCGGCGGTCAACCCTGGTCCAGCACCGGCACCACGATGACTTCGGTCTTGCCCTGCGCGGCGTTGCCGGCCGGGTCCGTGACCGTGATCTGGATCGTGATCGGCCGCGGCTCGTAGCCCGAGCCGGGCGGCCAGACCTGCAGCTTTGTCTCGGCCTGGTCGGGTGTCTTCAGCTCGCCGTGCAGCGGCGACACGAACCAGGCATAGCTCAGCGCCCCATGCTCGGGATCGTCGGCGACGACCGTGCAGGTCGCCTCGCCGTAGCCCTCGAGCTTCTGCGGCGTGCAGGCCACCGACACGATCGTCGGCGGCACGTTCGTCGCGGTCGGCACGATCGTCGGGCTCGGTGCGCTGGTGGCCGTCTCGCTGGGCGACGCCGTCGGCGTGTCCGACGGCACCACGACGATCGGCGCCGCGGGGGTCGGCGCCACGGTCGGTGGGTCCGGATCCTCGGCGCCGGACGGCCTGCGGCCCGGCGCGGCGGCCGGGGCTTCGGTGGGCGCGACGGGCGTCGCGGTCGCCGCCGGCGGGGCCACGGGCACCCCTGCCGCCATCGGCGGCGCGGCGGCGAGCGCCGGCCGCGACGTGGATGGGCTTGGCGCCGGCGCAAGCGCCGCGCGGCCGCGCGCGCCGGCGGTCGGCGATCGGTCGCCCGCGGCCACCAGGCGGGCCGCGGGCCGCACGCGGGCCACGGCGCCGTCGCGGGCCGGGGACACGCGCTCGCCGTCCACGCGCGCCAGGCGCGGCACCGGCGCCACCGTGAGCGGCCCCGCGGAGCGCAGGGCGGCGATGGCCTCGTCGACGAGGCCGAGGGCGCCGCGCCACGCCGTGGGGGGCAGCTTGGGGCGGCCATCGACCAGCCGCCCGCGCGCGCCGAGCAGCCATTGCAGGACCGGCGGCGCCACGCGCGCACGCGGCTCGCCGGCGGCCATGCGGCCGTCGGCAGCCACCAGCGCGGCGGTGACCTCGCGGCTGAAGTCCGACAGCAGCGCGCCGGCCGCGCCGGGCACGGCCAGCGCCTCGGCCAGCCGCCGGTCGGCCAGGGCCAGGTGCCGGTCGACGTCGTCGGTGCGCGCGAGCCACCCCTGGGCCTGCTCGGCCAGCCGCTTCACCGGGTACAGCGCGTCGCCCGGCAGGGCGTTGGCCGACGCGTAGGTGACGCCCGCCGTCAGGAACAGGACCACCGTCGCGGCCGAGGCCGCCATGAAGGCCGTGCTGCGCCACAGCCGCCGCGGCCAGCCGAGGCCGCTCGGCGCGGCACGCACCGCCACCGACCGCGGAACCGGCGCCGCGGCGAGGTCCGCGGCCAGGCGCCGCCGGAAGTCGTCGGACGGCGCCGGGATGGGTTGGAGCGCTGCCAGGTCGGCCGCCAGCGCCAGGAGGGGTTCGATGTCGGCCTCGTGGCCGGGGTGCCGCGCCAACACGTCGTCGACGTCGAGGCCGGCACGGAGCTCGGCCAGCCCGACGTCGAGCGCGTGCACGACGTCCGTGGTCGAGCGCGCCGTGGCGCGCGCCGCCAGCGATCGGGGCGGTGCGGCCGCCGCGAGGTCCGCCCGCAGGCGTGCGCGGAACGCGGGCGTGGGCCCCGGGATGGGCCGCGCGCCCAGGGCCGACGCCAGCGCGAGCAGCGGGGCGAGATCGTCGGCCACCTCGGGGCAGGCCGCGAGCGCCGCGTGGGCGTCGCCGCCCGCGGCACCGGCCTGCTCCAGGCAGGCGTCCAGCGCCTGCGCGAGGTGGTCGACGTCGTTCATAGCGTCAGCGCATCCTGTTCCCGATGCAAGAGGTCCCGCAGCGCCGACAGCGCGCGGAACTGCAACCCGCGGATGGCGCCGCGGCGCTTGCCCATCATGTCCGCCACCTCGCCCGTCGACAGACCCTGGAAGAAGCGCAGGACCAGCACCTGCTGCTGCTCTTCGGTCAGCCGTTGGATCGCGTGTTGGATCCGGTCGGTCGTGATCAGATCGGACAGCATCCGTTCGGGCCTGATCTCGTCGCGGCTCGCCTTCTGCTCGAGCTGCGGCGTGGCGTCGGAGAGCGTGACGGTGTCGCGGCGCGCGCGGTGGTAGTCCACCACCAGGTTGTGCGCGATGCGGAACAGCCATGCCCCGAACGGGTGGTTGCGCCATTCGTAGTCGCCGATGGCATCCCAGGCCTTCATGAACGTCAGGCTGGTGAGGTCCTCGGCGTCGGCGCGCTGGCCGACCTTGTAATAGATATATCGGTAGATCTTGTCAACGTAGGCTTCGTAGAGCTGCCCGTAGGCCGCCCGCTCGCCCGACGAAGCCCGCGAGGCCAGCAGCCGCTCGGCGTCGAGCGCCACCGCCTCGGACCGTTCTTCGGCCAGAATAACGTCGGCCGTCCCAGTGGTGTTACGAAGACTCTCGGCACTGTTCAATCCGCTACCTCCCCAAGCCGCGCGCATAACGCGGCGTTGCCGAGCAGGCCTCGCGCCAGCTGATCGAGGTCGATACGCTCCTCGGTCGTGTGCGCCAGGTGCTCGTCACCCGGTCCGAATCCGATGGTCGGGATGCCGGCTGCCATGAAATGGCCCCCGTCGGTGGCAAAGCGCCACAGATCAACCGGCACCGGTTCCGCATAGATCTCGGTGAGGGCCTCGCGCGCTGCCCGGACCAGGGGGTGGGTCACGGGGAGCTCGAACGCCGGGTGGACGCTCGGGCAGTCGCGGGTGAGACCGGTGTACGACGTACGGCTGACGACGGGCACGCGCACCTCGGCGGTGACGCCGCTGTCCGCGGCGCCGGCGGCCAGCGCCGCCACGCGCGCGACCACGGCGTCGGCGCCTTCCTCGGGCACGGTGCGCCAATCCAGCGTCACCACGAGCTGCTCCGGGATGACGTTGGCGCTGGCCTGGTCGCTTCGGATCAGGGTCGGCGCGACGGTGGCCGACCCGAACGTGGCGCTCTTGGCCATCGGCAGGCCCTCGAGCGCCTGCAGAAAGCGCGCGACGGCGAAGTGGGGGTTGGCCGCGCGCTCCGGGGCGCTGGCGTGGCCGCTGCGCCCGACGAACCGTGCCTGCAGCTCCACGCGCCCGCGGTGGCCACGGGTGAGGCGGCAGCCGGTGGCTTCGCCGACGACGGCGAAGGCCGGCCGAACGCCGTCGACGAGCACCTGCGCGCCCAAGCCGCCGACCTCCTCCATGACCACCGCCGTGACGTAGAGGTCGCCGGGCGGGGTGATGCCGGCCCGCCGCAGCACGGCCGGGGCGTAGACCTGGCATGCCAGCGGCCCCTTGATGTCCATGGCGCCGCGGCCCCACACGGCGCCGCCCGTAACGCGGCCCTCGAAGGGCGGCACGGGCCACCGCCCGGGGTCGCCGGCGTCGACGTGGTCGAGGTGGGTGTTGAGCATCAGGCTGCGCCCGCCGCCGCCCCGCACGACGCCGACGACGTTGCCGGCCGCATCGGCCCACACGTCGTCGTATGCCAGCGCGGCCATCTCGGCGCGGACCAACGCAGCGATGCCCGCCTCGTCGCCGGGCGGGCTGGGGGTCCGGATGAGGCGTTGGCAGAACGCCACGAGCGCGTCGGTGTACGCCTCGGCGGCGTGCCGCAGGGCGGCCTCGGGCATATCGGGCTAACCTGGTCGACTTGGGCGAAGGGTCAGGCACGCAGTACCAATGAGACGTCCCGGACCCCCGCATGGATATGCGGCGACCGGCACGAAGATGAATGATACATGAGCGATCTGGACGTGCGATCACAATCCGATTAAGGTTGAGCGACGCTCAACCGGCGGCGGAGGGGCGGTCAACCACCGGAGGTCCTCGCGTGCATGTCCAGTTTTGGGGCGCGGCCCGCACCGTCACGGGCTCGATGCATCTCGTCGTCGTCGACGGCCGACGGCTCCTACTCGACTGCGGGCTCTTCCAGGGCCGGCGCAAGGAGGCCTTCGAGCGCAACCGCAAGCTGCCGTTCGACCCGCGCGGCATCGACGCCGTGGTGTTGTCGCACGCCCACATCGACCACAGCGGCAACCTGCCGTCGCTGGTGCGTGGCGGCTTCGACGGCCCGATCTTCGCCACCCCGGCCACGCGCGACCTGTGCGCCTACATGCTGTTGGACTCGGCGCAGATCCAGGAGAACGACGTCCAGTACGTCAACCGCCGGCGCGAGGCGCGCGGCGAGACGCCCTTCGAACCGCTCTACACCGCGGCCGACGCCGTCGACACCCTCCGGCGGTTCGTGACCGTCGACTACGATCGGCCGTTCGAGCCCGTCCCCGGCGTGCGGACCCATTTCGTCAACGCCGGCCACATCCTCGGCGCCGCCAGCGTGGCGCTGGACCTTACCGAGGGCGGCCGCTCACGACGGCTGGTGTTCAGCGGCGACATCGGGCGCAAGGACCAGCCGATCCTCAAGGACCCGCAGATCATCGCGGACGCCGACTGCCTGATCATGGAGAGCACGTACGGCGATCGACGGCACGAAGGCACGGGCGAGGCGCGCGAGGCGTTGCGGCGGCTGGTGCACGAGACGTGCGTCGAGCGGCACGGCAAGCTGCTGATCCCGGCCTTCGCGGTGGGGCGGACGCAGGAGATCGTCTACGGGCTCAACGAGCTGTGGGAAGCGGGGAGGCTGCCGCCGGTCGACGTGTTCGTCGACAGCCCGCTGGCGGTCAACGCCACCGAGGTCCTGCGGCTGCACCCGGAGTGCTACGACGAGGAGATGCGGAAGACCATCTTGCGCGACGACGACCACGACGCGCTGGGCTTCAGGCGGCTGCGCTACATCCGCGAGGCCGCGGCCTCCAAGGCGCTCAACGACATCGAAGGCCCGGCGGTGATCGTCAGCGCCTCGGGCATGTGCGAGGGCGGGCGGATCCTGCACCACCTCAAGAACCACCTGGGCGATCCGCGGACGACGCTGCTGTTCGTGGGCTTCCAGGCCGAGTCGACGCTCGGGCGCTACATCCTCGACGGCAACGACCCCATCAAGATCTTCGGCGACCCGGTGGCGGTGCGGGCGCGCATCGAGAAGGTCGACGGCTACAGCGCCCACGCCGACCGCGACGAGCTGTTGGAGTGGGCGTCGCGCACGCGCGACGCCGGGCGCCTGCAGCGCACGTTCCTCGTCCACGGCGAGCCGCCGGCGATGTACACGTTGGCGGCCGGGCTGCGCGGCGTGGGGCTGCAGCACGTCGAGATCCCCGAGCGCGGGCAGGTGTTCGACTTGTAGGGAAGATGTAGAGGCGGGCGGTCTACGCCCCGTCTCCCCCGACGGTGATCTCGACGCGGCCCGTCATGCCGGCGCGCAGCGTCGCGTCGGCCGTCTCGTCGACGTCGACGTGCACCGCGAACACCACGGCGCCGCTTTCGTCGAGCTTGCCGAGGTCGTCGATGCGCGCCACCTTGCCGGTGATCACGTGGTCGGGGTAGGCCGTCAGCGTGACCTCGGCCGCGTCGCCGACGCGGATGTCGCCCACGAAGCGCTCGCCGAGGTTGGTGGTCACGAAGCGCAGCGGCCGGGTCCGGGTCAGCGTGAGCACGGGTGCGCCCGGGCTGACGGCATCGCCGACCAGCGGCTGGATGGAAGTGACGGTGCCGGTGAACGGCGCCGTCAGCGTGGCCTTGGCCAGGTTGGCCTCGGCCTGGCGCAGGCTCAGGCGGGCGCTCTCGAGCTGGGCGCGCGCCGCGGTCAGGTCGTCGCCGGCCGAGTCCTCGGCCTGCTTCACGTTCAGCTCGGCCAACGCCACGCCCTGCTCGGATGCCTGGACGCTGGCCTGTGCGGCGTCGCAGCTCGTCCGGGCCTCGTCGCGGACGGAGCCCGGGAGGTTGCCGTTGTCGGCGCGCCCGCAGGCCGCGTCGCGCTGCGCCTGGTTGCCCCAGAGCGTGTTCTTGGCGCGCTCGACCTCGATGCGTGCCTGGGCGAGCGCCGAGCCCGACTCGAGCTGGCGGGCCTTGGCCTGCGCGGCGGCCACGCCGGCCCGCGCCTCGGCCAGCGCCAGGTCCAGCGCCAGCGTGTCGAGCCGCGCCAGCACCTGCCCCTGCGCGACGTCGTCGTTCTCGGCCACGCCGATCTCCGCCAGCGTCCCGGCCACGCCGAAGGCCAGGGTGTGCGGGTCGTCGGGGTACTGCAGCGCCCCGTCGGCCGTGATCACGCGCTCCACCGTCCGGTCGACCGTCGGCCGGGCGGTCGGCTCGGCCGACGCCCCGGCCGCTCCGGTCGCCGTGGCCGTGCCGCCGGCACCGTCGCCGTCGCCGCCCGGCACGCCGCCACAACCGGCCGCGGCCAGGACCAGCAGCCACGGCGCCATCCCCATCGCCCGCGCGCCCGCGCGGCGCGCCCGCTCGACACGTCCCACCTTCGCCTCCTTGGTCTCGGTGCGCAGGATGCCGCGCATGCTGTCCTCCTCCGCCTACAGGGTCCGCAGGATGTCGATCGCGCGCCGCCGCCGATAGCTGTGGGTGGCCACGACCGCGCTGACGAGGCTGGCGACGATCATCAGGGCCAGCACGGCCGGCACCACGATCGGGTCGACGGCGAAGGTCGTGGGCACTTCCTGCTGGAAGCCGTTCGACAGGCGAAAGGTGTAGGCCAGCAGCACGCCGGCCGTGACCCCGGTCAGGGTGGCCGACAGCGTCATCACCATCGCCTCGCCGACGAAGACGCCGAGGAGGTGCCGCCCCGGGGTGCCCACGGCCTTGAGCATGCCGATCTCGCCGCGGCGCCCGTAGATCGAGACGTAGATCACCGCGAACACGCCGAACACCGCCAGCACCGACGTCAGCGCCGTGAGGATGATCAGGAAGATCTGCCCGGTGCGCGACTCCTCGCGAATGGTCTCGATGGTCTCCTCGGTGCTGTCGATCTGCAGGTCGTGGGCCGTGGCGTAGCGCAGGCGCAGGTCGGTGGTCAGCTGCTTCTCGTCGACGCCGGCCGCGGGCCGCAGCATCAGCGTGCTGACGATCGGCGTGGTGCGGTCCGGCGGCCCGAGCAGCGGGTCGCGGAGCAAGTCGCGGTAGGCGTCCATGCCGATCAAGAGCGTGTTCGAGCCGCCCCACACGCTGGTCTGCTTGGCGGTGTACTCGCCGAGGCCGCCGATGCGCCGCGCGATGCCGACGATGGTCAGCTCGGCGGTGTGGTCGCGGCCCGCGCCGTCGAGCACCAGCGTGTCGCCCAGCCCGCGGTCGAGGTACGTCGACAGCCCGGCCCCGATGATCACGGCGCCGGGGTCGGCCACGATCCGCTCGAACGCGCCGGCGTCGCCGGCCAAGAGCTCGAAGGCCTCGTCGTACAGCACCGGGCGCGGGTCGGCGTCGACGCCGATCACGCGCACGCCGGCGTCGCGCATGCCCACGCCGTCGCGCACCCGCGTGCTCCAGCTGGCGGAGCGCCCGACCGACGGGCCGACCTGTGGCTCTGTGCGGAGCTCCTCGAGGAGGTCTGTCGCGAACGTGCCCTCGGACTCGGTCTGGACGCGGAAGGCCTGGGTGCCCTCGGCCGTGCGGGGCGCGGTGACGCGGATCGGCGCGCCGCCGCTGAGGCGGCGGTCGGTCTCGGTGTTGGCCACCTCCAGCGCCAGCGTCGTCGACAGGAAGCTCGGGAGGAGCGCGCTCATCACGATCATCAGCGAGATCAAGGTGTTGCGCACCTTGCCGCGCATCACCGTGCGCCGCACGAAGTAGCCCACGCGCGGGGCGCCGGCCTCGATCAGCCGGAGGAGCAGGCGCTCCATCGGGAGGATCACGATGTAGAACAAGAGCGCCGCCCCGACGATGAGCGACAGCAGCGCGCCGAAGATCAGCGCCGCCAGCACCCACAGGATGCCGAAGTCGAACGCCAGCGGGAAGACGTAGAACACCAGGAGCGGGTACATCAGGACGACCAACCCCGCCCCCGAGACCCGGAAGTCGGTCCGCCGCTCGCGCAGCTGGGCCAGGTCCTCGAGGCCCGGCCCCTCGGCGATGCCGGGGTTGATGGCGTGGGTGATCTTGGTGGCCGAGGCCTTGCGCGCCGGCTCCCACGTGCTGATGGCCAAGACCCCGCCCGCCAGCGCCACGGCCAGCACCACCGAGGACAGCGTCACCAGCGGCATGTCGGCCAGGAAGTCCCCGGCCTGCTGCGCCATGTAGGGCCGGATGACGAGGTTGTTGACCGACTGGCCGACGACGATGCCGAGCCCCACCCCGATCAGCCCGATGGCCGCGACCTCGCCGATGACGAGGTTGAACAGGTGCCGGCGGGGCGCCCCGAGGATGCGCAGGATGGCCATGTCGCGCGTCTGCTCCTGCACGTTCGTCATGATCAGCGTGCGGATCAGCATGCCGACGACGCTGAGCGACAGGAGGCCGTACATCGTGATCAGCGACTGCAGGAAGATGAACTGGTTGGCGCCGTCGATCACCGCCTTCGGTCGCGGCATCAGGAACTGGAAGTCGTCGTGCCCCAGCGCGTCGCGGATGGCGAAGCCGACCGCGCGGGCGCTGAACGCGCTCTGCTCGGGGTTGCGCGAGTCGTACAGCGCCGGGTCGAGCTCGATGACCAGCCGCTCCGCGGTCTGCCCGAGCCCGAAGCGGGCCTGGGCCGCGGCCAGGCTGACGACCACGCCCTCGTTGCTGGACTGCCCCGTCAGGCCCCGCTGCGTCCCGATGCCGCGCACCACCCAGGTGGCGGTGGTGCGCCGGCGCGAGCTGTTGTCGTCGGCCGGGCGCCCCGCCAGCCGGGTCTGCGGCGGGGCGTACTGGATCTCGACGGCGTCGCCGACGGCGACGTCGAGCACGTCGGCGGTCTCCTGCAAGAGGAACGCGCCGGGGACGCCGTCGGCGTCGTCGGCCAGGTCGTAGGCGCCGTCGGCCACCTCCACCGTGCCGGACTTGTCGACCGCGGGATCGAGGGCCACGAACGCCGCCTCGCCGCTCTTGGCGCCCGCCCGGATCGAGGCGACGGCATGGATGCGCGGGGTCGTGGCGACGACGCCCGGGACGCCCTCGACGACCGGGACGATCCGGTCGGAGTCGAGGAACGGGTTGGGCGCGGTGTCGGGCCGCGTCAGCACGAGGTCGAAGTCGCCGACCTCGCCGGCCACGGTGCCGGTGTAGTAGCGCCGGTAGTTGTCGACCGTGGCGTTGAGCGCGACCAGCGTGCCCGTCCCGACGATCAGCGACAGGATCATCAGCACGGAGCGGACCTTGCGCCGCTTGAAGTTGCGGACGACGTACGTGCCGATCATGGCGTGTCCATCAGCCGCGCGACGGGGTCGCTGGCGCCCGACACGATCTGGCCGTCGAGCAGGTGCACGGTGTAGTCGGCGAACTCGGCCATGCGCGGGTCGTGGGTGACGAACACCACGGTCTTGCCCTCGCGCTGGTTGAGGTCGCGGACGAGGCGCATGATCTCGAAGCCGGTCTGGCTGTCGAGGTCGCCGGTCATCTCGTCGCCGATCAGGATGGCGGGGTCGTTGGCCAGCGCGCGGGCGATCGCCACGCGCTGCTGCTGCCCGCCCGACAGCTCGCTGGGGTAGTGGTGCTCGCGGTCGGCCAGGCCGACCGCGGCCAGGATCTCGTGCGCGCGTCGCCGCCGCTCGGCGCGCGAGAGCCGCCCCAGGAGCACCATCGGGGCCTCGACGTTCTCGAGCGCGGTGAAGTTGCCGAGCAGGTTGAAGGTCTGGAAGACGAACCCCATCTTCTCGAGGCGCAGCCGGGCGAGCTGCTCCTCCTTCATCGCCACGACGTCGGCGCCGTCGATGGTGACATGGCCCCGCCCAGGCTCATCGAGGCCGCCGACGATGTTCAGCAGCGTGGTCTTGCCCGAGCCGCTCGGGCCCATGAGGCACACCATGTCGCCGCGCGCGATGTCCAGCGACACGCCGCGCAGCGCCGGCACGGCTTCCTTGCCCATGAGGTAGCTCTTGTGGACGTTGTCGATGTGGATGATCACGTCGGTGTCGTTGCGGGCAGGCATGGCGGCTCCAAGACCTGAGTTGGTGGCGGGCACGCGGGGCGGACCGGCCGCCTCGCCCGGCGCGGGCGGGGCGGCCGCCGATCGGTGGCCGCGCTCAGGGCGCGGCGGTTCCCGTGGCCGGCGGCGTCGCGGTGTCGGTGGGGATCGGCGTGCCCTGGGCGCGCGAGATCTCGCGGTCGAGCACCTTGCGCATGTCCTCGAACGGCAGGAAGCCGGCGACGAGCTCGAAGTGCTCGCCGGCCTGGATGAGGAACGACGGGGTGGCGTTGATCTTGAGGTCCTCGAGGGCCTGGCGCGTCAGCACGCTGACCACCGGCCGGTACTTCGTGGCCTCGAGGCAGGCGCGGAAGGCGTCGACGTCGAGGCTCGCGTCGGCGGCGAGATCGTCGGCGATGCCGAACATGGCCTCGCGCGCCTTGGCCTCGTCTTCCACCGGCAGCTCGGACAGCGCCTTCCACGACGCGAACAGCCGGTCGTGCATCTCCCAGAACCGGCCCTGGTCGCCGGCGCACAGCGAGGCCTCGGCGCCGACCACCGCCGGCCAGCCGTGGTTCTTGAGCGGCAGGTGCCAGAACACCAGCCGGGCGCGCCCGGTGTCGACGTAGGCCGCCTTGACCTGCTGGTAGGTCTCCTCGCTGAACTGGCGGCAATAGGGGCAGAGGAAGTCCGAGAACTCGTAGATCGTGATCAGGGCGTCGTCCGCGCCGATCGCCGGGGGCTCGAAGCCCTCGACCAGCGCCACGACGGTGGGGTCGGTCGTCGGCGTCGGTCCCTTCGCCAGGCCCGACGCGTCGTCGGCGCCGGCGGTCGCGGCGGTCGCCGCCGCCGCCGGCGTGGCATCGCCCGGCGCGGTGGCAGCGGAGGGTGCGGCGGTGCCGTCGGTCGCGGCCGTCGGCGCGCCGGCGGCGGGCGGTCCGTTGCCGCCGGTGCCGGCGCCGCCGCACGCCGCCAGGGTCGTGGCGGCGACCAGGGCCAGGGCGATGATGGGTCTCAACGCGTTCTCCTCACGGTGTGGGTGCTCCATGGCGGGCGCAATGATAACACGACTTGACAGGTCCCGCCGGCATGCCCATAATAGTGCCACGCAAGCGACCCCCTCCGGACATCTGAATACACCTTCATCCGGATTCATCCGCGATCATTATTAGGAAGGAGGTGGTGTCACATGCGTAGTGGCTTGACGATGGGCACCACCGAGGCGGCTTGACGTAACGGCCCACTCGGTGGTGCCAACCACGACAGGGGCCCTGCGAAGGGCCCCTGTTGTATTTCCCGACCGCCCGTGAGCCCGGTCCCCAGGAGCCGATCCCATGCTGCGCACCCACACCTGCGGTGAGCTCCGCGCCGAGCACGTCGGTGCCACCGTCACGCTGGCCGGCTGGGTCCACCGCCGCCGCGACCACGGCGGCCTGGTGTTCGTCGACGTGCGCGACCGCAACGGCCTGACGCAGGTGGTGTTCGACCCCGACGCGGCGCCCGCGGCGTTCGAGGCGGCGCGCGACGTCGGCCACGAATGGGTGGTGGCCGTGGATGGATCCGTCCGCCCGCGTCCGGCGGGCCAGGCCAACCCGAACCTGCCCACGGGCGCCGTCGAGGTGGTCGCCAGCGCCCTCCGCGTGCTGAACCCGGCCCGCACCCCGCCGTTCGAGATCAACCGCGAGCAAGCCGTCGAAGACGGCACCCGCCTGCGCTACCGCTACCTCGACATCCGGCGGCAGCGCATGCAGCGCAACCTGGTGCTGCGGCATGCGGTCACCGCCTTCATCCGCGCCCACTTGAACGCACGCGACTTCCTCGATGTCGAGACGCCGATCCTGATGAAGGCCACGCCCGAGGGCGCGCGCGACTTCCTGGTGCCCAGCCGCGTGCACCCGGGGCGCTTCTACGCCCTGCCCCAGAGCCCCCAGCAGCTCAAGCAGATCCTGATGGTGGCCGGCATCGACCGCTACTACCAGATCGCGCGCTGCTTCCGCGACGAGGACCTGCGCGCGGACCGCGAGCTCGAGTTCACGCAGCTTGACCTCGAGATGGCGTTCGCCGAGGCCGGCGACATCATGGCCCTCAACGAGGATCTCTTCGTGGCCCTGGTCGCGGCGGTCGCGCCGCACCTGCGGATCCGCCAGGTGCCGTTCCCGCACCTGACGTATGCCGACGCCATGGAGCGCTACGGCACCGACAAGCCCGACATCCGATTCGGGCTCGAGATGGTTGACATCGGCCCGGACGTGGCCGGCTCGGCGTTTCGGGTGTTCGCCGACACCGTGGCGCGCGGCGGGCGGGTGAAGGCCATCGCCGCGCCGGCGCAGTTCACGCGGCGTGAGATCGACGCGTTCGAGGCGTTCGTCAAGGGGCTCGGCGCGGCCGGGCTGGCATGGTTGGCGTTCGACGCCGACGGGGCCGTGCGCGGCTCGGTGGCGCGCGCGCTGGCCGCGCCCGAGATCGCGGCGATCCGCGACCGCACCGGCGCCGGCGATGGCGCGACCGTGTTCATCGTCGCGGGCGACGCGCCGGTGGTCGCGCTGGCCCTCGGCCGGCTGCGCGGCGAGCTCGGGCGCCACCTCGACCTGATCGATCCCGGCGAGCTGGCGTTCCTGTGGCTCGTCGACCCGCCGCTCTTCGAGTGGAACGCGGGCGAAGCGCGCTGGGACTCGGTGCACCACCCGTTCACCTCCGCCGTGCCCGAGGACGTGCCGCTGCTCGACACCGACCCCGGCCGTATCCGCGCCCAGGCCTACGACGTCGTGTGCAACGGGTACGAGCTCGGCGGCGGGTCGATCCGGATCCACGAGCGCGACGTCCAGGCGCGGGTCTTTGCCTTGCTCGGGCTGTCGGACGCGCAGGTGCAGGCGCAGTTCGGGCATCTCTTGACGGCGTTCGAGTTCGGGGCCCCGCCGCATGGCGGCATCGCCTGGGGCATCGACCGCACGGTCGCGATCCTGGCCGGCGAGGCGAACATCCGCGAGGTCATCGCCTTCCCGAAGTCGCTGTCTGCGGTGGACCTCTTGACCGGCGCGCCCTCGCCGGTCCCGGCCCGGGACCTGGCGGTCCTGGGCATCAGCGTGGTTGCGTCTTCCCCACCGGACGCGACGGACGCCTGACACGGGGCACGGCTCCGTGTCGTCGGGGCGTCGTGGCGGCGCCCGGCAGCCCTTCGCGGGGCGCGCCGGGACGGCCATCGACGCGGACGTTCGTGGCTCGGCTTGCGGGACGAAAGGAGACCAGACCATGACGGGAACGAGGCGCGCCGCGGGCGTGCTGGGCGTGACTTTGGGCTTGCTGGCGGGCGTCGGCCCGGCCGCGGCCCAACCCGCGACGGCGCGGGGCGACGCCGGCGGCGGGATCGAGGGCTTCGTCTTCCTCGACAGCGACGCGGACGGCCGGTTGGACCCGGACGAGACCGGCGTGCGCATCGTGCCGATCCGGCTCGAGGGGCCGGTGAACCGCACCGTCCTGTCGACGATGAACGGCGCGTTCCGCTTCGAAGACCTGCCGCCGGGCACCTACGATGTCGCGGTCGAGCCCGGCGCGGGCTGGCAGTCGCTCAGCCAGGCGGAGTACGCCGGGCTCTCGGTGGACGGCGACCGGTTGCAGAACGTCAACTTCGCGCTGCGCTCGGTGCCGGTCGCCGTCGGCGAGGCCGGCGCGGGGTCGGGCGAGGTGTCCGGTGCGGGCGCGGCGGAGGGCGCTGCCGGCGGTGCGCAGGGCGCGATGGCCGGAGCCGGGGAGGCCGGCGACGTGTCGCCCGCCGCCATGGCGGCGGCGGCCGGGCTGATCGGCGCGACCAGCGACGACACCGTGGATGCCGCCACGCTCGAAGCGGCCCTGGACGCGGCGCAGGCCGGCGCGATCGACCAGCCCGTGGTCGACGTGCTCGCCCAGGCCTTGGCGGCTGTGTCGGAAGCGTCCGACGTCCCGCAGCCGCCGGCTGCGGGACCGGCGGGCGTGGTGGTGCCCGGCGCGGTCGCGGCGACCGACCCACCGGGGGCGCGCAGCGGTGCCGATGCCGCGGGCGCCGGCGACGGGGCAGGCGTGGCGGCCGCCGCACCGCCGGTGGCGGCGGCGCGCGCCGCGGGCCCGGAGCTCCCGGGCATGCCCCAGACCGGGAC
>WBZR01001263.1_pt1 | contig 32691 bp, 29 predicted proteins | sample 5204231 | NCBI WGS metagenome assembly WBZR01 (sample SAMN12412403, study PRJNA552823) | activated sludge metagenome | isolation source: activated sludge from anammox sidestream of wastewater treatment plant... | place: USA: Virginia | collected 2017-08 | reverse complement strand
CATAGCGCACTCATAAGACATTTGCGGTCTATCCAAAAAACACAGGATAGAGTGCGTGCATACTTCAACAATGAAACAACGAGGTATGCTGCTGCATGTTAATACTATTATGAGACGGTTAATATATGGTAAAAAAACCGTAAATCGTAGCAACCTGGCGTTTGGGAAAACTATTCATTTCTTATCTGGTTTTAAATCATCCCGTAAGACATCTGTTTTATCCCTTGACTCTTTTTCTCATTTTCATATAATAAATTTTCTTTAATTCCGTTCGTTTCGCCATGGGGCATTCTCTGTGCGGTACGGAATATTTTTATTTACAGGATTAACAAATATTATGTAGCGCGGGGGCTTATTGTCCGGCTGAATGTTTGGTTGGGCCTTCGTTGTGAGTTCTAGCCGAACGCTCACGTCAAAGTTATCTGCCTTTGACCGATCCCCAATTACCGACGCTACAAGATAAGTGAAAGGATGCTCGTTATGAAAAAAAATTATCTGTTTACACCCGGTCCTACCATGGTGCCGCCTGAGGTTGCACTTGCCGAGGCACAACCCATGATCCATCACAGGACACCGCAGTTCTCACAAATCTTTTATGAGTTGAGCGAGGACCTAAAGTGCCTATTCCAGACAAAGACCGGTGAGGTCTTTACCGTCATGTCATCCGGAACGGGGGCAATGGAGGCGTGCGTTGCGAACGTGTTATCAAAAGGAAATAAGGCATTGGTGGTGATCAGTGGAAAATTCGGTGAACGATGGGGAGAGCTGTGTAAGTGCTTTGGCATAGAAACCATTACAATCGATGTTGAAAACGGGAAAGCCGTGAATCCGGCAGATATTGAGGCTGCACTCAAAAAGACGCCGGGAATTACCGCAGTATTTACAACACAATGTGAGACCTCTACGGGTGTCGTACATGATATAAAGTCCATTTCAGCGATTGTAAAAAAGTATGGTGCACTCATGGTTGTTGATTCAATCACGGGAATAGGGGTACATCCATTCCTGATGGACGAGTGGAATATCGATGTTGCCATCACAGGGTCTCAGAAGGGATGCATGATGCCGCCAGGCCTGGCGTTTGTCTGTGTCAACAGCAGCGCATGGGGTGTTATTGATAAGGCTGACCTGCCCAGATATTATTGGGATTTCAGGAAGATGCGAAAGGAGTTAAAGGACAAGACAACCCCTTTCACCCCTGCCGTTTCGCTGGTCATGGCGATGAAGACGGCAATGGATATGATCAAGAAAGAAGGGATGGAGAATGTCTGGAAGAGACACGCCCGTCTTGCTCAAGCCACAAGGGAGGGCGCAAAGGCGCTTGGGTTGGAGCTCTTTGCCGGGGAATACTCAAGCAATGTGCTGACCGCAATAAAGGCGCCAAATGGTGTAGATATCGACAAGATTATTAAAAAACTGCGGGACGAAACAGGGGTAACCTTTACGGGAGGGCAAGACGAGTTAAAAGGCAAGATTGTCAGGATCGGGCATATGGGTTATGTAAACGATTTCGACGTTATTCTTGCCATTGCCGCGCTTGAAAAGGGACTTTATGAGGCGGGATATACCGTGGAGTTAGGAAAGGGGCTTTCTACGGTGCAGACGGTGCTTGTTAGCAAAAAGTAGCGATTTGGTTTTCTAAAAACCCGATACGATACATGGCGCATAAACCGTAACTATTGGTCATTCAGGGGATTCGTGTCTGATTAATGACGTTGTGTAAAGCAATGCGTGCAAAACAGCGCCTCAAAGAATTTCTCAAATTGGGCTAATCTGCTTCCGGATCTCCTTCACCCTGCTTAGCAGCGTAGTGGAGAGAATAATTCTCAGGCATGACGAAACGGCAAACAGGGTAAGCAATCGATAACCCAATACAGGCGGTATGTGGGTTGCCAGAATTCCTCCAAGTAAGTTACCCAGACAAATGGCAAGTCCATTGATGGTATTAAAGTAGGAAATGCATCGGGTGCGCTTTTCAGGAATAGCAGACGCATAGATAAAATTGGAAGAGCATAAATTAAAACCTCCCCAGAAAAAACCTGCCAATACCTGAATTCCAATCAGGAAATACACCTGATGGGACACAAGCCATAGGGCAGGAAGAGCGGAAATAATAATGCTGCATATCCACATAACCTTGCGGTTTCCAAGGGCATCTGCATACCGCCCCCAATAACTCATCGAAAGAATGGTGGCAAGGGGAACAGTTGTAACAATAATGGTGTAAGTAAGGTATGAAAAACCGAGGTCTCGCAGCATAAACACGGAAAAAAATGGTGAGGCAATAACTACCGCGAAGTTAAAAGAACTCTGAAAGACCACATATTTCCCGAAATTTCCAACATTGAGTCGCCTCAGAAATGCCAAAAATGAGAAGTGATGCTCTCGCTTTATTTCCAGCGGCGGTTCATACATCCTGCTTAAAAAATAGCACGAGATATACCGTGAAATCATGGCAAGCAGGAAAATGAAGGTGAAGCCAGCGAACAGCTGTGCCCCGAAGAGATTCAGGATATAGCCTGCCAAAAAGGTCGTGGCTAGCGTGACGATCCCGATAAGCCGTGAACGCTTGCTGAAAAAAGCCCCCCTCCTCCTCCAGGGCACAAGGTCTGCCATAAGTGAGCCCCATGCCGGGCCGGCAAGAGAGGCAAAGAGCGTATACAGTGTGCAAAAACCGATAAGCGCGCCAACCTGAAAAAATCCGGGCAGATATGAGATGAAGGCAATGGGGAGCAACATAAATGCCTGGAAAAAGACAGAGCGTACGATAATCTTCCTGCGGCTACCAAGCCGCTCGGTCATGTCAGCGACCTTCAGTTGCATGAGTGCGGGAAGGAGCTGCGGTATTGAGCTTAATAAACCAATCTGGAAATTACTTGCACCCAGGGCTACAGCAAAGGGGTTGATGTAGTTGTCCCCAAAGCCGGTCGTTGATGCAAACGCAACACCGTCCTTGATAGAAAGGTTAAGACTTTTTCTAACCGCAATTTTCTCGCGCTGCTTTTTCTGCTGCACTTCCATAAAAACAAATATTTCAATTAAGGTATAATCTGTGCATCTTCCTGGTTTCTGCCATACGCCCTATCCCAGCATTAAAGCGGAGGCTCTCGTACCGGCACCACTATTTATTGGAAGGCGCCAATATCCGGTTGAATGCAGTGCCTGAACGAAAACATCCTTATTTTAGAAGGTATCGGGGTATTTTTCAAAGTACCGAACTTTTAACTTTTTTGGGAATGAGTGGATGATGCTTTATTGCAACAGGGTGATTCTGGAGAAATGTTTTTCCCTTAAAATTCAGTACCGCAGGGCATCTTGACCTTCACAACAAAATAGTAAAAATCCCTATAACGGCGATTATGAAAAAGATGTAAAATGAAATCCATAATAATTTCTTCTGTAGTCGGGTAAGACGCCAGAAATCGGCAACGGTGATCCTTATGCCGTTCAATAGGTGTATGGCTACTATAAGGAGTAATATATATTGAAAAGCGCAGCCGATCTTTGTGTCAAATTTGCTGATGGCATAATTATAAGCTTCCTTACCGCGAAAAACGGCGCTCAGCGTCCAGATGTGTAAAAATAAAAATAGCGTGATAGCAATGCCGGTAATTCGATGAACCCAAAAGGTGTACATTCCAGGGTATCTATTTTTAATCAGGTCTTCAACGCCTTCCTTTAATTTCTGCATTGTCATAGCTACTTTTATTTTTGCCATAAAGTTATTGCCAGTGCCTAAAACCCACCCTTTTCTGTTGCAAATCGAATGAGAATATACACGCCAATGCCAAATAAGATTGAGCCTATAAGCCAGAATGCCTGTTTGATAAAATATGTTGTTCTTTCATTAAGATTATAATCTATCAAAATGCCCCAAAGGCCGTTAAGACCATGAAAAATAACCAGGGAGAGGAGGCATATGTTAAAGGTCATCCATCCAGGTGAGCTGAAGCGGATGATAATTTCATCGTAATAGCGGGAAGCATACCGGTTGGGGCTAAAATGAAAGATAAAAAAATGGACAGCCATTCCCAAGACCAATAACAGTGCAGTAATCCTTTGAAGGAACCACGACCAAAAACCCTGATTTTCTTTCATTTTATAAGGTAATTTTAAGTAACAAATGTATAAGACGCGGGTTATACTATTTTAAAGTGTGTTTTTAGCGGCCTTGTCTGTTATCGTTTTTTATAAAGATTCACTAAATCATCCCTTGTAAAGATGGATTCGAAGGAGATTCTTTTTCGCTCAATATTTTCTCTACCGCCTTCCTGGCGGTCAACCAGGGCAATGGCCTTAATGATATTCAGCCCGGATTCTCTGGCACGATCAATGGCTTCTATCGTGGATTGGCCGGTGGTCACCACATCGTCCACAATAACAACCTTGTCTCCTTCCTGCACGTTACCTTCAATCCACTTCATCAATCCGTGTTCTTTTGCCTTTTTCCGCACCACAAAGGCATTAATGGCATCATCCTGCATACCGCTAACCATGGCCGTAGCAAGGGCAATCGGATCAGCGCCAAGCGTCAGACCGCCAATGGCGTTGATATGGAGCGCTTTGACCCTGTTAAAGAAGATGTGCCCAATCAACAGCATGGCCTCAGGGTCTAAAGTTGTCGCCTTGCAATTAATATAGTAGTTACTCATCCTCCCTGATACCAGTTTAAAGATAGGCTCCTCACTGTACTTGAAGGATTTTTTAAGGAGGATCTCCAGTAATCTTTTTTCGGCTTTAATCAGATTCATAAAATTTGAATGATTCAAACGAATGAATACTTCACCTCGTTATGAAGAGGAAATATTGAAATCTCTTATTTTACCTCCCCTTTGTCCCCTCCTTGCGAAGGAGAAATCGGAAGATATTTGATGCTTACCTCCCCTCAATCCCCTCCTTGCGAAGGAGGGGAAAGAGGGGTGGTTTTCATAATTATATCTTGTAAAACACCTTTTATATTTTTGAGAACGTCAGTATTTGTATATCTTAGCACCTTAATTCCCAAAACTTCTATATCTTTTTGTCTTTGCTTGTCAGATTCAATCCGGGAATTATGGTAATGAACGCCGCCATCAATTTCGATTGCAAGTTTTAATTCTGGACAATAAAAATCAACTGTATAATTATTAATCCCATACTGTCTTCTAAACTTTAAGCCATTAAGCTGTTTTCTTTTTACTCTTGCCCAAAGGAATATCTCCGCTCTTGTCATCTTCTTTCGCAAATACTGTCTCTTCCTCACATATTCTTTTTTATTGAAAATCTCTGTCATATTTTCTGTCATATTTAATGACCACCCCTTTATCCCCTCCTTCGTAAGGAGGGGAAGCAACTTTACAACACTCTAAATGTAGGAGTGATGCATTCATGAAAAAGATAACCCCATTGTGGATATCACAGAAATGTTCTATAGTAACTTATCCACTTGTTCACACAGCGCCTTTACAGCATCGGCAGACCGTTTTAATGCAGCCGATTCTTCGGCGTTTAGCTTGATTTCGAAGATCTGTTCAATCCCCTTTTCACCTAGCTTTACCGGCACGCCCACAAAGAGGCCGTTGATGCCGTATTCCCCTTCGCATAGGGCTGCGCAGGGGACTATCTTTTTCTTGTCCTTTACAATGGCCTCCACCATCTCTACTACAGCCGCAGAAGGGGCGTAAAAGGCGCTGCCCGTCTTGAGCAGGTTCACAATCTCTGCACCGCCGTCCCGCGCACGTTTCACAATTGCTTCCAGTCGCGCCTTTGGAATTAATTCCTCTACAGAAACCCCCGCAACGGTAGTATATCGTGTGGAAGGAACCATCGTGTCTCCGTGGCCACCCAATACAAAGGCGTGAATATTCTCCACGGATACATTGAGTTCCATTGCAATAAAGGCGCTGAAACGTGCTGCATCCAAGACCCCCGCCATACCCATTATGCGACTTTTGGGGAAACGGCTCACCTTATGGGCCACGTAAGTCATGGCATCCAGTGGATTGGACACGATAATCAGGATGGCATCCGGCGAGGTTTTTGCAACATTTTCTATGACCCCTTTTACAATCCCCGCATTGATCTTGAGCAAGTCGTCCCTGCTCATCCCTGGTTTTCTCGCCACACCGGAGGTGACGACTACGATGTCTGAGTCCCGTGTTTCTTCATAGCCGTTTGTGCCGGTAATTTTTGAATTATAGCCATAAACCGGCGCAGATTCCTGGATGTCCAGTGCCTTACCCTGGGGCATATCCTGGATAATATCCATGAGTACCACGTCTCCAAACTCTTTTTCAGCCAAACGCTGCGCCGTCGTAGCGCCCACATTCCCGGCGCCTACAACGGTTATCTTTTTCCTAGCCATGTAGAATTCCTCATTTAAATTATATTTGAACAGTCTCTTCAAGAGACACCGTCTTTGCGGCAAATAGAAGCGCTGCTTTAATATCACCTTTCTTTAGAAATGGATATTCTTTCTGTATCTCATCTTCTGTTTCACCATAGGCAAGTTTTTCCAAGATTATTTCTACCGTTAACCGTGTTCCTTTGATTACTGGTTTGCCAAACATTATTTTTGGATTTGTTTCTATCCTGTTCAGTAATTTTTTCTCCACTTTGTTACCTCCTGCAAATTTTTATATAGGTATAAATCTAACTTTTTCCTTAGCAATAACAACAAAATGTTTCGATATTCTATCCTTGCGAGAGATTAAAACTTTTCTGAGTAATTTTAACTTTTCCATTGTATCTTGTCCTTTAATCCTGAAAAGAACGATTCCAGAAGAGATTAATTTCTGTCTAAATACAATCTCTCCGATTTTTCGTTTGCTGTTTACTCTTCATCAAAAATAGAAGTTTTATAGATTATTTTATCTAAAAGTTCGTTTACCAAAAATATTTCCTTAGAAGTAGGCCTAATACCTTCCTTTAATTTTCTTCCGAGATTGTGAACAGCATTGGTGAAATAATCAGGAATCCCGTCGTTCTCCCTGCAATATTGGTAAATTACTTTCCATTTTTGTGTGCTTATATTTTTAATTGTCGCCTCTATTTCCTTAAAATTTGAATTTTCAACTTCTGTATCACTTATCCTGCGCCGAGGTCTTGTTTCCGGATTAACTAAATCCTCCGGTGGTATCGGTGGTATCGGAATTGGGGTTTTTTTAAATTCCTTTTTTATTGTAAACCAACAATCCTGCTTTTTCCCCCACTCTCCGAACAAAGCGCCCGGAGCAGAGTTCTTAATGAAATTTTCAACTAAACGCATTAATTCTCTTAGAGTACTTTGAAGTCCCTTTGATATGGATTGGTTTATCCATATTTTATAAAGATCTAATTTATATTCAGTTAAATAACCTAACAAAGAAATTGTATAAGGAACAGTTATGTACCGAAGGTCGCCTATTGCATTAGGTTTCACACCATATAACTTTTCTGCTGTCCTGAATAGGATTGCTTTTGAAACAATATCCTCAAAATATATATTGTCAGGCTTATCAATAAGATTGTTATTGAGGAATTGCGCATAGTTTTTCTGATTGCCCTGAACTACAAGATGAGGACCGATTCTTAATTTATTTCCATCATAAATCTCCCTGTATGCATTTACATACTTCGCCAAATCTCCCTTGTTAAACATTTGCTTTTTTGGATTCTTCAAGTCAAAGGCTTTTTGTTTCGCCCTGGTAAAACCCTCTTTAATTCTGGCATTCTTATACTGACCTCTTGCTCTTTCATAGAACCATCTTGTTTGATTAATCTGCCCTGTTACATGTGGTGCAAAAATGGTGCGTGATAATTTTTCCAGTTCAATGTGATACGGTATGTTTGAACTCAAATCAGAAACAGACACCTTGTTTTGTGTGTTTGCATATTCTGATATTCTTGAAACAATTTTGCTGAAATCGTTTCTGTTTTTAACTACGGTCAATTTCATCTGCACAAATACTCCTGAAATATCCGCCTTGTCTTTTTTAAATGTATGATAAATCGATGCTGTTGTCTGCCCTCCGTTTACAATCTGAAAATCCTTGACTTTTGAAATAAGATGTCCTTTTCCATTTTCTGATTTTGCAATTTCAATCTCTTCGGCAGTCACGGCAATTCCATTGTTGAAAGCAAGAAACATGTGTGGTTCTTCATTTATGGTTTTTCGCATTCCTTTATTAATCTTGCCGGTAAATTGCAGAAACGAACGAACATTTTGTTCTAACAAGCGCGAACCATATCTTTCGTAAATTGTAGCTAGTGCTGTCCCAGAAATGATAGCAAGATAAGATTGATGCTGGTCGTTTTCTGATGGTGAAATAATACAGGGGATCTCGAAGCCATCTCTTGTAAAATCAATTTCAATCGGAATATGAGATTTTTCCGTAATATTGTAAAGATACGGCAGGTCAATGACACGAAAGAAAATCGGATAACCGGCAATATTTTGATTTTCAGGAATTTCCCCCGGATATAAGCCATCTGTGAGGATGATGGCATTTACTCTCACCAGATTTTCCGTTAAATCCCCGGATGTGCTTAACATGTGGACGAAATCAAATATCTGTGAAGACTCCTCAATTTCATTTACATAATCTTTGCACTTTGCTTTACGGAAAAAGTTGGTAATACTTTTTGCTGCTGTATCTATCTCCTCTTTTGCAATTCTCGTTGGCTCATCTTTTCCTTTGTAAATGGTTATGAATAAATCAATCGTTTCATAGTTGTCTGGTTCTGCGTATGCATTTATCTTATGCTGGTTTTTTGTTCCCAGATGTCCTTCGTCATGTGCCACTCGTGCATTTTCAGTTTCACCTGCATCAGCAAGTAAATCAACTGCCGTCTGTGTAAAAATCTGTTCAAGTATTCCGCCTTCTTCCTCGGAGACCTGTGTTGATTTTAAATCCTGAATCAGCGATTGATAAAATCTTTTCAGTTCGGTATCTTCTATTGAATCACTCATAAGAAAATTAAGGTCTGAAATACTTGCTGTTCCGTTCTGATAAAATCAGAACATTGCGAAATAACAATTGAATATTTTACATCGCCGACTCCGTTGCGAATATCCCTCTCCTCAATCCTCGGAAAGTCATTTTCTACTTTGTAGAATACATCCTGCCGAATGAAATATCCGGTGTGTTCGTAAAGATGCCGGTGCTGATCAAAATATCCTGCTTCAAGTAATTTGGTTTTGAAACGGTTTGGCGAATTGAAATCAGTACTTAAATATTCTGAAACAGAATCAACAATTTGATTTAATGTTTCGCCCGATTGTTGTCTTGCTTCCAATGAAAGATGATAGAGAAAAAGATTTACCAGATTGCTTGTGTCTAGTTGTCTTTCGCTGCTTATGTGCACTTTCTGATGATTGTTTTGGTGAGTTGTTTTTATCTCAACGCTCCATGTTCCTGACTGAAAATCCCTGATTTGTTTTTCTGAGCCAACCCAAGAATTAATAACGTTTAGATAATCAGAATTAGATTGAAGAAACTTCCTCAGAAAATATATTTCACCGTAAAATCCCCTTTGTTCTTCCGGTGTTAGTCCTTGATGTTTGAAACGCTCAAATAAGCTTTGCCACTTGATTAAACGATTAGAGTAATTTTTCAAAATTGCTTTTATGTCAGATTCATTTATGACTGCTGCAAGAACATCAGCAACCAAGGTGTCAAACACATCTTTGAATTGCTTGTCAACCAGAACAAGATTCAGCAATAAATATTTTGAATCATCAGGGTCGTAAATCTTGTCAAACTTCAAACCTCTGAACTCGTAGTGGAAATTAAATTCCTTACCGATTATAATCGGTGCTTTGAGAATAAGCATCCGGTGTGTTTCAGGAAACTTTACCCCCAGAAAAACATCACACTTGCTTGTGTCTGAATAGCGCAACTTGAACAATCCAGGCACTGCTGAACTGTTGGCTTCAAGTTGTGTCCATATTTGTTTAATCCGTTCCTTCATTTTCGTCTTGTTGGTCAAGTTCGTCAGGATATTCATATTCTTTCCTGAATTGTTCGTTCACTGCATATTCAATTTTCTCATCGTTCTCAATCTCAGGAAAGCTTACTGCAATACCTATAATTGGAATTTCACTGATTTTCCTCCGTTCCAACGTCTTAGGAGTTGCATTGCAGTCAACTACATACTGACAATTTCCATTTAACGGATAAATCAGCAACAATCCATTCTTGCTGTCTCGTTGCCATTTGATTCTTTTTCTGCTTGGCAGTTCGGGAATTTCCTTCTTGCCTTCTTCTTTGTAGTCAGTTTCAGTCTGTGCTTTCGCTTCTCTTACTTCGGTTTCGTCAAGGTCGATCAATTCGTGCCTGTGGTCAGTAATGTTGTATTTAGCAACTTCATAATCCATTGGGTCATTGCTGATGTTTGTTCTGTCGGTAAGTCCAACTTTTTCTGTCAAGCCACTGAAAGCAAATTCATCTTCTGGTTTTGCAGTTGAATTATTTATCATTGCAACAGTCCAGTTTACAAGGTTGCCTTTCTTTGTTTGCGCGTTGATGTAGTCAACAATTTTGTTGGTGTCAATTACTTCCTCCCCGATTTTATATTTCTGTAGAAATGCAGTTACAGCATTGTAATTATTGTATCCTTTCCACACAAATTTCTGCTTCTTGTTGTAATCGTTTACTGGCTTATCAATCGGTTTTCCCAATGAAGTAATTAACTCATTCGCTGCATCAAAGTTTTGTTTGAATCGCTTGCCATCAATCTTGAATTGATAGGTTTGTTCAAGTTCTCCTGAGTAACTCAGAGACATTATTTTCTTGTATCGGAATTTGTTGGCAGCGGTAATTTTCAAAACTCCAGGATGTGTTCTCACTTTCAATCCAAATTCTTTTGGAGTCTTTTTCAGAAGAAACATGTAATCAAAATCTCTACGCATTTCTTCTGAAGCAATCGTAATGTGCTTATACCATCGTGTGAGTTCGTCACTTGTGAATATGCGGCACAAGTCCACATGTCCAGGTCTGTAGCCAAACCATCTGCCCATCTGCATGAGTGTGTCATACATTTTTGATGCACGCAAGTAGTAACTTACAGTCAGACCTTCCAATGTCAATCCTCTTGAAAGTTTGTCGCCACCTACTGCAATCACTGAAAGAAATTTTCCCTGCTGTTCTGAAAAGAAATAATCAAGCGGTGAAATGTTGTGATGCGATAAACCGGCAATGTTTTTATCTCCGTGAACTGCTCTCACTTCCATTTTGGAAATGGCAGGAAAAATTTCTGGTTCAATTTCTTTCCAGTCAATCGCTGTGATTTCAGGGTCGGTGTAAATGTGTTTTTCATTTATCACTTTGTTTGTTGTTGGCACAAATTCTTTTTTCCAGATGGCTTGCAAGTCTTTCATCAGGTTGCCTGACTTCATTTCAATTTGCTTCTGATAGAATTTCAATTCAGCATCCACAAGTGTTGCAATTCTGTCTTGCCACACAATGAATCTTGAAATGTGAATGAGCATTGAATTGTGAACATCAATTTGTTTTCTCACTCGTCTGGCTGCTGCCGAAAGAACAAAGCACTTAATCGCAGTCTTCAAACTATTTGGAAGTTCATCCGGCAATGGGTCATTCTTTTTGTGTTTGTCTGGAACAAATGATTTTGTGATTGCAAATTCATTTTCAACTCCTGCAATCAGATTCTGAATTTGTTCTTGTGCGTTTGAAGCATTGAATGCTTCGTAATCTTTTACCAACCTTATTACAGGAAGCGGTTCTTCGTCCGCATCGGTTGAACTGAGTGCAGGTAAGCCAAAAACTTTTGCCGGACCAATGTAGTTTGAAGGGGCAGGAATGTTGATGATAAAATCTTTTGGAAACAAATCCTGACCAACAGTGAACTCATAATCTTTTATGGTGAGGTCAATCCCTTTGAACGATTGTTCTTCACGAATTGGAATGAAAATATTTGCGAATGGTGTTGCAGTGTAACCAACATAAGCACTTTGCTCAAATAATGAAAGCAATGCTCTGATACAACCGTTGATGGCAGAAACTTTTTCCTTGCTCACATTAATTGAAGCATTGTCTGCTTCATCATCAATCAACAGAAATGGAACATTGCGAATGATAATTTTTCCGTCTGGCTGTTTGTCTCCCCAAACTGCCAACAATGAAATAAGATTTTTCAGGATTGAGCCATTCTTCTTTACAACTGCCACAATCGGGTCTGAACTTCTCAAATGAATTCCTGCTGACTGTGCAACCTTGCGGTTAAAATCTCCATTGAGGTGGCTTGATGTCAAAGCATTTGCAGGAAGGTCAATCGGCTGATTTGTTTTTCCATCAAGCGGATTGTAAATACCAACTCCGATTTTGTTTGTGTTGGAATATTGAAGTGAACGCTGACTGTTGAATCCCAGAAAACCTTCGTCAATTCTGATTTGTGTCTGGCTTCGCAGCGAATCGTGCATACCTGCAAGAACAATTATCAGTTTGTAACCTGCATCAGCGGTTTTGTTTATCAGTCCTGTGTAGTTGGAAGTTTTCCCTGACTGAACCTGACCTACAACCATTCCTCTTTTGTCCCATGTTCCAGGCGTTGAAGGATTTGCAATGCGGTCTAATATATCGTCAGTAAGATTGTCAAGTTTGTTGATAGTGTCTGGTGCAATTTTCTTTTGCAAATAATTGATGTAACGATTCCAGAAGTTCCATTGAATACTTGCCTTCGTATCTTTCAGCCAAGGAGTATAACCTTCGTCTGTGTCAAGTATTCTATAATCCTCGGAGAAAATTGAAAGTGTAGATTCAAGATATTTTTTTAAATCAGCTCTTTTATCTTCTAATCCCAAATACCGAATAAGTATATTATCAAGTATTCTGTCAACATCATTCGTGTTGGGATTTTTTACTTTTTGTAATTCATTTAAGCAGTCATTTTTTGCCTTTTTAAAATCATCTGCCACATTTGTAGATAATAGAAATTCTACTATTTCATCAGGATTAACCTCTGAAAAGCTTTTGCAAGCTTCTCTTGCAGCCCAAATATAATTCCCATTCGTCTTCTCCTTGTTCAGTAAAAGAATCTTAACGATGGCGATGACTTGATTAAATTGAGTGTTCATTCCGCTTTTATTTCAATGTATTCTGGGAAAAGATTAAACGGTTCAAGATTTGCTAAAAATGCTTTCGCATTTGCCTGAGTAGTTCCATTAATAATTAGTGAATCATAAATCTGTTTAATTAGATTTCTTATTTCATCATGATTAATACCCTCAAAAGGCTTCCCCTGTGTTTCTGATTCTTCCGCTTCTTTAATGTAAATTGATTTTACCGGAATCGTTTCTTCAATAAATTTCAGTAACGTATCAATTGCTTTGTCCGATTTTTCTTCCGCTTGTTTTCTGATTTTCTCAATCAATGGATGTTCACGATTGATCTTGTAAAACCATTTGTCGCCTCGCTTGTGGTCAATCCAAAGCGGAACGAACTTTTGTCCAGGATAGGGTTTTACATTTTTCCCTTTGTGCCGGTAAACTTCAACCGCCTGTGCTCTCACTTTGCCTGCGTATGCTCTTAACTGGTCACGCAATGCAAGCGGTGGGCGTGCAATAGATTTCTTGATGTCAATCTGCCATTCAGAATCAAGATTGTTCGGAAGATCAATTTCTATCCGTGCAAGTTTGTAGTGTTCTTCTTTTCGGAACATTCCCAGCCAATCACCTGCAAGCAACAATCTTTCGTTTCGGTAGATGTAAAAACCTTGCTGCTCATTCCAACCTTTCGGACCTGCTGCTTCTTTGAATTTGTCTTCACTAATTTTTGATTTGTGTGGCAGCACATAACCTTTCACAATCACTTTTCCATTGTAAAAAGGTTCTTCTGGAAATCCTTGTGTTGCCGGTTCGTTTGGCAGAAATGGATTCCATGCTTCAACTGGTCTGTCCTGAAAGAAAATTTTTATTCTGCCGTTTTCAATGAAGCGATGAAACACCATTGCAAGATGTTTCTTAACCTGTTTCATTATTTCAAGAAACTTGTCCAATGCGTTCTCATCATCCTTCTGCAAATCTTTTACAAGGCGGTCAATGTCATTCCAGATTACAATTGTTCCAGACTTAACTGAGTTGATTTCATTTTCGAAATTTCCTTGTGGCAGATATTTTATTAATTCCCAATTGCATGTCTGTTTTATAAAATCTAAATCCCAAGTCCAAAAAACAGGTTTGTAATTTTCTCTCTTGCTTATTACAGAAAGTTTTCTGCATTGAGAAAACGAAGCAGTCTTTAATCCTAAACCGAATCTTCCTAAATCTTTACTACTTCTGTCGTCTAGTGGATTTTTACTTCCAGGTCGCATTGCCTGAATCAGTTCTTCGTTGTCCATTCCATGTCCGTCATCTTTAACTGAAAGCCATTTACGAGGACCTTTCCATTCGAAATTTACCAGGATGTTTTTTGCTCCGGCTGATATTGAATTATCAATAATATCAGCTATTGCAGCTTCAATGCTGTATCCGACAGCCCGAAAGGTTTCAATCATCGAAGATGCTTTTGGAATCGCTTCTACTGTTTGGTACTTTGTGTAATCGATAGACGATGTCATATTTACAAAAGTTCTTTTATCATTGGGAATACTCGCTATCTTCTTCATTTCAGATATTCTATCAGTAGTTTTGCAATTTTCTCTATCATAAGAGGTGGAACAGCATTTCCGATTTGTCTGAAAGCAGCAGTCCTGTTTTTCCCCTCTTTTACTCCCTCAAAATAATAATCGTCAGGAAATGATTGTAGTCTGGCAGCTTCCCGAACTGAGATTGAACGATTCTGCTCTATATCAGGATGAATGTAATAATGACCGTCTTTGGCAATATGCGCAACAACTGTTTGTGAATACGTCACATTATCAGCTACAACCTTAAATCTGTCTAAGAAAGCATCCCTATTTTTGTGAGTTTTAAGTCTTTCAGGAAGATCGTTGTAAACGAGTCGCTCCCTGTTTCTTTTCCATTTTTCGACAGCAATCCGATAAATTTCTTTATCCTGCGCTGTATGTGGTCTTGTAATGTGTTGCGTCAGGACATCAAAGCCATTTCTTATTTTTGCGAAACACAGATAATCATTGATTCCATCAGCATAATTAAAATATTTATCATTGCCTTCTCCATCCTGTAATTTGGGTAAATCTTTTAAGATTGCCCTGACTTTATATGAAATATTTTTTTGTTCATTTAACTGCCCTATCGAAAGGTTAAAATCTCTTTTCCACCCAATAATAATTACTCTTTTCCTGTTTTGAAGCACGCCAAATTTATTCGCATTTACAATAAATGGTTCAACTATATATCCTAAACTCTTAAATTCTGCCTGGATATTCTTGAAATACTTTCCGTTTTCCGCGGACAATAGCCCGATCACATTTTCAAATACAAATATCTTTGGATTGTATTTCTTCAGAAATCTTCCATACTGAACGTAGAGATAGTTTCTTGGATCCCCCTGCATTCCATTTTTGTCACGCGCCCTGCCAACCAGGGAATATGCCTGACACGGAGGCCCACCCACTATGATATCAATATCTTTTTTGCCATTCAATCTTTCTATTATCTGAAAAATCTTAGCGTTATTTTCATCACCAATAGACAGATTAATTACAGATTCCAGAATAAATGGAGGGACGCTCGAATAAAGTTGCTCTCTGTTTATCTCCCCTTTAAGGTATTTAATATAAATATCCGACTTGTTATTCTTTTTGTGGTAATAATAGGAAAGCCTTGTTTTTAGTGTAAAACATGCGGCGGGATCAATTTCGACGTGAGCCACAGGTTCAAAGCCAGCCCTTTTGAAACCTTCTGCGAAACCACCGCCCCCTGCAAATAAGTCAACAAATCTCATTTTGTTAATCTCATTGCTAACTGATTCAGTGTTTTTTCCCTATACCCTGTTCTTAACTTGCACTCAAACACGGTCAAGACTTTCCAACACAGTTTTTTTAATTTCGCGGAGTTTTCGATATCAAGTTGCTTATTCCGGTTAATCTTTTCAAGCCACCATTTTGTGCGTGTTTTAGGTACTACAAAATATTTACAGCCCTTATGACCATGCCAGAAACAGCCGTGAACAAATATAACTATCTTATATTTTGGAAAAACAATGTCCGGCCTGCCAGGTAATGATTTATCATAAAGTTTATATCTGAAACCATTACCAAACAGGAACTTTCTGACGATGATTTCCGGTTTTGTGTCCTTGTTCCTGATCATGGACATATTATAACTTCTGGTTTTCCTGTTGTGAACGTCCGCCATAAATTTTAGTTTCTGGTTTCAAAAAAGTTACAACCCTTTTCAATGTATACCAATTAATCAAGAATTTTTAGAATTGCATCTCGATAAACCTCTAAATCAGTGAGATAGTTTCTTAATATTCCAATAACAATCGATGTGTCTACCTTATCGTATTGATGTACCACGATATTTCTAAACCGGGCCATTTTTAACATAATTTCAAACAGGTCTTTCTTAAGCACGTCATTTTCGTGAAGAACCCGAAATGTATCTCCGTAATTATCGGGGATACGATACCCTCTATCCGAAATAATATGGTTGGCAATGTCAGCGCATGTCTCAATCATCATTTGCAATGTTCTTTCCACAATACGCTGCATCTTCCAGTCGCGCGAATACTCTTCGGGCGTGACAGATGAGAATTCTTGAGTCTGTTTCAGATATTCATCCAGCTCACAGAGTTTTCTAAGGATAAAGGGCTTATCGACCAAGCTTATATCTTCCTTTAAAGAGATCCATTTCTTTTCTTGAGAAATCAAAATATTCCCTGATAATTAAGGATTCGAATGCGTGTCTCATAAAGGGTTTTTTGTCTAGCAGGATTATTTTATTCTTAATTATCCTCGCTGCGAGGGGAAGTGGAGCTGTGTTTAAAATTACCAGATCTACTTCATCGGTTTTCAAAAGATCATTCAATTTTCCCAGTATTCCAAGCTTTTCCTGTGCTATCTCAGCATCTTCGGCCAAATATATGGCAATATCCACATCACTGAGTGGCGAAACCCTGCCCCGTGCAAGACCGCCAAAGAGGTAGGCAAAAATCACCTTCGGATGTTTATTCAGATATTCCCGCACCTGGGGCAGAAAATGGCGGATATTTTCAGGCAATCTATCATATTTTATCATGGTCTGACTTATTGCAGTTAGTCGTGTTTCCTTGATTACCAGCTTGCCATTTTATCTTATAAAATTATTGGCCCATGTAATCATTTGATAGTCTTAAAATGTTACGACTATTTTACAAATTTTGGATGTATCTTTTCTTTTTTCCGCATAACAGATAATTCCGCAGTTCGAGAGAAATAAGAAAATTTAATTTTGTTTATGCCCATATGTGATTAGAATAATTACCCTTCCATGTTTTTGATAATCTCATCGCCAAACTCGGAGCATTTAACCAACCTGGCGCCTTCCATCTGGCGTTCGAGGTCGTACGTCACGGTCTTTTGCCGGATGGTCTTTTCCAAGGCCTTTATAATCATCTGCGCCGCTTTGTCCCATCCCAGATGTTCAAACATCATAACCCCGGATAAAATGACAGAGCCCGGATTGACCTTGTCCTGCCCGGCATATTTAGGGGCAGTACCATGGGTGGCCTCAAAGACAGCGGCCTTATCTCCAATATTGGCGCCCGGGGCCATACCGAGGCCGCCCACCTGTGCGGCACAGGCGTCGGAGATATAGTCGCCGTTGAGATTCGGCGTGGCTATGACGTCGTACTCTTCCGGTCTCAGGAGCACCTGCTGAAACATGGCATCGGCTATCCGGTCCTTTATAACAACTTTCCCTTTCGGCACACTGCCGCCATGCTTCCTGAAAACGTCATCTTCCGTTATCGTAAACCTGGAGAATTCTTCTTTCGCCACTTCATAGCCCCATTCACGGAAGGCGCCTTCGGTAAACTTCATGATGTTGCCTTTGTGCATGAGGGTCACACTCCTGAGTCCCTTATCGATTGCATACTGGATGGCACGCCGTACCAGCCTTTTTGTGCCGGTCACACTCATGGGCTTAATACCAATGCCTGAATCCTTTCGTACCTTTTTCCCAAGCTCCTCTTCCAGAAACGTAATGAGTTTCTTTGCCTCGGGGGAACCTTTTTTATATTCAATCCCTGCGTACACGTCTTCCGTATTTTCCCGGAAAATGATCACATGCAATTTCTCAGGAGATTTTACCGGGCTGGGTACGCCTTCAAAGTAACGCACGGGACGGACACAGGCATATAAATCAAGCTCCTGCCGCAGGGTCACATTGAGACTCCTGATGCCGCCACCGACGGGCGTTGTAAGCGGACCTTTGATGGCTACTTTATATTTCTTAATAGATTTGAGGGTATCTGCGGGAAGCCATTCACCGTACTCATTAAAGGCGTTTTCACCCGCAAAGATTTCCTGCCAGTAAATGCGCTTTTTCCCTTTATATGTCTTATTTACTGCGGCATCAAAGACACGGACAGATGCATTCCAAATATCCGGGCCCGTGCCATCTCCTTTTATAAATGGAATAATAGGATCCGCCGGTACTACCAATCGGTTCTTTTCTATTTGTATCGCTGTGCCACCAGTGAATTTGCTCTTCTTTCCAGGCAACGTCTTCTCCTCCTCTTGTATTTTTTATTTGTTAGTGATGTGGATATTGTTTCGTAATAGTTTATGTTTTATGAAAATATCAAAATACACGTATATAGTAAACGAATTACATGAGTTGACATTGAGTACTTGGCATTCCGAGCGAAGCGAGGAATCTTAGGATTTCTCTGTCGCACCGCTCCTTCGAAATGGCAACTTTCTTTTTCCGTTGACTATAGTAACAAAGGGAAATTACTTTATAAATTTCCTTTCTTTTTATTTGACATCTCTGCCAGCAGGTCTTTCGCCTCCCGATCATTGGCATCCAGGGCAAGGGCTTTGTTTAACATCTTTTCTGCACGTTCAAATTGATGCATATTGCAATACGCAGTGCCGAGCATCTTGTAAGCCGTAATTGATTTTTCATCGATCTTAAGGGTTTGTTCGCATTCGGATGCGACTTTTTCCCAGTCAGCGTTTTTTGAATAGACAGAGGCCAGGAGCAAATGAATATTTGCATAATGGTGGTTCGGATATTTCTCGATGAATGCCATGAGAGTTTGTTCCGCAGTGGCAAACTGACCTTTATCAACGAATGTGCTGGCTAAATTATGGGTATAAATGGGGTTGTCAGATTTTAGAGAGATTGCCTTCTGAAATGATTGAAGGGCGACATCGAATTGTTTTTGTTTTTTATATGCTACTCCCAGATTGTTATAATAATCAGCCGACGAAGGGTTAATGTCGATTAGTTTTTTATAGTAGGGTATTGCTTCCTCATATTTTCCTAATAGTAGGCATAGTTTTGTAAAGTTTTCCAGATACAAGGGGTCTTTTGGATTTAGTTCCACTGCCTTTTTGAATGCGTTAATTGATTCTTCATGCATACCTTTTCTGCTCAGTACAGCCCCAAGGTTGTTATAGAACGCGGGTTCCGTCGGGTTAAGCATGACGGTCTTCCGTGCGAAGATAAGTGCATTCTCCAAATCCCCTTTCTGCAGATATGCATTGGCCAGGTGGGCAGCAAAACTCACTTCGTCGGGTCGGAGCAGATATGCCTTAAAGAGTTCCTCGATTGCCTGATCCAAATTCCCTTTGTCTACGTACAGAGAAGCAAGATTACCATAGAATGTAGCCTGAAAGGGATCCAACTCGATCGCTTTTTTATAACAGTCGATAGCAGTGTCTGCCGTGTTTTTCTTGAAATTCTCGGCTAAAAATTGAGAAATCATACCAAGGTGAAAAAACCCCATGTAGTGCTGAGGAATCAGACTCAAAATATTATTGGCTTCCACATACGCCTTTTGTATCCATTTCTCATCCTTTGTTTTAAACGCCATTTGTATATACGTCTTGCAAATTTCATCCCGGTAAAAGGTTTCGTATGTGTTGAGAAGTTCCGCATGTCGCAAGAAATATTGGCCTTTTCCTGTTGCAGTTTGAGCATTTTCCTTCTCGTATGCTATGATACGCCTTCCGTATTCAAAATAGGCGTCTGCCCTATAGACCCGGATAATAAAGATAGCAGCAAAGCCTATCGCCGATAATGCAATGCCGCAACCTAACCATCTATAAAAAATATGACGCGGAGAAGTGGGATAGTTGTCAGGTTGGGTATATCCGGACTTCTTGCCTTTCCGACTAACTCCGGACATCGAAGTACCCTTCATGGTGTTCAATCCTTCTTCTGCTTCGTTTATTTTTACAATAGAGAAGCACAGCCCCATCATTACCCAAAACAATGTTACAATGGGTGTATTCCCAAAACTAAATTCGTTTTGAATAAGATAACAGAGGATCCCGGCAAGGATCCCCAATATGAGGTATTTATTTTGATTACTCAAACGTTTATAATTTTTACCGACAAACACGCCGAAGGCGATGAGCAGCCAAATATATGTGCCAAGGCCAAAGATCCCACGGGTGACCATCGTATCAAGGATGTCGTTGTGGATTCTATCCTGACGGGGAAACTGGAAACCGTTATCGCTCTCCTGTACTGCAAAAACCTTTGCTAAATTCTGTTGATAAAGAATGCCTATTGTATCAGGGCCAATACCAAGAATCGGATGGTCTTTAATAATTTGGAATGCAGTCAAATACTGAAATATGCGGGAAAAAGAAGAGCCGGTGACGGGAAACTTATTAGCAAGCCATGGTCGTGGGCGAGTTTGGTTTTTGTCAGAAATCAGATTTTTTGTCGGGGACCCCGCCGTTTGCACATCACGGGTAAAATGTTCAATAACCGAAGTTTTATGCTGCACATTAAAGAATACCCCAATGAGAATAAATGCACTAGCCAAAACTACAAGCTTATATCTTTCGCTGGTCTGTTTTTTGAAAATTAAAAAGAGCAGCGGTGTTAACCCCCCCAGAAGCGCTATAAAACATGCGCGGGTATTTGTAAGCCAAAATGTAGTATAAATGAGCGATGCAATTGCAAAAAAAATCCATGTGATTGAGGGATTTTTCGAAATAGACGAATCTTTTTGCTGGGATGAAGTAATAAAGAAAAGGACAACGGCTAACGGCAAAGTCATAACCAGATAGGCCGAGAAGAATACCGGATTCCCAAAGGTCGAGAATACTCGCCATGCCTCAAAACTGCTCCACTTGAAAAAATCAAATCCAAGATGTTGTGTAATCCCATAACATGATGAGATGGTAGCACCTGCAAGAATGGAAAGTATAAGTAAATAGAGACGATTTTTTGTCGTTACAAAATTAACGATGGCATAAAACACAAGTAAATAACAGCACGTACCGGTTAAACCCTCAAATCGTTTATACGTGCCGAAAAGGCTCATGATGGGGTTGATAGATGTGGCGGTTGAAATGATAAAAACGGATATATAGGCAAGAATGGGGATATCTATTGCCGTATGTGAGAACTTAAAATTATAGTCAAACGTCAGTGTTAGTGTCCAGAGAACCAAAATTGTAAGAGTTAATAAATATAAAGCCATTACCTTGCTAAGGTCGAAGACGCTGTAAATGCGTATGTCAAAAAAAAGGGGTACGCCAATAACTATAGCAACCAAGGAGCCCAGGAGTAATTTATTGCAATAGGTAATTATATTTTTTTGAATGCTTTTCATTTCCCTTTTAAATTTCAAAAAACTTTCTGTATTAAGAGATATCAGGAATTTGTGCGGATGTAATGCTAACGCCGGGAAAATCTTGTGGCAAGGCAGTTAAGATTCCTTTTCGGCCAAATGATGATAATCCTTGATTGTAAAACTGCGCATGAGCTGTGCTAAGTATGTTTACTCTCCACATTTTTTGTTACATTGAAATTTCTTCATACTTTACAAATATCAGACACCGACCGGGACTGCTTTGTATTACCGTTTTCTCTCCTGCTGCAAACGCTTTGATTATGTCAGATTTTTATGAGTTTTTCAATAAATTAACCTTCCATTGATTAACTACAAACAGACAACATTATCAGGAAGGCTTAATCAGAACGGTTCCACAATTACCATGGACAATTCTTTACTTATTCCGCAGGGACAGGTAAAATGAATAAAATTTTTATTCACGATGTACTCATTTCTCCCTTTAAATGGATTTGGCAGGATTTGAAAGAGATGTTTCTCACCGAAACTGCTTTGTCATGTTGTAGCTTTACTGTGCCAGGGATATCAGATGAAGATAGCCATTAATACAACATCAGCCGTCGCAGGTGGCGGCATTACGTATTTAAAAAATCTGTTAATCGGCCTTTCAAAAATAGACACTCCTCATCACTATGTCATACTAACAACACTTTCCGGAAAAGAGACATTTTATTTTCAACACCCCAATTTCACCTTTTTATCTTTCAAACTTCCCTCAAGGAATTCTCTCTTACGTCTCTGCTGGGAGCAGGTATTTTTACCGATATTCCTGAAACGGGTGAATATTGACATTCTTTTTTCGCCGGCTAATGTATGCCCTCTTTATGCCCTGTGTCCAAATGTAGTTATGGTGCAAAATATCGAGCCATTTGGTGACGGTGGTAGAAAAAACCGGGGCTTTATTCAAAAGATAAGGCTGAAGGTATTAAAATTATTGACTATTTTATCGGTAAAAAAGGCACATATCACAATATGCCCTTCCGCAAAGGCATATACTGATATAAAAAAAGCTGGGGTTAAGGTCAAACATGTCGAGGTTATTTACCACGGTTTAAACAGGGAAATATTCCATCCCCATCATGATGAGAACAGATTGAGCCGATTTAAGAAAAAATACGGTTTAGATAAATTCATCCTTTCTGTGTCGAATATCCAGCGGTACAAAAATTTCTTTGAACTTATAAAGGCCTTTGTATTTCTGAAGGACAGGATAGAGAACGACATTCGGCTTGTTTTTGCAGGGACGTGCTTTGACAGTGAATATTGCGATGAGATGAAGGCGTTTATCAGAGAATATGGATATGATGGCCGGGTTATTTTTTTGGGCAATGTTTCTTGTGAAGAATTGCCCTATCTCTATTCTGCCTGTAAATTGTTTGTGTACCCCTCGACCTGTGAATCATTCGGAATGACCTTAGTAGAGGCCATGGCCTGCGGCGCCCCGGTACTTGCATCTCAGACAGAGCCTATGCCGGAGATTTGCGGGGATGCGGCGGTCTATTTCGACCCAACAAATCCGGCTGCAATATCCGATGCGATTTTGAAGACGTTAAATGATCGAGATTTGATTTCCGTATTGATTAAAAATTCGCTGGAAAGGGCAAAAATCTTTTCCTGGGAAAATACGGCAAGAAACACCTTAAAGGCATTTGAAAGTGCTGCCTTGAAATAGCAGGGGCGAAGCATTTGTTGCCGGGAATAAGAACGTGTCTATATTAATTTCAGCAAGAGCTTTACCCCTACTCACAGGATAAAACCTATCGATACATACGGTTGTTCCACAGATAATTTCTGAAAGTCGATAGTACCTTTCTGCCGAAAACTTTTACAATAAACCGCCTGGCCAGATGCCGCATGAAGCTGTTTACACAGGTAAATGCTTCGTTGATAACCGAAGCGAGCTTGTGAGACCGGCGAATCGTCCAGTCATCGAGAGTAAAGGATGAACCGCCCTTCCCCCCCGCCCGCATACGAACCAGGATGTCAGGAAGAACAACCCACGGGATGTTTGCCTTTAGACATCGCAGCACAAAATCATAGTCGGCGCCTATCCGATAACGGGTATCAAAAAGCCCAATGCGTTCATACACGGTACGTCGTACAAATGTTGCCGGATGTTGAACGGTCATGCCTTTGAACAAATGGAGTAGGCTTGATTGTAAAACTGCGCGAGCGCCACCCGGTAAATCCTCCCATACTTCTATAGAAGCGGCAACCATACCGACATCAGGATTACGCGAAAATATCAGGGCAACCCTCTCAAGTGTGTGCGGCAACCATACATCATCGCTGTTGAGGATGGCAATGATCTCGCCGCTCGCACGTTTGATGCCTTTGTTCATGGCGTCATATATGCCGTTGTCGGGACCAGACTGCCAGCCGGACAAGGCCGTCGGATATTTTGCTACAATGCTTCTGGTATCGTCCGTGGAGCCACCATCCTGTATGATAATTTCAAGATCAGGCCAATGCTGGCTCATGATGCTGCGGAGGGAGTCTTCAATGGTTTTTGCACTGTTAAACGCAGGGATAATTACGCTAATTTTCATATTCTTTCTGGAATAATTCCACTTCGCGAGAGAGTAGCCAAAATCTCAGTAATAACGAGGTAAAGCAGGGACTTATTGCTATATGCCTACGCTTTGCACCTTTACAAGGCGTTCTTAAGGTCATTTATTAAATCATCGATATGTTCAATTCCTACCGAAACCCTGATCAGGTCGTCAGATATTCCTCCTTTCTCCCTCATCTCCTTTGGCATCGATGCATGCGTCATAAGTGCCGGATGTTCTATGAGCGACTCCACTCCGCCAAGGCTCACTGCTAAGGAAAATATCTCTAGCCGTTCGAGAAATCGCCTTGCTGCCTCCAATCCTCCCTTGATAAAAAAGGTAATCATTCCCCCAAATCCAGACATCTGTTTCCTGGCGAGTTCATGCTGGGGATGCGACCTCAGCCCCGGATAAATAACCCTTTGTACGTTTGGATGCTTCTCTAAAAACTGTGCGATCCTCGTCGCATTCTCTGCGTGTCTTTCCATCCTGACAGCAAGGGTTTTAATTCCACGGAGGATCAGAAAACAGTCAAAAGGGCCGGGTACCGCACCTATGGCATTCTGAATAAATCGGAGTTTGTCGTATAATCCCTGATCATTCATCACCAGTGCGCCGCCAATAACATCGCTGTGGCCATTGAGATACTTGGTAGTGCTGTGCATGACGATGTCTGCCCCTAGATTCAGGGGCTTCTGAAAGAAGGGGGATGCAAAGGTATTATCCACAACAACCAGTATCTTGTTCTTCTTCGCGATCGCGGCAATAGCTTCAATGTCAGCAAGTTTTAAGCGCGGATTGGAAAGGCTCTCCAGCCACACGATCTTTGTGTTGACTTTTCTGTGCCTTTCCAGGGATTGGGGCACGGTCAAATCGACAAAATCAAATTCAAGTTGAAACTTTTTCAAAATTGTGTCAAACAGCCGATACGTTCCGCCATAGACGTCGTCACAGCAAAGTATATGGTCGCCGGCTTGTAACAGTTGAGTAACTGCGGAAATGGCTGACATGCCTGACGAAAAGGCAAGTCCGTAATTGCCTCCTTCAAGTGAGGCGATATTTTTTTCCAGCGCAGCCCTCGTGGGATTGTTTGTCCGTGAATAGTCGTATCCCTTGTGTTCTCCTGGAGATTCCTGGACATACGTGCTTGTCTGAAATATAGGAGGCATGATGGAGCCGGTGCTTGCATCAGGTTCGCATCCCGTATGGATTGCCCGTGTCTCAAATCTTAGTTCCATATATCATATCACTCGTTAAAAATATTTGTAAAAACCTGTAAAATTACTCAATGCTAAATGAGTCATCTGCAACGAAACATTCCCTTCCCTTTGATAGCGGAACTGAGAAATTCTTGTTTGAAATTTCCAATCCGGAAAAATAGAAATATGTAGCGCGGGCGGTTTATCGTTCGACTGAGCGTTCGTCTGTGTCTTTGACAAGCCTCAGGATGTAGCACCCGTGCATGGTGAGCCTGTTGAACCATCACGCCGAAAGGCTCACAACGAAGTCCCCCGCCATTAGCTTGAATGTCCACGCCAGAGATTCACAACGAAGGATAGAGATGATTTATACCAGAAGAAATGCCAGTAAGGATACATGAAAAGGACGTATGAGGAAAGAGTATAAAAGCTGATACAGCTCCACATCGATATCTGGTAACTGCCCATTTTTTCTGCATCAACCGCCTTTCGTCTGTTTCCCTATGGAAAAAGCCTTGCCCAGGCACTTGCCAATTCCATAATAAGCACGGCCCTCCGGCGCATACAAAAACGGACGTAGCTTTTCTATATCGATTATCCCATCGTCTCCAAATACGGATTCTTCTGCCTTGACGTCCATAATCTGACCAATAAACTGGGTATGCAATCCAAGTTCAACCATATGGGTTACCTTACATTCAAGAACAAGCGGAAACTCCTTAACAAACGGCGCATCGACGAGGTCGCTCTTTACCGGGGTTAGTCCCGTGGCTGCAAACTTGTCTTCCTTACAGCCGGACACAATTCCAAAATGATCAGCTTCCCTGGCATAAGTCTCAGAGGGGGTATTTATGGTAAAAGCCTTCCGCGCCACAATGTTCCCGTGCGTATAGGTAGCCTTTCTGAGTGAGATCGCAACACTTGGCGGATTGGAGCAACACAGCCCTCCCCATGCCACGTTCATTACATTCGGCCTTCCGGCAGCGTCATACGTCCCCACAATAAAGACCGGGGTTGGATATACAATGGTCTTTGCTCCTAAAGATTTTTTCATAGTTTCCCTCCATAATTGCGTGCAATAAATAACGCCTTATGTAAAAAATGCATCATAATTTTATTTTATCATATTTGCAAGAAACAAACTCCAGCGGATTACAAAGAGTTGCGACACTACGATCACTCATTGTTTTCCAGTCAAGCTTTGCGGAATGAAAAGATTTCGGCAACTACGCCACAGAGACGTGCAAATGAGGCGCAATGGGGCAGTCCAAAAAGTAAATGGAACAAGATAAAGAGATAAAAGGTTTTTAAAGGAATAGTGATGAGGAAAATAGCGAGAGGACAAGAGTAAAACTGAGGAGGAAAATGTGATGGGCGATACCAAGACACTATACAAAGACGTGGAAATACCTAGAGAGAGGAAGAGGGCAAAGAAAAGGGGTAAGCCGGTATTTAAAGAATACAATCAAAGTCAGTTAATAGACGTACTGCGTAATTGTGCTATTTGAAACAACCTTATGGCTATGACAAATTCTAAATAGCAGGAGATAACAGCCTGAAGTTGACGAGTGCGGCAATGTTTCGAAATCTTCGATTGTAATCGGCCATTTTATGGCGATATACCTGGGCAAGGATTTGATATTTCTTCATACGACTGAAGACATGTTCAACGAGGATACGTATTCGGGAATGTTTCCTGTTAAAACGCCTCTCAGAAAGACTCAGGCTCTTATGATTGCGCCGTCTCTTTCCGGCAGTATAATCGTATGCTCAGGGTAGTCATTCGGAGCGCCATCGTATCCACGGTCTCCATAATGGACACTCTTCTCTCACATTCGTTTGAGACAAGTCTTTGGCAATTGTTCAGCCGTATTCTCCTGCTTGAAGATGTTATAATCACGAACTCTTCCCGGATAGCTTTTACTTACCTTAAGAATTTTCCCCCTGGTATTTATTGTAATTTGCGCCCTAATGGTATGCCGTTTCTTCTTTCCGGAATAGTTACTCTTTTTGTATCCTCTTTTTCGGCCTTCGCCTTTGTTGCTCTTTAGCATCTGTTACAACCTCTGCAAATTCAGGGCATACAATGAGCAGCTCCTCAAAGGTAGAAACTTTCTTGACTCCTTGAGAAATCCGATGTCTTATCGATTGACTCAAAGAAGAATCAGCGGCTTTTTCTATCAGGGGTTCCATTTTAATCCTCAGCCTGCAGGCATTACTTGGATGAATGCCAAAGAGATACCATCAGTTCATCGATAAGGTAATGACGGTAAAATACTAAAATGAACAATAATTTATCTTCTAAAGCAGAGAGTTTATATTTTCTCCCCTGTCCCAGGGCACATTTTCTCTCCCTTTGGGATAATTGTTTTTCCTCTGTCTTTGCCCATAATGGGTTGGGTTTTATACAAAATTCTGTAAATCATTCTCCCGTCTACCTTATTCGGCCCTTTTGTTATCGTCTCATATTTCAGTATACTTCACTCCCCTTCAGGGATAGTATGCCATTTTATTTTAATTATGCATTAGGTTTATTTATTAAAAATTCTATTAAATTCTGTGAAACTCCTGCCGATAATTGCCTCAGGTACCGTAAAAACGTAAAAGACTTGACTAGTCGGTCTGAAAATTCGTGTGTTTAAATAGGATAGCGGGTTTCTTCTCATAGGGAATATGAGGGAAAACAGCAAAACAAGGAGGTTCATAGATGAGTACGAGAATTAATACAAATATTAGTGCGTTAAATGCCTTAAGATCATTGAACAATATCTCTGATCGTTTATCTGTTTCTCAATTAAGACTGGCTACAGGCAAGAGGGTCAATAATGCTGGGGATGATGCCGCCGGTTATACCATTGCCAAAAAGTTAAATGCCCGTTCAGAAGGTCTTGGTCAGGCATTAAACAATATTGGTTCTGCCAAGAACTTGGTATCAGTTGCGGAAGGTCATTTGAATAATATCGTTGATATCCTGACACAGATGAAGACAAAAGCGACTCAGGCTGCTGACGATTCACTTGGCACAGCAGAGCGTACAGCCATTAAATCGGAACTTGCCGCGTTGTCGACACAAATCAATCTTGAGGTTACACAGGCTACATGGAACTCAAAATCCATCTTTGCTGGTACGGGTTCGAGCAATGCCACAGCCGGTAACGCACTGTTCAAATTTCAGATCGGTGCTGGAAATAGCTCTACAAACGATCTATTACAGTTTAACCTGCTCAAAACAGGCAACGTTAGTCTTGAAAGTGGCAATGTAGGTTTTCGTTCCTCCCAGTTAAGACTTGATTCCTCAAGTGGCGCAACACGTCTCAGTGGCAATACCCTTGCGGGTTCATTGGTAGGTTCATCAGCGTCTGCTCAGGCATTAATGGGCAGGATAGATAGTGCTATTGCTGATGTATCAGAGGCATTGAGCTATATCGGTTCTGTGGTTAATAGGCTAACCTATCAGGAAACAAGCTTGACCGTTGCCAAGACAAATACTGAGGCAGCAAGGAGCCGAATTGAAGATGCTGATATGGCATATGAACAGTTAAATGCAACAAAGCTGCAGATATTACAACAGACGGCCAGTTCAATGCTTGCACAAGCAAATGCAGGGCCGCAGTCCATACTTAGTCTTTTCAGATAATATAATTTTAATACTGGGGATGGGTTTTCCCATCCCCAGTATTATGTGTTTCATTAAGGAATATCCTCTCAGGAGCTTCATCACATGGCAATATCATCATCTATAACATCTGCATTTAGTAACAACTCGAATCTCAACTTACTGGTTAGTCAATACATGGCTCTAGAGCAAAGTCCGCTGAAATCCCTGAACACTCAAAAAACAAAACTAAATGCCAGCTTAACCATTTATAGCGATTTAAAGTCAAAACTTTCTGATCTTCTGACCGCATCAAAAAATTTAGCCGATACTAGTTCAAGTTCCATATACAATTCCAGAATTTCAAGTTCTGATGATGAAACAAAGGTGGCTGCATCTGCTGGTATTAGCGCAGCGGTAGGAACTTTTCAAATCCGTGTTAAACAGTTGGCCACGGGCGCTTCAATACAGAGTACCGGTGATTTAATAACAAAATCCGCCGCTAAAAGCACCTCAAAAGTAGCGCCAGGCACTGGCACAGTTGACGTAACAAAGAGTTTTGCCACAGCAGGGTTTGCAAATGGCCCAGATGGAACGGTAACAATTAATGGACAAAATTTTACTTTGGCTGATTATAGCACGGTGCAGGCATTCATGGATGCTGTTAATAATGATGTAACGGCAAATGCAAACATTTACTATAGCAAGACCGAAGATAGGTTCACTATTGAACAAAAGGATACAGATGCAGATTTGGTCATTTCTGAAACTGGCACAAACCCGTTTTTCACTCAAACAAAAATAGCCGTTGGCACTTATACAGGTAATGGCAATACAGGCATACGGAGTGACGTGTTACTGTCCAAAGCGAATTTTGATACTCCGCTGGTCAGTACTACTTCTGGAAGTTTTACAATTAATGGTGTAACAATCACATATAATACCGACACGGATACACTGGATAATGTTCTTTCTAAGATTAATAGCTCCACGGCTAATGTAACAGCATTTTACGACGACTCACTCGATAAGGTACTTATTAAATCTAAAGGAACTGGAAGTACAGATACGATTACACTAGCGGATGTAAGTGGCAATCTTTTGAGTGCATTGAAATTGGATAATGCAACCCAAACTAATGGAACTGATGCATTACTCACTATAAACAGCACTAATACAGCAAATCAAATAACCAAAAGTACAAATACCTTTACGATAAATGGTACCTCATATATCCTTAAAAATACGAATGTCACAAATTACACGGATACCACATATACAACTGTCACGATAAATCAGGATACGAGTTCTATTCAATCCAAAATTACCGGTTTCCTGGACAAGCTCAATTCGGTGGCAGATTTTATAAAAAGCAATTCTGGCATAGATGCAAATACCAAGGCACGAGGTCTACTTGCAGGCAATGCAGCTTTTACCAGTTTAAGGAGCCAACTATATAATAAATTAACGGGACAAGTGACCGGTCTTGCTGCTGGCGATCCTGACAATCTTAATAAAATTGGTATAACCGTTAACAGCAGTCTGAAGGCCAGCTTGTTTGATACTTCCAAATTTAACAATGCCATTATCTCCAATCCAAATGCAGTTGAAAATCTCTTTGATTCTGCGAATGGTATCGCAAACAAAATAGTGAATCTCGTTAAACCTTTTGTGGAGAGTTCCTCACCTACCAGGAATTCCATTATTGACGAAACCGTAAACGTTATCACTAAACAAGCGACTGATATTGACGCGAGGACCTCACGTATGCAAGAACGTTTAAATATAAAAGCAAATCAGTATCGTCAGCAGTTAACTAAAATGCAAGAATTGTTAAATAGTGCCGTTCTTCAAGGAAATCAGATTATGTCTTTTACTAACTCCTTATCCGCTTACACTTTCTAGTAACTTCTTATCGTAATGTAATATTTTAAAACGACAAGTTAAAAAAACCAATTTAAGAATAATAATTTTGTTTATGGACACAGAAAAAATAATAAATATTCTTACTGAATTATTGGAAGATTATAAAACACTTTTCAACTATACTAGAGAGATTAAAAGGACACTATCGGAAAATTATAATGAAAACATTTTAGAAAAAAATATTATAAAAAGAGGGCTGTTAATAAATAAGATTACCTCAACCGCAAAATATTATAATACCATTAAAGGTTGCAGTAATTTTGCCGATAATATTAAGTGGAAAGCACGAGCAAATGAAGTGCTTCAAGAAATCCAACAGCTATTAGATAACACGATCCTCTTAGACAACGGGATTGCATCTATAATAAAACAACGCATTAGAGATGTCACCTTTGATCTGGAAAAGATACAAGAGGGTAAACATTTTGTAGATAGCTTAAAAAAACATTTTAATGTTACACCCTCGTTCATTGATATTTGTGGATAATTAAAAGTGTCAATATTTCTCTATAACTTTAAAAAGGAGTCAGGAAAATATGATTTCAACAAGAAAAGCGAGTAGTAGTGCCTATCTGGAACAGGAGATTATGACTTTAAATCCACTCCAACTTTTAATCAAGGCTTATGATGCAGGAATAAGCGCTTGTAATCGTAAAGATGAGCACAAAGCAAGCGCAGTGCTTTCTGAGTTAATAGACTCGCTCAATTTTGATTATGCTGAAATTGCCAATTCATTATTCAGATTATATGAATACTGTATGCGCGAGGTTAAACGTGGCAACTTTGATGTTACTTTAAAAATCTTAAAAGAATTACGTGAAACATGGGTTCAAGCGCAAGACAACACACCTTATATTGTATCTCAACCATGCAAACTGTGAAATCGAAAAAATTTCTTGTAACTATTTAATTATGAAATAAAAAGATGAGCGAAAAATAGGAATTGGCAATCTATTGAAAATAACGGATCTATAGTCTGTTGCTGGTTATTTATTTGCGCTAATCTATGTACGGCGAGCACTTGAATGGTTACTATGATATTTATATATTTAAAGGCAGATGTATGGAAACACATAACATTCAAGACATCAATATATACAATGTTTACAACATATACAGTAATAGGGATGCTCCGGGTAAAAAAACTATTACCACAGACAAGAATACTCTAACATCTGAAGCACAAAAAAATTTAGCAATTAAAAGAAGCGATAATGTTGATAAGCCTGCACTTTCGTTGTTAAAAACATCTCCGCTCACCACTCCGCCTCTTCCAGAAACAGAAATTATCATGTCCGTAGAAAAAGATTTAAATATCGTCATTACCACGGTTAAGGATAAAAATAAAGGCGAGATAATCAGACAAATCCCTAATGAAGAAGCCGTTGAGAGATTAAAATTATTTAAAAATAGTCAAAAACAACAACCGTTAAAACATAACAGTTTGTTTCTATATAATGACCACCATTAACCGTTACGTAATCACTTATTCTTTACAATATTTTGGTAACAAAGGTACATTATCAGCATAATATCGGCAATCTTATTATATGCCTAAAGAGCAGTGGAATAAGTTGTCAATAGACGAATTATATTCATTAATTGACAGCATTGTCCGGTTAAGTATTTGCGTAGTCATAATTTTTTGTATGTTTTTTGAAATTGTGTTGAGAAAAGATTCCAAAATCAAGATTTCGAGCCTCATTGTTAATCTTTATTCTCAGTTCCCTGAC
>WBZR01000944.1_pt1 | contig 32756 bp, 31 predicted proteins | sample 5204231 | NCBI WGS metagenome assembly WBZR01 (sample SAMN12412403, study PRJNA552823) | activated sludge metagenome | isolation source: activated sludge from anammox sidestream of wastewater treatment plant... | place: USA: Virginia | collected 2017-08 | reverse complement strand
CGGCATGAGCCTGGATGCAAGGTCTGCACCGGGGCGATCTTACCAGTCGGTACGAGCATCCATCGGGCCTTGTCCGGAACCGGAGCTGCTCCCAGCACCGTACCTAAGCTCAGGAGGAAGTCCTACCATGCAGAACGATTGGAAGATCCGATCCTTCGTCGTTGCGCTTGCCGCGATCGCCGCTGCTACGGTGTTCGCGCAATGGCCCTTTGCCCTACCGCTCCTCGGGATCAACCCCGACTCCGCTCGAAGCCAGGCTCAAGCCGAGGGCCGCCCTCCTGGAAAGGTAACGGTCTCCGGCAACGAGGTCACCGCAAGAGAAGTCTTCGACCAGCTTCGGAAAGCGGGCGCAAACTTCGTGGTTGACGCCGAGGCCGTCCCCGCCGAGAAGAAGCTCTCGCTCAACCTGGTCGCCCAAGATCCCGAGTCTGCGGTGAAGGCGGTGGCGAAGGCCCTTGGCATGACGGCTACCAAGGAGGGCGAGATCTTGATCCTCGCGCCCGCGCATACGCTCGCATGGACCGCCGCCCCGTGGGGGGCGCATCCTGACGCTGAGTCCGAGAAGCTGCTCGAACAATGGAAGGAAAAGCTCGCGGTCCCCGGCGAGTCGTTCCGCTTCGACTTTAAGGACAAGGACGCGCTCAAGGCATTGCCCAAGATCCTGGAAAAGCTCCAAGGCGGTGAGGAGACCGCCGTTCCCGGAAAGGTCCTGGAAGACCTCGAAAGGCAGAGCGCGGCCCCGCTCGATCTGGCCAAGCTCGTGAAGAGCCTGACCCCGGCACAACTCGAGATTCACAAAGCGAAAGGCTATCTCGCGCTGGAGGACCTCACGCCCGAACAGCGGAAGATGCTGGGAAGAGTGGCCGAGGGCAAGGGTCAGATTGAACTCAGCTACAACGACGGGAGGACGACGATCACGATCCGCTCGAAGTAGCTATTCCAGGGATGTGCCGTTGATGTTGAGGGAAAAACTGTAGCCGAACATTTTTGCGGCGCGGCGGCACATCACCATCCTCGAAAGGAAAATCTCGAAGTACTCCATCACGGTGGCGAAGCTGGTGTCCACGTCGAGCATGAGGGTCACGACTTTGGCCGTCTTGTCCATCTCGACCTTGCTCTTTTCCACCGCGTAGTTCACGCGGTCGTGGATGTCGAAGCTCTCAAGGATCGGGTTTTGCACCCTGGAACGGTGTACGTCCCCCTTGTCGGCGATGATCACGGCCGCTCCCATGAGGCTGGTCGGTACGCCAGCGAGCTCCTCATGGTTCCCGATCGCGCCGAGGATGGGCGCGATCTCCTCCGCTCCCATTCCCATCCTCGCAAGGAGGTCGCGGGCGATGTTCGCCCCGGTCATCGGGTGGTTGATCCGGTTGATGACGTTCCCGATGTCATGGAGGTAGGCGGCGATCGTGCCAAGCTCCACGTCGCGCGGCTCGCTCTCCAGCTCCTCCATGATGTAGCGCGTGATCCCGGAGACGATGCCCACGTGGCGGTGACCGTGCTCCGTATAGCCCATCGCGCGCATGACCTCGTTCGCACCGTCAATATAGGCCCGGACTTCCCGGTTCGCCCGCACTTCGTTGAGGGTCACCTGGCGAGCGGCCCGAGCGGCCTCAGCCACGATCGGTGGGCCCCTGGACGTACTGCGCCCTCTTCCCGTGCGCGAAGCGGTTCAGCCAGTAGTCCACGCCGTAAGGTCCGGAATAGGCCTGAATCCGCTGCACCGCGCCGAGCCGAGGGTGCCGAAGCGGTGAAGGCATGGGGGCAGAGCCCGCCAGAGCGATCGCTTCGAACTGGATGCGCCTCCCTCCCCAGTCGAAACCGCGCAAGAGGGCCCTGTTCTTGGGAAGGGCGCCATAGGGGAGCGCGAAGGTCTTGGGCTTGACGCCGAAATCTGCCAGGTACTCAAAGCCGTAGGCCAGCTCTGACTTCACGCGGGAGTCGCTGACCTTGGAGAGGTCCACGTGGGTTCGAGAGTGCCAAGCGATCTCCGAGCCCCAACCCAACAGCATCCGCACTTTCTTCGCCCCCAGGCCGTGCTGCTCGAACGGGCCGTTCGGGTTGACGAAGAACGTGGCGCGGACGGGAAAGTCGGGCCGCTTTCGGGCGAACGCAAGCCACAAGCCCACGAAGCACTTGGGATCAACGGTTCCATCCTTGAGGAGCCGGAACTGCGACACTGCCGAATCGTCGAACGTGAGCACGACCGGCGACTCCCCCGGCTTGAGCGGCATCTTCCGCGATACGTATTCGGCGAGCGTCACCGGTCGAAACCCGGAGGCGTACAATCGGGCAAGATCCTCCTTGAAGTTCGCCTCGGACCGAACCATGTACTTCTCCACCGGGCCCGTGCGGTGGTACATCAAGATCGGGACGAGCCCGTCCTCGTTCGCCGGGCGCGACGGCACGTTGGCGGGGGGCGGCGCGGCAACCGGCAACGCCACATCCACCCTGGGCGAGGCAGGGCCCGACAGTGCCGTGAAGACTGCGCACGACAAAACCACTGCGGAACTCCTGAACAAGATAACCGGCAATTTGCACCAAGAAGTAGGAAGTACCACCTATTCTATCGGATAGGAGGAGCCGCTTGCCGACCGTTGGGCCGTGCGGCATCCTGATGCTGGGCAAGGCACCGCAGGTACATTCCTTACCATGCTGGATCGCCAGCTCTTGAGAAAGGATCCCGAGGCCGTTCGCGCGGGCACGGCCCGGAAGGGGATCGAGGCTCCGCTCGACGAGTTTCAAGACACGGACGCCTCCTGGCGCGCACTCCGGCTTGAATTGGACAAGGCCAACGCCGAAATGAACGAGGCAAGCAAGTCCATCGGTGCCTTGATCGGCGCAGGAAGGGCCGAGGAGGCCGAGCAGGCCAAGGCTAGGACCGCAGAGATCAAGGCACGCATCAAGGATTGGGGCGACCAGGAACGGGATCTCGAGGCCCGTCTATCCGAGATTGAGCTTCGATTCCCCAATCTGCCTCACGAGAGCGTGCCCGATGGCGCGACCGAAGCCGACAACGTAGTCGTTCGGCAGTGGGGCGAGAGGGTCGAGGGCGACCGCCCCTCCCACCACGAGATCTGCGAGAAGTTGGGCTGGGCCGACTTCGAGCGGGCGGCGAAGTTGAGCGGCAGCGGGTTCGTGGTCTATCGCGGGAGAGGGGCCCGCCTGCACCGCGAACTCATCCGCTTCATGCTCGACCTTCAAACGATCGAGCGAGGATATGATGAGGTCTATCCGCCTGCGCTTGTACTTCCCGAGACCCTGGTCGGGACGGGGAACCTTCCCAAGTTCGAGGACGATTTGTATAAGGTTCGGGATGATCTTTACTTGATCCCAACCGCCGAAGTCCCCGTGACCAATCTCTTTCGCGACGAGATCCTCGAGCCCTGGCAGATGCCAACTCGGCTCGCGGCGTTCACCCCTTGCTTCCGACGCGAAGCCGGTGCGGCGGGGCGCGACACGCGAGGGGTTCTTCGCACCCACCAGTTCGAGAAGGTCGAGCTCGTAAAGTTCACGCGACCCGAGGAAAGCTACGCGGAGCTGGAGGGCCTGGTCGAGGACGCCGAGGTCGTCTTGCAGCGACTGGGACTCCACTACCGCGTCGTCCTCATTTGCGCGGGCGACATGGGGGACAAGGGCTGCAAGCAGTACGACATCGAGGTCTGGGCGCCCGGGGAGGGCCGCTACCTCGAAGTCTCGAGCTGCACCAACTTCGAGGCGTTCCAAGCCCGCCGGGCCAATATCCGGTTCCGGGCCGAGCCTGGGGGCAAGCCCGAGTTCGTGCACACTTTGAACGGCTCTGGACTCGCGGTTCCCCGCCTCTACGCAGCGCTCGTGGAGACCTATTGGGACGGTGCCGAAGTGAGAGTCCCCGCCGATCTCGATGCCTGACCCATGAGCCCAATCGAACCCGCGCGTGCGAAGACCGCCGAGGTCGAGAGGTTCTCGGGTTGGGGCAACCACCCGGTGGTCCCCGCAAAGCTTCAGAGGCCCGAGCGGAGGAAGGGCCTGCGGCCCGTGGGGGCGTCGAGCCTTGCCCGAGGTCAGGGCCGATCCTACGGCGACGCCGCGCTCAACTCCTTGGGCACGCTCGTACTCACCGAGCGGCTCGACCGACTGCTCGGCTTCGATCCCAAGACGGGCGACCTAACCGCCGAGGCGGGCGCAACCCTCGAGGACCTCATCGAGGCCCTACTGCCCCTCGGATGGTTCCTCCCCGTCACGCCCGGAACCCGGTTCTGCTCGTTGGGAGGTTGCCTGGCCGCCGACGTCCACGGGAAGAACCACCATGTGGCAGGAAGCTTCAGCGCCCATGTGCGATCGTTCGAGCTTGTCCGTGCCGATGGAGGCACCGCTTGGGTGACCCCTCAAGAGGATCCGGGGCTCTTCTGGGCGACCGCAGGCGGCATGGGCCTGACCGGAATGGTCTCGACGCTCACACTGCGCATGAAGAAGGTCGAGACGTCGTGGATGTCCGTCACCCACTCGCCGGCCCGATCCCTTGACGAGCTCTTCGACCTGCTGGACGACCCCGTTCACGACGCTGAGTACTCTGTAGCCTGGATAGACGGCATGGCCTCGGGATCGAGCCTCGGTCGAGGCGTCCTCATGAGCGGCGAGCACGCCGCGCCCGACCAGGTCCCTTCCGGGCGCGCTGCCCTTGATTGGTCCCCCGAGCGGACCAAGTCCCTCCCATTCTCCTTGCCGAGCTGGGCGCTCCATCCCTTGGCGGTCAGGTTGGGAAACTCGGTCTACCATTGGGCCCAGGGGCGCCGAGGGCGGTTCGTTTGCCCGATCGAACCCTTCTTCTATCCCTTGGACTCGATCCAGCACTGGAACCGGATGTACGGCAAGCGCGGCTTCTTGCAGTACCAGTTCGTCGCCCCTCCAGAAACCGCGAGGGCAACGGTGAGGACCGTGGTCCAGTCCTTGGCGGACGGAGGCTACGGCTCCTTCCTGGGAGTCCTCAAAAAGTTCGGGCCCCAAGGGGAGGGGTTGCTCTCCTTCCCGATGCCGGGGCTCACTCTGGCCCTCGATGTCCCGATGCGGCACGGGATCGAAGCCGTCCTCGACCGGATGGACGCGGTCGTCGCGGACGCGGGCGGACGGGTCTATCTCGCGAAGGACGCCCGTTTGGCTCGCGCTGCGTTCGAGCGGATGTACCCCCGGCTTGAAGAGTTCCGCCAGGTCCGCGAGGCGTGCGACCCGTCGTCGAGGCTGGGGAGCGACCTCGCAAGGAGACTCGGCCTGGCATGACCCGTGGCCCGGTCTTGATCCTGGGTGCGGGAAGCACGATCGCCCGGCACATCGGTCTCGAGCTCGCTCAAAAGGGCCACGTGGTGGTGCTGGCAGGCCGGGACACAGAGGATCTTGCCGCGAGTGCGAGCGACGTCACGATCAGGACCGGTCGCGCGTGCCTCGTACAGTTCTTCGACGCGACCTTGGAGGGGGCGGGGCGGCTCGCGATGGAGGCCACGGAGCGAGAGACCGGGCCGCTCGAAGGGGTTGTCATGGCCGTGGGTTACCTGGGCTCGCAAGAGGAGGCCGAGCACGACCCGGACGAGGCCGCCAAGGTCATGGAGTCCAACTACACGGCCCCTGCCCGAGCGCTGCTCGATGTGGCGACCGTCCTCGAGTCCCGAGGGGGCGGTTGGATTTGTGCCCTCTCCTCCGTGGCGGGCGACCGCGGCCGGCGCTCGAACTACCTCTATGGCTCGGCGAAAGCGGGATTGACCACGTTCCTCCAGGGACTCCGTGCCCGACTCGTCCACTCGGGTGTGGCCGTGATCACGGTCAAGCCCGGCCCCGTGGACACTTCGATGACGTTCGGCATGGGAAAGCTCCCGCTCCTCGCACAGCCCGAGGAGGTGGCGTCGAGAATTGTGGAGGCGATCCAACGTCGCAGGGACGTGGTCTATGTCCCGGCACCGTGGCGTTGGGTCATGGCCGTCTTTCGGCTCGTTCCCGAGCGCCTCTTCAAACGCCTCAAGCTCTAGGTAGCATCGCACCGTGCGGTTGACGCAACTCGCCTCTTGCGCTGGTTGAGCGGGCAAGCTGGGCCCTGCCCAGTTGGCCGACGTGCTCGGTCGCCTTCCTCAACGTGACGACCCGCGGCTGTTGGTCGGTTTTTCGACCTCGGACGACGCGGGGGTCTTCGTCATGCCCGACGGCAGTGCGATCGTCCAGACCTTGGACTTCTTCCCCCCCATCGTGGACGATCCTTTCGACTACGGGCAAATTGCCGCGGCGAACGCCTTGAGCGACGTGTATGCGATGGGCGGGACCCCCCTCACCGCGCTGAACGTTGCTTGCTTCGACCCTGACCAGGCACCTGCGGAAGTGTGGGCCGCCGTGCTCCAAGGGATGCACGACAAGACCATCGAGGCGGGCGCGGTGCTTTTGGGCGGGCACACCGTGAACGACCCCGAGCCGAAGTTCGGCATGGCCGTCACGGGCATCGTCACCCCAGAGAGAACCCTCCAGAACGACCTCGCGCAGCCTGGAGACCGTCTCTGGCTCAGCAAGCCGCTGGGCACGGGGATCGTCGCGACCGCCGCGAAGAACGACGGAGCGACGCCGGAGGAGCTTGCGGCGGCAGTTGAGGCCATGAAGAGGCTGAACCGGGACGCTTCGCGGGCGGCGCTCGCGGCCGGGGCACGCTGTGCCACCGACGTCACCGGCTTCGGACTGGCAGGGCACCTCTCCCACATCGCAAAAGCCAGCAAGGTGACGATTGAGGTGAGGGCAGTAGCCTTTCCGGTCTTGCCAGGGGTCGAGAGGCTCCTGGCCGAGGGCCACAGCACTGGAGGCGCGCGCCGAAACCTCGCCCATTGGGCGGACTCGATCGAGTTCGACCCTTCGGTCCCCGATTGGCGGCGGGAGGTCGTCCTCGACCCTCAGACCAGCGGGGGCCTCGCGGTCGCATGCGCGGGCAACGTGGAAGGGTTCGTCGAGATCGGCCGGATCGTGGAGGGAGGACCATCTCTTCGGGTGGTCTAGCCCTTCGAAGCTGCTTCAGTGATCCGCTTCTTCCACTGGTCAATTTGCACGAGGGCCTCGATCGGGGTCATGCTGGAGACGTCGGTGGCTTCGATCTCCCGCGCGAGGGAATCGTCCGGCACGAAGAGGGACATTTGCAACCGGCTCTCCTGCGGGGCGGAGGCCGTGACCGGCCGTTCCGTGCCCTCAAGCTCCGCGAGCACGCCCTCGGCACGGCGGAGCACACTGGCGGGAACCCCAGCCATCTTGGCTACGTGAATGCCATAGGATCGGTCGGTCCCGCCAGGAAGCACCCGGTGCGACCATACGATCCCACCCTCGTGCTCCTCGACGGCGACCCGACAGTTCGCTATACCGGAGACTTGGCCCGCGAGCGCGTTCAACTGGTGGTAGTGGGTCGCGAAGAGGGTCTTGCAGCCGACCTGCGAGAGATGCTCGCACATCGCCCAGGCGATCGCCATCCCGTCAAAGGTGGAAGTACCGCGCCCGACTTCGTCCAGGACCACGAGGGACCGCTCGGTCGCATGGTTGAGGATGTTCGCGCTCTCCGTCATCTCCACCATGAACGTGGACTGTCCCAAGGCGAGCTCGTCCCTCGCCCCGACCCGAGTAAAGATCCGGTCGCAGGGACTGAGCCGGCACCCGGACGCAGGGACGAACGAGCCGATCTGGGCCATGAGGACGATGAGCGCGGTCTGTCGGAGGTAAGTGCTCTTCCCGCTCATGTTCGGCCCGGTGAGCACGACGCAACGGGTCTCTCCATCGAGCGTTGTGTCGTTGGGCACGAAGCCTCCTTGGGCCTCGACCACCGGGTGACGGCCCTGAACGATCTCCAACCCATCCAACTCCGCGATCTCGGGGCGGACGTACCGGTTCCTCACTGCGGCCTCTGCGAGGGCGGCTAAGACGTCGAGCGAGGCCACGGCCCTGGCACTGGCGACGATCGCGGGCGCCTCGGCGGCCACCTCCGCCCTCAGTCGGTCGAAAAGCTCGGTCTCCAGTTGGGCCGCTTTCTCTTGCGCCCCGAGGACGGCGCTCTCGTGCTCTTTGACCTCCGCCGTGATAAACCGCTCGGCGGCGGCCGTCGTCTGCTTGCGGACATAGTGGGCGGGCACCTTGTCCGCCTGGCTTCGGGGCACCTCGAGGTAGTAACCGAAGACGGAATTGTATCCCACCTTCAGTTTGTCAATCCCGCTCGACTCCCGCTCCTGCTGTTCGAGCCTGGCGATGAAGGTCTTCCCGTCGCGCTCGATCTCGCGCAGCTTGTCGAGCTCTGCATCGAACCCCTCGCGGAAGCAGCCACCCTCCCGAGCATGGTGCGGGGCGTCCTCGGAGAGGGCCGTGCGGAGCTTGAGATCCATCTCGGCATGGTTGCCGAGTTGCTCGCGGAGGTCGTGGACCAACCCGACGCCCACCTTGCGCAGGGTGTCGTCGAGCCGGGGAATCGCGGCAAGCGCGGACCGGAGGCGCAGGAGATCACGCGGACCGGCGACGCCTGAGACCGCACGAGCGACGAGCCGTTCCATATCGCCGAGCGTTGACAAAGCGTTGCGCGCGTCGGCCCGCGTCCCCCCGTGCTCCACGAATCGGGCCACCGCGTCGAGCCGACGCTCGATCTCCACCGGATCGAGCAACGGTTGCTCGACCCACCTCCGCAGGAGACGGGAGCCCATCGGGGTCGAGCACCGATCCAGCGTGGCGAGCAAGGTGAGCCTACGGCTCCCGTCCGACGAGTTTTGCGTGAGCTCCAGCGCCCGCCGGGTGGAAGAATCGAGCTGCATGAATCCCTCGATCGAGTAGTGCGCGATTCCGGAGACGTGGCCGAGGGAGAGCCCGCTCGCCCCGGCGTAGCTCACGAGCATGGAGGCAGCGGTCACCGCGGCGTCCCGGTCCTCGAGTCCAAATCCCCGCAGCGAGGCCACTCCGAACTGGCGGGTGAGCTGGGCCACTGCCCTCCCCGGTGGGAGCGGGCTGGATGGCGTTTGCACCGCCTCGCCCATCGGGACCTCACAACCCTGCTCCGGGACCAACACCTCCGCGGGCCGAAGCCGCGAAAGCTCCCCCAGCACCCGCTCCCAACCCTTCTCGCCATAGTCCTCGGTCGCCATGAACTCGCCGGTCGAAAGGTCGAGCACGGCCAGCCCGGCTTTGCCGTCCACTAGCGCGACGGCGGCGAGGAAGTTGTTGGCCCCCGATTCGAGGAGCCCCTCCTCGACGAGGGTCCCTGCGCTGAGCACGCGGCTCACCCCTCGCTTGACGAGCCCCTTGGCGAGCTTGGGATCCTCGAGCTGCTCGCAGAGCGCGACCTTGTGGCCCGCCCGCACGAGCCTGGCCAAGTACCGCTCGATGGAATGGTAGGGCACCCCGGACATCGGGATCCTCCCGTTCTTCCCGTCCTCCCTACCGGTGAGCGTGATCTCGAGGACACCGGCGGCGGTCTCGGCATCGGTTCCGTAGAACTCGTAGAAATCGCCGACCCGCATCGCGATGAGGGCGTCCGGGTGGGCCTCTTTCGCCTCCCAGTACTGTCTCATCATCGGCGTCTGTGGACGCATGCGCACTACGAGTATGGCTCCTACCCTCGTGCGCGTCCTGTCAGAATGTGACTCGATGAAGCGATTCGTGCTGAACTGGGTGGTCCTGGCGGTCTCCGTGGTCGCCGCCGCGCTCCTCACTTCGATGGTGATCCCTGGCGGGTTCGCGGTGGAACTGAAGGGCTTCGGGGACGTGGTCTCGCTCTTCGTGGCCACAGGCCTTCTCGCGATGCTCAACGCCACGCTCGGTAAGTTGCTCAAGCTCATTGCCATCCCCTTGAACTGCCTCACCTTGGGGCTGTTCTCCTTGGTGATCAATGCGGCGATGCTCATGGTGGTCGGGTCCCTTGGGCTCGGGCTTACGGTGAAGGGGTTCGTTCCCGCGTTTCTTGGGAGCATCTTGATCTCGGCGGTTTCAGCGGCCCTGGGGGCGTTCGTCAAAGACAAGAAGGATGACTAGGCGAAGGCCGATTCAGGGAAGGCTCCAGCGTCTCGTCGCCCCCGTGAGGGGCCTACGGCGCTACTTCTTCCTGGGCCTTGCCGGGGTGATCCTGTTCCTGGTCGGGACAGTCCTGAGCTTTCAGGTCTTCCTCAAGCCCTTCGCCGACCGTGTGGCGGGTTCGTGGAACCGTTTCCTCTCACAGTTCATGCCCTCGGCCAGCATCGAGGACACGAACCACATCCTGGGGGGCCTCCTCCTGTTCCTCGGCATCCTGCTCGCTGTCAAGGCTTGGTCCGACGCTCGGGAGCGACTGCTCCGGAACACCGACCCGACCTTGATCTCGGGGGCCTTTGACAGCTACCGCCACAAGCAGCTCCTCGCAAACGGGCCCAACATCGTTGCAATCGGGGGAGGAACGGGGCTCAGCACCCTTCTCCGGGGCCTCAAGCAGTACACGAGGAACATTACGGCGGTAGTCACCGTGACAGACGACGGGGGGAGCAGCGGCAGGCTCAGCCGAGAGATGGGGATCCTGCCCCCTGGCGACATCCGGAACTGCCTCGTCGCGCTAGCCGATGCCGAGCGGCTCATGACGGACCTTTTCCAACACCGGTTCTCGGCCGCGAGCGGCTCTCTGAGCGGGCACTCGGTCGGCAACTTGCTCCTCACAGGCTTCCTTGAGCGTGCCGGAGGGGACTTCGACGAGGCGATTGAGATGGTGGGCGAGGTGCTCTCCATCCGCGGGCGGGTCGTGCCCTCGACCAAGGACAGGGTTCACCTCAAGGCGCTCATGGAGAACGGTCGGGAGATCTGTGGGGAGACCGCGATCGTGGATTCTGGCCAGCGGGTCCGCAGGGTCTACATCGAACCCTCGAGCCCGACTGCGCACCCGGAGGCCCTGCGGGCGATCCAGGAGGCCGATGTCGTGTGCATCGGGCCCGGCAGCGTCTACACGAGCATCATTCCTAACCTTTTGGTGGGTGGCATCGCCGAGGCGCTGGAGGAGTGCCCCGCCCCCAGGGTCTATGTCTGTAACGTCATGACCCAGGTGGGCGAGAGCGAGTCGTTCACCGCCGCCGAGCACCTGGTCGCCGTTCAGGCTAACGTGCAGGGCCGCGTCTGCGACTATGTGATCGTGAACACCGCGACCCCCAGCGCGGAGACCCTGGACCGGTACAAGGGGTCCGGGCAGGACATTGTGGTGCCCGACGTGGACCGTCTACGCTCCATGGGCTACCGAGTGATCACGGGCGACTTTATGAACGAGTCCGACTATGTCCGCCACGACGCGATGCGCGTGGCCGCAAAGATCATCGAGCTGGTGCGCCCATGAACGGCAAGCTCGTCGTGCTCAGCGGCCCGAGCGGCGTGGGAAAGGACACCGTCTTCGACGCTTGGGCCTCCCAGGACCCGCGGGTGGTGCGAGTCGTCTCGGCCACCACAAGAGCACCGAGGGAGGGCGAGCAGGAGGGCGAGGACTACTGGTTCTTGAGCAAGGGCGAGTTCGAGCGACGGCGCAGGACGGGCGCGTTCCTGGAGGCCAAGAACGTCCACGGTGAGCAGTACGCCACGCCGAAGGCAGACGTCGAGTGCCTCCTTGCCCAAGGCAAGGTCACGGTGCTAAAGATTGACGTCCAAGGGGGCTTGGCGGTTCGAGAGATTTATCCGAACGCCCTTCTCGTCTTTCTTGCCCCGCCCTCCATGGAGGAGCTCGAGCAACGGCTCCGCAAGCGCGCCACGAACACGGAGGCCGACATCGAGCGAAGGCTCCGGAACGCGGCCCGCGAGATGGAGATGTCGCACGAATATGACGCGGTCGTGGTGAACGACAAGGTGGACCGCGCGGTCGAGGAGATCATGAGGCTGACTAGTGGCTAACGTGCTCCTAGGGGTCACGGGCAGCGTGGCCGCGTACCGTGCCGCCGATCTCGCGCGCGATCTCATGCGCGAGGGCCACGCCGTGAGGGTCCTGCTCACCCGATCCGCCGCACAATTCGTCACACCGTCGCTCTTCGAGGCCCTAACGGGACAGCCGTGCCTGGTGGACACCTTTGAAGAGCCCGAGCCGGGCCGGATGGCGCACATTGATTGGGCTCGATGGGCGGACGTGGCGGTGCTGGCCCCCGCGACCGCCGACTCGATCGTCAGGCTTGCGCAGGGCCGGGCGGAGGACATGCTGGGATCGTCGCTGCTCGCCTCCACGGCTCCTTGGGTGGTTGCGCCCGCGATGAACCCGCAGATGTACGCCTCCGACGCGGTTCGCGAGGCAATGAGCAAGCTACGGGCGAGGGCCGCGGCCATCGTCGAGCCCACGGAAGGCGACGTGGCCTGCGGCGAGAACGGCCAAGGCAAGCTCGCTTCCATCGGGGCGATCGCCGAGACCGTCGAGAGCGTGCTCGTGCGATGTCGGTTATGGGAGGGTTGCAAGGTGCTCGTGACGTCAGGCCCGACCCGCGAACCGTTGGACTCCGTCCGGTACCTGAGCAACCGCTCCAGCGGGAAGATGGGCTCGGCAGTAGCGCGGGCGGGCTTGCTGATGGGCGCGTACGTAACGGTGGTAGCGGGCCCGCAGAGCGAGCCGTTGCCGCTCGGCGTGAAGGAGGTTCGGGTCGAGACCGCGCAACAGATGCTCGATGCGGCACTCGCGGAGGCGCCTGGCTCTCACCTCATCATCGGGGTCGCTGCCGTCGCGGACCACCGTCCCGCCGTGGTCTTCGATGGCAAGCGCAAGCGGGACGGAGCCTATTCGTTAGAACTGGAGGAGAACCCCGACGTGATCGCAGCGCTCGCCGCCGCGGAGCCACAAGCGCTCACCGTCGCATTCGCGGCGGAAGTCGGGGAAGGCACGAAGGAAGCTAGGCGGAAGCTCGAATCGAAGGGCGTGGACGCCGTCGCGCTGAACTACGTGGCAGCTATAGGCCAGGGGATGGACGCGGACAGGAACGCTCTCACTTGGGTCACTGACGGTTCGGAAGAAGGGTCGAGCCCGATGTCGAAGCTCGCCTGTGCACTATGGCTGTTGGAAAAAGCGTTCAACATCCGAAACACCGGTTAGAATCACCTTATGCACCCTGTATTCCTCTTCTCCGTCCTCGCCGTCGGGCAGCGATCCATACCTTGGGACAACGTCACGATGGCGCTCGGCCCAGAGTCTGGACTCGTGCTGGGCGGGGTTCGACAGGTCGTCCCCGGCGACGTCATCGGCGATCGCGACTTTTTCGTCAGCCCGTATTCCCCCTACGCGGCCTACGTCACGTCTCCGGTGGTCGAAGACCGCCCTGGGAACGTTGTCCCCGAGACGGACACCGACCTCCAGATGCCCTGGTACGAGGTCGTTGACCTTCGGAACGGTCAATCATGGAAGCTCAACTTTGCTGGCCAGGCCATTTCTGCGCTGAGTTGGGCAACGAACGGTCGGACCCTCTTCGTATTCACGACGACCGAGAGTACGCCCAATCGAAACGTGTCTCATCAAGTATATGCGCACGACCTTGTTCGGAGGTCTTCCGAGCCGGTCACGGTGCCGAACGCGCTCGCCACAGATGAGGGTGTCTCCTTCAGCGGTGCGAGCTATCGCGAGAACGGCGGGTTCCCCATCATCGCGACGAACCCCGGTAAGTACAAGGGACCGATTTGGCTCGCCGTACCTTCGCCCGCTTCGGGCCTCAGTTGGATACCGTGGACGGCTCCCAGTCACGACGTCTACGGAGAATGGAGGCGGGACAAGCGCGGCTACTTCGTCTGCTTCCCTCCCGGAACCTCGAAAAGCTACACCCTCGACCCTGTCACCAAGAAGGTGACCGAGGCGCCTGCGGACCAGGTTGCGCTCTTGGAGAGCCGGGCCCCCAAGGGCATGGCGATGACGCAGGTCTACACGCCGATCGGGGTTTCCGGTGCAAAGGCCGACATGAGTTCGCTGTGGATCACCGCCGAAGATAAGGTGGACGCACTGGTGGCGCCGGAAGCCGAGTCGTACCGAGTCGCTGACAATTGGACGTGGGTCGCCTACTCGGCACGTGGGGGGCTCTACGTGCGCAATATGCAAGGGGTCGAGAGGGACTTCATCCTCGAGCAGCGCGAGGCGATCGAGCGAACCAAGGCTCTCTCCAGGGTGAAACAGATCGGCACTGCCTTGCAGATTTACGCGGCAGACCATGACGACGGAGTTCCTCCTGTCGGTTCAGTCCGGGATGCACTGGAGCCCTACCTCAAGAACTCCGACATGTTCGAAGGGTTTGTGTACACGTTCAAAGGTAACAACCTCAACAATGTTGACAACCCGTCCCAGGCGGAGGTCGGCTATATCCCGGTCCCCGGCGGCCGTGCCGTCGTCTTTGCCGACGGCCATGCGAAGATCGTGCCGAACCCGGCCTAGAGGGACGTGCCACACGCAGGGGCCAGGGCCCGCAAGGCGTCCATCAGACCGCCGAACTGAGCCGGGTCGAGGGCTTGACCAGCGTCACTGAGCGCAGTGAGGGGCTCGGGATGGGTCTCCACCATGATGCCGTCGGCACCGGCCACCAAAGCTGCCTTCGCCATCGGCTCGACATAGCGCGCCACTCCGGTGCCGTGCGAGGGATCCACGACCACGGGGAGATGGGTGTGCTCCTTGAGCACAGGCACGGCGGCAAGATCGAGGGTGTTGCGCGTATAGGCGCGGTCGAGCGGCATGATTCCGCGCTCGCACAGGATCACTTGGTCGTTCCCTTGGTTCAGCAGATATTCGGCCGCAAGGAGGAACTCGTCAATCGTCGCGCTGGGACCGCGCTTGAGGAACACCGGCTTTCGGCTCTGCCCAGCCTGGATGAGCAAGGGAAAGTTCTGCATGCTGCGGGCCCCGATCTGCAGGATGTCCACGTGCTCGGCGACGGTTTCCACCATGTCCGCGGCCATGACCTCGCTGATCGTGGTCAACCCGGTCTCTCCACCCACTTGTTGGATAATCTTCAACCCCTCCAACTGGAGCCCTTGGAACGAATAAGGGGAAGTTCGAGGCTTGAAGGCGCCGCCACGGAGCACCTTGGCACCGTTCTGCTTCACGATCTCGGCCGAGGTTCGGAACTGGTCGTAGGACTCGACCGAGCAGGGACCCGCGATAACGACGAACTTTTCCCCACCGAACGTGGCCGGGCCGACCGTGACTTTCGTGCCGATTCTGTGGAACTCTCGACTGGCTAACTTATATGGACTCGAAGTCTGAGTGACCTTACTCACGCCCTCGAGCCGAGCGATTTGCCCCTCGATCGAGGAACGCTCGTCGGTGCCCAGCGAGTCCGGCACCCCCACGGCCAGACGATCCTCGCCTGGCAGGACGAGAGGCTCGTGCCCATGGTCGCGGATGACCTTGCACACGGCATCAATCTGCGCTTGCGTGGCACCGAGCTGCATGACAACGATCATCGGAGCACGTAGAATACCGATATGGATCTCGCGACCCACCTGACTTTTGCTCTCGTTCTCACCCTGGGCCTGGCCTCGTGCGGCTGCGGCCCAGGCAAGGACGCGCTGACCGCGCACTCCAACGATGCCGACTTCCACGCGGCCCACACGCTGAGCAACGAACCGGTGACCGGGCTCAAGGGTGAGGACGTCCAGTTCGAAGTGAACGGGGACCCCAAGGGAGGCAAGGGCTATTGGGTCGCGACTGAGGAAGACCCGGACAAGGTCGTGATCGTGATCCACGAGTGGTGGGGCCTCAACGACTACGTTCGCAAAGTCGCGGACGAGTACGCAGCCGCCGTCGGAGGTGCAGCACTGGCTGTGGACCTCTATGAAGGAAAGGTCGCGACCGATGCCGCGCAGGCAGGCGAGTACATGAGGGCCGTGGACACTGCCAGGGCGACCAAGGTGCTCCAAGGTGCGATCTCCGCCTTGGAGAACGGCAAGCTCGCAAGCGGTGCCAAGCTCGCGACCGTGGGCTTCTGCTTTGGCGGTGGCTGGTCGCACCGGGCCGCGATCCTTGGGGGCGATTCGGTCAAGGCGTGCGTGATCTTCTACGGTCAACCGGAGACCGACCCAGCCGAGCTCGCCAAGCTCAAAGCCCCGGTGCTCATGGTCTGGCCCACCCAGGACAAGTGGATCAACAAGGCCATGGTGGACGGGTTCCGTTCTGCGATGGAGAAGGCGGGCAAGTCGCTTCGGGTCGAGGCCTATGACGCAGACCATGCTTTCAGCAACCCGAGTTCCACGGCCTACAACAGCGAGGACGCTAAGGATGCCTTCGCCAAGGCGACGGGATTCATGAAATCGTCCCTCGGAGGAGCCTAAGAAGGGTTGTCGCGCCGGGCTTGTCGAGAAGGACGTTGCCAGATTCGCAGTTCGGCAAGAGCAGGCACTTCGGGCAACCCTCCGCACAAGGGCAGGCTTCCAGGAGCGCGAGTGCAGCTTGGAGGAGCGCATTCCTTCGGCCAAACGCCTCCTCGGCGATCCCGGTGCCGCCCGGAAGCTTGTCCACGACGTAGACCACTGGCTCCAACGTGTCGGGCGCGGCGACGGCCCAAGACGTGGAGACATCGTTGCGGTCGCACCCCGCGATGAGGGGTGTGACGGCGGCTAGGCAGTGCTCGACCGCGTGAACAGCCTCGGGTCCCGCGGATGGTCCCAATTGTCCGAGATCGAGCCTTGCACCCAAAGTGTCCAGTTCGCAGGCGGGCAATTGGAGCGGTTCTTCGGAGATCAGTTCCGCACCCTCGAGGCTGAGCCGCCTGTAACCTAACACCGAGGTCGTGACCTGCACTCCCATCAGCCTCCAACGTCCTGCCTCCTCGATCTCGACCGTAGGAATCACGAGGGTCTGCACCGTGGGCCTGGTGAAGTAGGGTGCGTCCGTCGGTTCGATGTGGGCCGTGCCGTGCGCCAGGTCAAGGTCGCGCACGAGATACGGTTGTGCCCGATGTAGATAGACGGCGCCCGGATGCACCTCCTGCATCGCCCTCCATCGCTCCATCTCCCCCAGCACGGTTCCGCCGAGGCTGAGCGATACTGACTCTGAGGAGGCCGCCCGGAGACCGACGTTCCTGGCGGGCGAGAGATGGTCTGGCACGACGAGCATCCCATGGGCCATGGAGGCTTGCCCCGACTCGACGAGCGAGCCTGCCATCTCCGCCGCGGCGGGGCCCAAAGTATCGAGCTCTGACGCGCTCACGGGACGCTCGTACGCAGCGCAGCGAAGCTGGGCCAGGGCGACGTAGGGGTTGTCCAGCTTCAACGAACCATGCTCGTATGCGCTCGCGACGAGGCGCTCGGGCTCCTCGGCCAGCAGGTTTTCCAGAGCGTCGGCGTGGGCGATCAGGACAACGGTCGAGTCCTTGCCCGCCCGGCCCGCCCGCCCCGCTTGCTGCCAGAAGCGTGACACCGCGCCGGGGTAGCCGTTCACGATCACACACTCGAGCTCGCCTACATCAATCCCAAGTTCCATCGCGCTTGTAGCTACCATGCCCGTCAGGTCGCCTTCAAAGAGCAGCCTCTCGATCTCGCGCCGTTCCTTCGGGGTGTAGCCCGCACGGTATGCCTCGATCTTGTTAGGATCGAGGCGAGCGTCCTTCAGCGCTTTCCTCGCCGAACGAGCCATCAGCTCCACCGACGGTCTCGACCGGCCGAACGCGAGGGTTCTGACGCTTTGGGAGCACAGCCGGGCCAGCAAGCGCGCGCTCAGGGCGTTCGGGCTCGGGCCGTCCAGTTCGTTCGGTACGGTGATGAGCGTCTGGTCCCCCTGGGGCCCACCGTCCTGCACGACGGCGTCGAACGTCAGCCCAGTGAGATCGGTGGCGGTCACGAGCGGCTCCGCGAGCGTGCCGCTCGTCAGGATGAAGCGGGGCTCGGATCGGGACCACTCGCACATTCGGCGCAACCGCCTCACGACGAGCCCTACGTGCGCCCCGAAGATCCCTCGATAGGCGTGGGCCTCGTCCAGGGCGACCACTTTCACCGCCCGCCAGAAGGGGAGCCACACCTCGGGGTAAGGGAGGATCCCGACGTGGAGCATGTCCGGGTTCGTGAGGATGACCTGCGCCGATTTCCGAGCCGCTGCCCGGTGACCTTTGGGGGTGTCTCCGTCATAAACGGCGCAGCGAAAGTCCCCAGAGAAAAGGATCTCGATCTTCTGAGCTTGGTCTTGGGCGAGCGCCTTGGTGGGATAGACGATCATCGCTCGCGCCGCCGGCTCGCGGCGCAGGTTCTCCAGGATGGGGATCAGGTAACAAAGCGACTTGCCGCTGCCGGTGCCCGTCGCGACCACGACGTTCTTCCCCTTGGCGTGCAACTCCACCGCAGTGGCCTGGTGCGAATAGAGGGAGCCCAACCCCGCAGAGCGGAGCCGGTCAAGGGTCCCCGGGTGCAGGTGGTCGGGCAATGGACACAGCGTGGCGCCATGACCTGGGAGTGCGAGCGAACGGTGTCGAAGGCCGTCCAGCGAGTCCAAGACGACCGAGAGCGCGTCCACGCTCAGTCCAGGTCGTCGAGCACGGGATCTCGCCCGCCGCGCTTGCCCGTGAGCTTGACCGCCATGATCGAGGCAAAGAAGAGCAGCGTGAGCGGGATCGCCATGGCCATCATCGTGAACGGGTCGCCCGAGGGGGTCAGGATTGCCGAGAGGGCGAAGACCGCGACCACTGCCTGGCGCCAATATTGCGCGAGCATCGCGGGACTGATGATTCCGACCTTTGTAAGGAAGAAGGTGACCACAGGGAGTTGGAACCCGATCCCAAACGCGAGCACGAGCTTCACGATGAGGAAGACCATGGTTCCCGGTTCCTGGTAGAGGGACGTGTTCGGGAAGCTAGCGAAGAACCCAGCGAACCATTGGAACGCCGCGGGGAGCGTGATCCAACCCACGCCACAACCGATCAAGAAGAGGAGCACGCTGATGGGTGCAAGGATCTTGATGGGTCGCTTCTCGCTTCTTTTCAGGCCTGGCGCGATGAAGCCCCAGAGCTCCCACACAAGATAGGGGAACGAGACGGTCAGCCCGATGTAGAACGCGAGTTTGAGCTGCAGCATGAACGGCTGCGTAATGCTCGTGAAGGGCTCTTGGAAGTTGACGCCCTTGGGCACGTTGGCTCGGACGACTTCGGAGAGCGCGGCGTACACCGGCATGGCGAGAAACCACCCGACGACGCAAGTGAGCACCAGGGCACCGAGTGCGCGGAGCACGCGGCCACGAAGCTCTTCTAGGTGCTCCCCCAAAGTGGCGCGGAACTCGTCCGGGTTCTCCCCGGACGAGTTCCGCTTGGGCCCCGGTTTGACTAGGGCCATGGAGCTACCTACTTCTCGAGCTCAACGTTGACGCGCATGCTGACGCGAACCACGACCTTGGTGCCACCGCCGCCGCCAGCACGCTGGCCGAAGCCGCCACCCTGGCCTGCGCCGCCTGCCTGTCCGCCTTGGTTCGGGGTGAGTTCGTCACCACCGCCGCCTGGGCCCATCATGCCGCCGCCGCCCCGTCCGCCACGACCTCCACGAGTCTGCTGGAAGAAGGAGAACTGGCCGTCCGCCCCGAACCCGGGTCGGAACTCGAAGTCGCCAGGGCCGAACGGGGGCGGTACATCGGTGATCGAGTTCGCCGACCCCGCCGAGCCTCCACCGCCTGCCGCACCGGCTGCGGTGGGGCCGCCCGAGGTGCCTGCCGCGGTGGGGCCGCCGGAGCCGCCGCCGCTTTGGGTTTGGGCCGGGGCCTGGTCAATCAAGGACTCTTGGATGATCGCGATCTCGCGCCGGATGATGATCCCGCGATCGAGCGCGAGCCAGAGGGTCTCTTTGAGCTCCACCCGCTGGGCCTCGCCTTCGACCTGGTTCAGGTCGCGGACGTTCGCCAGAACGTCCTTGCCGAGCGCGACCGTCGAAGTCAGCTTGGCGCACGGGAAGTTCTTGTACCAAGTCACCCCTTCGAACTGTCCTCGTGCCGGAAGGGCCCGCATGTGCTTGTCCTTCTCCAGCATTTCGACAAGGTCGTCCGTCTCAAGGTTCGACATCATCTGCGAGGACTGCCAGATCTGGCCCGGCTTCACCGCGCCAGTCGGGAGCACGTACATGGGGACGACCGGGAAGTAAGCCACCTTGGGCGGGGAACCGTTCGTGCCTTCGAGCCCGAAGTAGAGGGGCAGTGCAGTGAAGACCTCTCGGCCCACGTCGTCCAGCCGCATGTAGATCGGATCCATTTCCTCGGGCCCGATCTGCTTCGAGGAGGAGCTGCCTGGCGGAATGATCGTCGCGAAGCCCTTGCCCTTGTCCGGGATGATCTGCATCCTGAGGAGCCCTTGTCGTTGACCGCTCACCGAGTAGGCATTGTCAATGGCGTGGAGGACGCGAACGTCCTGCTCCTCCGCCTTCGTGGTCACGCCTCGGCCTCCGAGCCGCGCCTGGGCCTGGCTGACGGTCTGGACTTCCTGGCTGATCATGTACTTGTACACATGCTCGGTGCCGGCGTTGTACCGGTATCGAAGCCGATAGCCGCTCGCAGGCACCTTAATGCTCGTGGAATTGTCCAGGGTGAGGTTCACGGAGGTGCGGCCCATGAGCTTGGGCGAGCCGTTGACGTCCTGGTAGAGAGAAAGTTCGACCGCCATCGGGCCGTCGGCGAGCTTGTGGGCCTGAGAGTCCAACCAATAGACAAAGTCGTTTCCGTCCAAGGTTGGGATCACGGCTTCCACGAACCTGCCATTGACCTTCACCCCGAGATAGCTGCTGTCGGGCATGCTGTTCTTTGGCACGCGAAAACCGACCGACTCTCGAACCGTCGAGCCGTCCACAGGGCGTCGGATGGTGAAGGCCGCTTGGGCCCAAGTCGTCGCCGCGAAGGACGCGGCGAGTGCGATTATAAGGATCCTTCGCATTCGATTGCTCCAGTAAACCGGCCCGTGAGCCAGCGACTAGTATACGTTGTGACGCAGCGGGACAGTGTGACGTTACAATGTCGGTCTACCGACCCCATCCCCCATACGGATATATTGTCGGAAGATGTCCGGTGCTCCCTCGCTCCTCGATCAGCTCAATCCCGAGCAGGCAGAGGCCGTCCGGCACGAAGGCGGTCCGCTCATGATCGTGGCGGGGGCGGGGTCCGGCAAGACCAGGGTGATCACGAGCCGCATCGCGAAGCTCATCTCCGAAGGCGTCCCGCCGTACCGCATCCTCGCCGTCACCTTCACGAACAAAGCGGCAAAGGAGATGACCGAGCGGATCCAGGCTGCGACGGGCATCCAACCCCGCGACCTGTGGATGGGGACGTTTCACTCGGTCTCGGCCAAGCTCTTGCGGATTGACGGGCAAGCGATCGGCATAGATCGCAACTTCGTGATCTACGATGACGGCGAGCAGCTCGACCTCGTCAAGGACGGGTTGAACCGTCTCGGGATTGACGACAAGTCCTTCCAGCCCAGGGGCGTCCTCTCCGAGATCTCGCGGGCGAAAGAGCGGCTCGTGGGGCCTGGTCGCTACGAGGCCGAGGCGTCCGGTTTCTTCGAAAGGACGGTCTCGGGGGTCTACAAGCACTATGCCGAGGCTCTCCGGCGGGCGGGAGCCCTCGACTTCGACGACCTGCTCGGGCAGTGCGTGAGGCTCCTCGAAGAGTCCGCTCCGGTGCGGGAGAAGTACCAGGAGCGGTTTCTCCATGTGATGGTGGACGAGTATCAGGACGTGAACTTCGCCCAATATCGTCTCACTCAACTCCTCTCGAGCCGCCACAACAACCTGACTGTGGTCGGGGACGACGACCAGAGCATCTATGCTTGGCGTGGTGCGGACGTCTCGCTCATGCGGAGGTTCGGGAGCGACTATTCCGATGCCAAAATCGTTCGCCTCACCAGGAACTACCGGAGCACCCAACGCATTCTGGACGCAGCCAACGCGGTCATCGCCCGCAACCCCGCTCGGATGGAGAAGGAGCTTTGGACCGAGAACGGTGCCGGCGTCGCTGTCACCTCCAGCATGGCGGGTACCGACCAAGACGAGGCGATGGCGGTCGTGGACGCGATCCTCCGAGAGGTGCGGGCGGGCCGTCGAAGCTATGGGGACTTTGCCGTCCTATACCGAGCCAACGCTCAATCGCGGGTGCTGGAAGACGCGTTTCTTGTCATGCGGGTCCCTCATGTCCTGGTCGGGGGTCAGCGGTTCTATGAGCGCCGGGAGATCCGGGACATGGTCGCCTACCTCCGGCTCGTCCTGAACCCGTTGGACGATTCTGCGTTCCGCCGAATCGTGAACGTCCCGGCCCGTGGCGTCGGCGCGACCTCCCTTCAATACTTGAGCGAGGCTGCCGCCGCCGACGGCGTGTCCCTGCTCGATGCGGTGCGGGGGCAGGAAGCCGCCGGGCGGCTCGGCAAGAAGCCCCTTGCGGCCCTGGGCGCCCTGGCCGCCAGCGTCGAGGCCGCCAGGGTGCTCGCTCAAGCCGGGCCCGTAACCCCTGTCTTGAAGTACCTGTTCGACCATACGGGTTACATCGAGACCTTGCGGGCCATGCGAACCGAGGAGGCTCAAGGGCGCCTCGAGAACCTCCAGGAGCTCGTGAACGTTACGACCGAGTTCGACGCTTCCACGCCGGAGCCGACCTTGGGCGCGTTCTTGGAGTCCGTCGCCCTTGTGAGCGACGTTGACGGCTTTCAAGAGTCGGAATCAAAGGTCTCGCTCATGACCCTGCACTCCTCCAAGGGCCTCGAGTTCCCCGTCGTGTTCATCGTCGGAATGGAGGAAGGGGTCTTTCCTCACGCCCGCTCGCTCGGCACGGACTCGGGCCTCGAAGAGGAGCGGCGACTTTGTTACGTCGGAATGACCCGGGCTCGCGAGGAACTGCACTTGGCGAGGGCCCACAGGCGGGCACTTTTCGGGCAGCCCTCCTTCAACCCCCGCTCACGCTTCTTGGACGACTTGGATCCCGGGTCGGTTGAGACTCTCTTTGGCGAGAAGGAGGTCGTCGCGCCCTTGAGGACGTTGCGCTCCGACCGCACGGGCAACTACGCGGTGATCGAGCCCCCCGCGCCTGCCGTCAAGCGAGCCTGGGCCCCGCCCTTCACCGTTGGCCAGCGGGTGCAGCACTCGAAGTTTGGGATCGGGGTCGTGGTCGCGTGCGGCCCGCTCAAGAACGACGCCGAGGTGACCGTCGCCTTCCCTGGCGCGACGGGGGTCAAGAAGCTCGTGCAGAGCCTTGCGCGACTGGAGCCCGTGTGAGACCTTTTCTCGTTGCCTTGGCCATAGCTACCATGGGTTGTGGCAAGGGCCCCACCTCGTGGTGGCCCTTGCGGGCGTCCATGTCGCAGTCGTACTCGCTCGAACGAGGCGCCACGACGCTCGTCGCGCCATGGAAGGTCACGGGCCGAGCCGCAGTGGGTTCGGAACTCGGATATGTGGTCGCTTCCCCGGTTGGCGATAGCGTCCTCGCCTGGCAAGGCGACCGGCTCGTCGCCTCCCAACTGGCGGGTACAAGGTTCGTGCCCCCGCTCCCTGTGCTCGTGGAAGGCGAGGCAAGGTGGCATGGGACCGTCGCCACTGCCGGGCGTGTCGAGGAAGGATCAGCGGTGGTGAAAGGCGAGCAGAGCGAGGAGCGCCACCCCGTTCTCGGCGTTCGCACCCTCCAAGTGGTGAGCACCCTGCGCCTGCGAGGCCACGTTTGCGTGGTCGAGTCGGTCTTCGCCGACCGGGTGGGGCTCGTCAGCCAGTCCCAGCGCACGGACGACGTGCTCGACTACCGCCTTACGTACCTTGGCTCCCCTTAGAACGCCATCCCCTCATAGTCCCGCATCAAGCCGACGATCCTGCCGATGATCCGCGTCTGCTCCGGGTCTACCTCGAACGGCTCATAGGCCGGGTTGCTCGGCACGAGCCGGATCGTGTCGCCAACGAAGTGGATGCGCTTGACCGTCGCCTCGTCGTCCACGAGCACCGCGACCAGGTCGCCATGGTTCGCGGTCTCTTGGGGCCGGACAACGACCAGGTCGCGCGGGTTGATCCCCTCGCCGGACATGGAGTCGCCGCGAACCCGCAAGAGAAAGGCGTTCTCGATCGTCCTCACCATCTCGCTCGGCACCGCGACCAGAGCTTCCACGTGGGACTCGGCCAAGGCGGGGGCACCGGCGGCGATGCTTCCAAGCAAGGGCAAGAGCTTCACTTTCGCCCCGGCCTGGAATTCAGGGTGCAGGATCTTGATCGAGCGCGGCGTGTTGCTCCGTTCGATATAGCCCTTGCGCTGGAGCGCGTCCAGGTGCACCGTCACGCCGCGTAGCGAGCTGATGGAAAACCGGTCGCCAATCTCCCGGATGGACGGTGGATACCCTTCATCCTTGACGTACTCCTGCATAAAGCGGAGGATCTGCTCTTGCCTTTGAGTCAAGCCCTTTGCCATCTTGGTCCCTCGCACCGATCTCTTCTTCTACCGGTACACGACAAGTATAGCGAAACTATGTCTACTTGTCAAGTCTAGTGGGCCGGGCACCCGTTTTGCACCGTGATACACTCCGGTGCCGCCTCTTCCTCGGGGGCCCGGAGCTTCCAAATTGTCCATCGTCCAACTCCGCCAGCTATTTGACAAGAAAGGGTGCCAGGTTCTGCTTGGCGTCATTGGCCTGCTCCTCGCGATTGGGATGTTGAACTCGGGATCGTGCGGGTTTTTTGGCAACAACCAAGCAGGTACCACGCTTGAAGATCAGGTCGTGGCGACCGTGGCGGGCCAACCCCTCAAGTACAAAGAGCTCACGGAAGCTTTGGAGCAAGTGCGGAAAAGCCGGCCCGGATCGGATCCAAGCACCCAGTTCCAAACCGCGGTGCAGGCCCTGGACTCCCTTGTCACGTCCGCGGTGACAGCCAACCTCGCCAAGAGCCACAACGTCAAACTCACGGACAGCCAAGCAACCGAGCTCTTCAAGACTGAGAACCAAGCCCAGGTGGAGATGGTCCGGTCCCAAATGATCAGCCAAGGCGTCGTCAAGCCCGACGCGGACATGAAGGCAGTGGACGCTGCGTTCAAAAAGATGCAAGGAGTAACCCTCACCGAGGCCTCCCAAGCCGCGCAGACGGATTTCGAGAACAGCCTGAAGGATCCGGCCAGGCACGAGGCCGCGATTCGGAGCGTACTCATCGCTGCGCTCCGGGACAAGTACCGAAAGGAGGCCAACGACTCCCTGGATGACCTCAAGAAGTCCTATGAAGAGTTCGTGCTCCTGCGGCTTCCCTTCGACGATGCGGCGAAATCGGAGCAGGATCGCACCGCGTCGGCGGACAAGGCCATTGCCGAGTTGGATGCCGGGGCGAAGTTCGCCGCCGTCATGGCCAAGTACAACGCGAAGGCCTCCAAAGAGCCCATGAAGCTTGCTCGCGAGCTGGTCTCCTCGCAAGAGTCGCTCAAGCCGATCCTCGACCTCAAGCCGGGTCAGCACTCCCAGGTCGTGAACCAGTTCGGGACGCCGACGATCTTCCTGCTCCAATCCATCAACCCTGGGCTGCCAGCCAACTTCGAGAAGAACAAGGACCAGATCCTTCAGAGCTTCCGCCAGACCATGGCGGACCGCAGGCTCAGCGACGAGATCACCAAGCTCAAGTCGGCCAAGAACATCCAGTGGGGCGATCCGGCCCTGGAGTACCTCTATGAGGTGAACGAGGCGCTCACGTCGCAAGGCACCAGCCCGGCGGAGAGGGCCAAGACCCTCTCGGCACTTGTGCAGAAGGGCGAGACCGTCACCGCAAAGACCCCCATCGGCGAGTCGCTCGTCGGTCTCACCAAGTTTGCCGCGTTCAGCTTGTACTATGGAACGCTCTCGGAGGACGAGAAGGCTGAAAAGCGCGGGGAGTGGATTGACGTTCTCAACCGGGCCCTGGAAGACACGGAGGACACTGGCCTCCGGCTTCAGTTGTACGATGCTGAGCTCCAGGAAGGCAACTTCGAGGAGGCCGCCGTCACGCTCAAGGGCGCGATGGCCTCGATCTACGGCTACGAGGCCAACGACCTCGCCATGCTAGGCGAGGTCAAGGCAAGGCTCGATTCTGCGGCAAAGAACCCCAAGATGCAAAAAGAGTGGCTTCAGGGCGTTCGCGACGAAATCCAGCGCTGGGAAACCGAGCGCGCCAAGGCCGAAGCCGAGCAGCGCCAGCTCGACGAGGAGCAGAAAAAGTTCATGGAAGAGGACGCGAAGCGCGAGGCCGAGGAGCAAGCCAAGCTCGAAGCCGACAAAAAGGCGGCTGCCGCCGAGAAGAAGGCCGGGGGCGGATAACGGCGTGCCCGGCCGCCTTGTGCTGGTCGCAACCCCGATCGGCAACCTGGGCGACCTCTCGCCCAGGGCTCGGGCGGAGCTCGCCGGGGCTGAGGCTTGGCTGGTGGAGGACACGCGGGTCAGTGGCCGGTTGCGATCCGTGGTCGGGGCGAGCCCACCGATGCGAGTCTTGAACGACCACACAGGCCCGGCGAAACTCGCCGAGTATGCGGCAGAGCTAGCCAAGGGTGCCCAATGGGCCCTGGTCTCGGACGCTGGCACTCCCGTGGTGAGCGATCCAGGCGCGGCCCTGGTGGACGTCTGCCGAGCGGCAGGTGTGGAGATCACCGCGGTGCCGGGGCCGAGTGCGGTCTTGACCGCGCTGAGCGTGTCGGGCTTTTTTGGGCAGCGGTTCGCCTTCCTCGGGTACCTCCCGCGCAAGCCGGGGCCTGGCCGCGAGGTGCTCGCCCCGTACGCGGCGTCATCGCTAACCCTCGTGCTATTCGAGTCGGCTCCGAGGATGGAGCGTCTGCTCGACCTACTATTTCAAGTTTTGGGGTCTAGGCGGGTCGCCGTATGCCGAGAATTGACGAAGATGCACGAACAGGTGTGGCTGGGCCTCCTCGGAACCCCTCCCACGGAGCAAGAGGTCCCGAGAAAGGGCGAATTGACGGTCGTGATCGAGGGCAAACGGGTCGCAAGCCGCGACAAAGAGGTATAGTCGTTGTTGCAGTCACATTGCATGGAAGCTAAGATGTGCGCCCTTAGGCCGATCACCCTGCACCGTATCGTTGCGCTTGTCGCGGCTCTCATCGCGGCGTGCGCGGTTCTTGCTCAGGTTCCACAAACCTCCCAGACCGAGCCGTACCGGATTCAGGAAGAGGACGTGCTCAGGATGTTCGTCTGGGACGAGCAGCAGCTACAAGCGGAACTCCTGGTTGGGCCCGACGGGTTCATCAGCCCGCCTTTCCTGGGAAGGGTGAGGGCTCAGGGGAAGACCACGACCGAGTTGGAGGCCGAGCTCAAGGACGAGTACATCCGCGTGCTCAGGCTCCGCGACCCTAAGGTGTCGGTCAATGTATCCCGGATTCGGGCGATCCGAGCCAGCATTTCAGGCGAGGTGAGCCGCGCCAATGCCTACGATATTCGGCCCGGCGACACCGTGCGCACGCTTTTTGGGCTCGGAGGCGGGGCCAATCCCATCGCCGATTTGAGCCGGGCGATCCTCTTCCGCAAAAACAGCCGGGAGGGCATACCCATTGACCTCAAAGCCATGATCGAGAGGGGGGATCTTTCACAAGACTTCCGGATCGAGGACGGCGACACCCTCGTGATCCCGCCCAAGAAGGAGAACACCGTACGGGTGGACGGAAAGGTCCGCTCTCCGGGCCCGGTGCTCTATCAGGACGATATGACCGTGATGGACGCACTCACTGCCGCGAACTGGGAGATCCCGAACGAGTCCAAGTTCTCCGAGGTGATGGTCATTCGCCCCAAGAAGGGCCAGCCTGGAAAGTATCAGCGAATCCGCTGCAACATCGTGAAGTTCATCCGAGAGGGGGACGAGAACCAAAACTTGGTTCTCATGGCAGGCGACCACGTGTACGTTCCTGGCACTGGCCGACCGAACCTTGAGCTCTTGAACGCAGCCGCGAACCTGATCTTCATCCTCGAGCGCTTCGGAATCCCGCTGTTCAGGCCGTAGTGTCGGCGACCTCCCAGTCGCTTTCCACTTCGACGGTCTGGCGGAGCGTGGCGAGCACGGTGCAGTACTTCTGGTCGCTCAGCTCCACGGCTCGGGCGACGGCGGCCGGATCGAGGCCCTCTCCCCAAATCCTGTGCAGAACCTTGAGGCGAAGCAGCGGCCTGGGGTACTCCCCCGCAGGCCCGCGTTCCTCGATGGCCGTCACCTCGTAACCGTCCACGGGCTGGCGCTTCTTCTTGAGTACGGCGACTACGTCCATCCCCGAGCACGCCGCGGCCGCCGCCACCATCGCCTCGACCGGGGTCGGGCCGTTCCCCGTGCCTCCCGATTCCGGATGAGAGTCCAACGTGATCGTTGCCCCGGTCGGGGTCTTCCCGGTGAAGGTCATCGGTTCCTGCCATCGGAGCGTGAGTTCCATCCATCCTTGCGGACGAGGGATGACAGGGGAACGTGCCTGGGGGCCGGGTCCACCGGGTCACTGCCAGGGTACAAAGTCGGACGGATGGGGGCGAATGGGTGCTGGTGTGCCCCGCGGTCTTCAAAACCGTTGTGACGTCCACAAGGCGTTGGGTGGGTTCGATTCCTACACGCTCCCGCCATCCCGAGGAGGGCCAGGTTCGGCGGATACAATTCCGGGTATGCCATCCATGCTCGCCCCCGTCGAAAGCCTCCTGCCCGGCCTCGATGCCCGCACTGACGCGGACTTGACCGTGACCTCCCCGATCAACGGAGCGGAACTTGCCCGCCTCCGGAGCCATTCTGTGGAGGAAGTCCAGGAGTGCGTCGCACGGTCGGTGCGCGCCTTCCGTACTTGGCGCGACGTCCCTGCGCCCGTGCGCGGCGAGCTCGTCCGGCGATTCGGCGAAAGGCTCCGAGCCGAGAAGGAGGCTCTTGCGCACCTGGTCACGCTGGAGTGCGGGAAGATCCTCGAAGAGGGCCGAGGCGAGGTCCAAGAGATGATTGACGTCTGCGACTTTGCCGTCGGACTCAGCCGCCAACTCTATGGCCTCACGATTCACAGTGAGCGCCCCCGCCACTCGATGCAGGAGCTGTGGCTGCCCTTGGGCCCGGTCGCCGTGATCAGCGCGTTCAACTTCCCCGTTGCAGTCTGGGCTTGGAACGCGGCCCTGGCACTCGTCTGCGGCGACCCTGTCCTCTGGAAGCCGAGCGAGAAGACCCCCCTCACCGCTTTGGCCTGCCAGCGCATCTTCGATGAGGTTGCCGCAGGCTTTGCTGAGGCGCCCGAGGGCTTGAGCCAGGTTGTCATCGGGAGGGCCGAGGTGGGGAACGCTCTGGTCGAGGACACCCGTATCCCACTTGTCAGCGCGACCGGCTCATGCCGAATGGGTCGAATTGTCGGGCCCAAGGTCGCGGCCCGGTTCGGGCGGTCCCTTCTCGAGCTGGGGGGCAACAATGCGATCGTCGTGACCCAGAGCGCCGACCTAGGGGTTGCGATCCCCAGCATCCTCTTCGGCTCGGTCGGCACCGCCGGGCAGCGCTGTACGAGCACTCGGAGGGTCTTCGTTCATAGCAGCATCGCAGACGATGTCTTTGGAAGGCTCTCCCGTGCCTTCGAAGAGATCGGCTCCCAGAGGATCGGCGACCCGCTGGAGACCGGAACCCTGGTCGGACCCTTGATTGACAAGGATGCCTTCGAGAACATGGAGCGGGCGATCGAGGCAATCCGCCCTCGGGCGACCCAGATCGTCGGGGGGGGGCGAACCCTGGAAGACCGGTTCCCTGGCGGCTACTATGTGCGGCCCGCCTTGGTGCGCCTCGAACGGCAATCTGCCGAGGTGTTCGAGGAGACCTTCGCCCCGCTCACCTACGTCATCCCTTACGACTCCTTGGAGGAGGTCATTGAGGAGCACAATGCGGTGCCGCAGGGTCTCAGCTCCGCGATCATGACCACGGACCTGCGCGAGGCAGAGTACTTCCGGAACCGTTCCGACTGTGGGATCGTGAACGTAAATATCGGCACGAGCGGGGCCGAGATCGGGGGGGCGTTCGGCGGTGAGAAGGAGACGGGCGGGGGCCGGGAGTCGGGCTCGGACTCGTGGAAGGCCTACATGCGGCGGGTGACGAGCACGACGTACTACGGAATCGAGCGGCCCGCACTCGCCCAGGGCGTCCGGTTCGATGCCTGAACTACCGCGTGTCGCCATCCTGGTCGGCCGGAAAGGAAGGGGCACGAACATGGCCCGCCTCCTTACTGCCTGTGCATCCGGCTATGTCCCAGCGGAGGGCAGGCTCGTGGTCGCTCCCGTGTCCGGGAATCCGGCGGCGATCCGGGCCCGCGCTCTGGGCGCACGCGTGGAGGTACTCGATCCTCGATCCTCAGGCTATTCGGCCCGCTTGTTGGACTTGTTCCGGGAGGAACGGATTGATTGGGTGTGCCTCGCCGGCTTCATGAGCCTCTTTCCAAGCGAGATCGTCGGCGAATACGAAGGACGTATCCTCAACATCCATCCGGCTCTGCTACCCCGGTTCGGAGGGAAGGGGATGTATGGGATCCGCGTTCACGAGGCGGTTCTCGCAGCCGGTGTTACCGAGACCGGTTGCACGGTCCACTTTGTCACGAACGAGTATGACGAGGGCGAGGCGATCCTCACCCGCAGTTGCCCGGTGCTCGCGGGTGACACACCCGACTCGCTTGCGGACCGGGTGCTCGAACTGGAGCACGAGGCGTACCCGGAAGCTCTCCGCATGGTGGTCTTGGGCCTGTGAGCCGTCCAGGCGGTCAGGCATGGCTCCCCGTGCTCCGACCCTTGGTCTGGTCGGTGTTCACCATCCTCTTCGGTGCGCCCGTTTTCGGGAGGAATCAATCCAGGTCAATGCGTCGTGGACCGTATCTCGTTCTCGCAAACCATGTCTCCAACTCCGATCCGATCGTGCTCCAGCTCGCTTCACGGCGGCACTTGCGGTTCATGGCCCGCAAGGAGCTGTTCGGTATGGGTTGGATGGGCAAGTTCATGACATGGTGGGGGGCGTTCCCGGTCTCTCAGGCCACGGCGGACGTGGGTGCGCTCAAGACCGCGATGCGGCTTCTATCCGAGGGTCAGGCGGTCTGCGTCTTCCCCGAAGGCAGGCTGAGCCCGACCGGCGAGCTCGTCGAGCTTTTGCCCGGATCGGCCATGCTCGCCTTGCGGAGCGGCTCCCCGGTGGTGTGCGTTGGTCTGCGTGGCTCGACCGCCCTCATGCCCTATCCCTCGGAAAGGCCGCGCTATGCCGCCCGCCGCATCGTGGCGTACTGGGGCGAACCGAGGACCTTTGAGAAGGGCACGCCCCCGGAGGCAGTCCTGGATTGGGTGGCGCGCGAGCTTCGGCGCTTGAGCTCCTAGTGCCCCGATCCCGCTTCGCCCGACGCTTCGCTGGTACCGCTCATCTCCGACCCTGCGTGAGACCCCGGATAGACCGGATAAGGGATACCGGCGTCGCTGTCACGGTTCCGTGGCAGGCTCGAGCTCGGCACCTTCTCCCAGCCTCGGACCTCTTCCCAGTTGCGGGTGCCGTAATCAAAGAACATGATGAACAGCTGGGTGAACCAAATGAACCCACCAATCGCATAGAGCTTGATGAGCTTGCTCGCGTACTTCGCCCCCATGAAGATGCGAACCACGGCAACGGCCTTGGCGATTGCAATGCCCAAAGCGATCGCGTTCGTGACAAAGAAGTAGGGCGAGAGCCAACCGAACGTGTCCGGCATATCCAAGGGCAGCCTGGCCGCCACAACGGTGAGGGCCATCATGAAGAGCAGGAACCCAAAGGTCGCCGCGAGCTTTCCGATTGGCGTTACGTGGTGGGCGTGCGCCCCGTGGTCTTGTGTGTCGGTGTTCGTTGACATGGCCTACTTGGGGATAAGGTAGTAAAGGGGATAAAGGAAGATCCAGACGAGGTCAACGAAGTGCCAGTACAGGCCGACCATTTCTGTCGGGATGTAGTCCGTGATGAGACGATGGTTCTTCGCGATCAAGACCATGAGGGTCGTGATGACAAGGATCCCGATCAGCACGTGGATGCCGTGCAGTCCGGTCATCACGAAGTAAAGGCTGAAGAAGATCCGGGCGTGCTCTGGGTTCCCGCCGTGCAACGCCGCGTCCCAGACGAACGAGTCGTTCGGGAAGAGGTGGTGCTTGAACTTCTCGCCATACTCGATGGACTTGATCGCAAGGAACCCGAAGGCGCATAGGTTGGTAAAGGCTAGGCACCAGAGCGTCGCTGCCTTTTTCTTGATCTGGTGGTAGTGCACCGCCAGCGCCATCGAGAAGGAGCTGGAGAGGAGCACGACCGTGTTGAGGCCACCGAGCTTCCAGTCCAGCTGTTCGTGAAAGATGAAGAAGTCGCGCTGGTACTGGAACCGATACACGGTATAGGCCAGGAACAGGGCCCCGAACATCATGATCTCGGTGAGCAGGAACGCCCACATCCCGAGGATGTAGGTCTCCTGTTGCTGTTCTAGCGTCTCGTACTGGAAGTAGACCGAGTCCTCGATGGATTCTGCGTGTGCGTGCGCGGCCATTAGTGCTCTCCCGGAAGGTGCGCCTTGTCCCGCCTTTCGTGGTCGTCCAGCTCCGCACGGATCAGGCGGCTGTCCTCCTCAGCGTCATAGTCGTAGACCTGACCGGTGACGATCGGAATGCGCTCGAAGTTCTCTGTGATCGGGGGCGAGTCGGCGTTCTCCCATTCGAGGCCCTTGGCGCCCCAGGGGTTCGGCCCCGCCTTCTTGCCCTTGACGAGCGAGGCCGTGAGATAGAAGGCTGGCAGGAGGAAACCGACGCCGAGCACGGTCGCGCCCGCGGTGGAGAGGACGTTATAGAACTGCCACTCGGGGGCAAAGGCGTACAGGTGGTAGCGGCGCGGCATGCCCAGGTAGCCCAGCATGAACTGCGGGAAGAACGTGAAGTTGAACC
>WBZR01001091.1_pt2 | contig 32793 bp, 41 predicted proteins | sample 5204231 | NCBI WGS metagenome assembly WBZR01 (sample SAMN12412403, study PRJNA552823) | activated sludge metagenome | isolation source: activated sludge from anammox sidestream of wastewater treatment plant... | place: USA: Virginia | collected 2017-08 | reverse complement strand
GAACAGCACGACGCTACGCATGCGTTACCTCACGACTCATACCTAACGACCCGGAGGATGAGGCCCCTCACCCGCGCCCTCCGGATCATATCAGCTGTTCCCTTAGACTTACCGTCCCAGAACGCGACGCACGCGTCCCTGCCGGGCCGGCACGAGCGCGCCATCGCCTCGTTACGAATCCGTCCGGCGCGTCTGCCGTGCCTGCCCCAGTCCGCGGGGAACGGATCTATTAGTACTTTGGACAGCGCCTGACGATGCTGTCCAGCACAATCCAACATTATATGCCCCCGCGCCTTCGCCCACGCTTCGCCCAGCAGGTCGGCGCCCGGCGCGCGGCCGCTCACGACGGTGACTTTGCGCAGCCGGCGCGTCAGCCGATCCAGCGTCCGGAACAGGAGCTCCCCGTCCGCGAACGTCCGCGTCCCGCAGACGATGATTCGCATGGTTAGAAACCAAATCCCTTGTTGAGACGGGACTGTTTGAGGCGGCGCTGCGTCAGCTTGATCTGACTCAGGCGCAGATCGATGCCGACGAAGCGCCGGCCGAGTTTGACCGCTTCACCAACCGTCGTGCCCGACCCCGAGCAAATCAGTACTTGGTCAGTTTATTCTCTTTCTTAGATCATTACGATGTTCATTCATGTGTGCGGCTTTTGACAACAGCTCCAAATTCGACAAGTCGTCGTTTAGTGTGTTCCTATCTTTATGATGCACGATAAAACCATCTGGTACGGGACCATTACCTAATTCCCAAACCACCGTAGCTCTAGTGCGCCAACACCTATCTGCCACTTTAACCCAAGCTCGCGGCTTGTCATCCTTGTGTTTTCTAACCTTGACTGTACCAACCGGGTACTCTTCGTTGTGTTTGTGCCCAACAATGAACTCCGAATGCGGACTTAGATGAATGCCCTTCACGTTTTTATTCCAAGGAACGTGCCCTTTACAGAAAGAACTAGCATTCCGTAATCCTTTTCTTAGCTGATTCCCTAACAACTTGTCACGACGCCAAAACAACTCGCAATCCCGCGAACAAAACTTCTTTTGGTAACCATTCTTACCCAACGGTGATGGCTTTCCACAACGACGACACAAGGTGTGTTGTTTTTTCATGTTTAACATCGTACCACCGGTGGTACGATGTTAAAATAGAAACCCTTTGTTGAAACGCGCTTGTTTAACACGACGCTGACACAACTTGATTTGCGACATCCGCAAATCAACACCAACAAACTTCCTACCGTTGCTAATTGCCTCAGCAATACTTGTACCCGATCCTGCAAATGGGTCCAGCACCGTGCCACCCGGTTTGCAGAAGCTCTTGATGAAGAACGCGGGGACGGCGGCGGGGAACGGGGCCTCGTTGTCGTGCGCCACGTTGGAACCCATCTTACCACCACCGACGGCCCCGCAGTCGATGACGTTGCCCGGATTACTCAGCTCAGGCGGTGTGTATTTCTTGACGATCAACGTGTCCCCGTCCTTGTGTCCCGCGGAACCGAACTTCGTCGGTAAACCTAGCTTTTTAGCGGCCGCGCGTCTGGACAAACCCTCCATCGTTAGTTTCTTGATAGCGGCGTTATCCTCGTCCGAGTACCGTTCGGCATTAGACCGACTCCCGTCCTTGTTCCGATGACTGATCGCGCCGCCCGGCCCGTACTTCGGCGGGTGCCCGCACGCGGTGTTGTCGCTCCACGGCAAGTTCATCTTGCCGTCCGTCGCGCAGACGATCCACTCGACGTCGGCGCGGAGCCACTCCTTCCCCCCGCTCCCCATGATGCCGTAGCGCTTGTACCACACCGGGCTGCGCAGGTTGTACCCCCGCCGGATCAGATCGGCGCACAGGAGGGCGGGGGCGCCGCTCCACGCGTACGCCCCCGCCCCGTGACCGACGACGAACGCGACGAGGCCGGTGCAGACGCGCAGGGACGCGCGGAAGATCTCCACCATCCACGCGACCCACTCCTCCGTGTCCCGCGCGATGCCGAGATCCTTCCCGTCCTCCAGGTAGAGCCGAGCTTGTTCGTACGGCGGCGAACCGACGACGAGATCGACCGACTTCTCGGGCAGGTGCTTCAGCACCTTCAGGCAGTCGCCGTGGTACAGCATGCCGTCGTCGTACGTCCACTTCTTGATCGCCATGGTTACTTGCCCGTCCTCTCCGCCCACACGCCGTTCGTCTTCACCCACACCTTCTTGTCGAACCACGACGAGCCGGGCATCGCCACTTCCGCCTCGATCACCATCGGGATCGTGATCCACGGGAACACCTTCGGCAGGTGCTTCGCGACGACCCGGTGGACGAGATCGAGGTAGTCCGGGAGTTCCGGGACGGGCACGTCCCCCACCGCGCAGTCGTGGACCTGGCCGACGAGGAGCGAGCGCATCTTGCGCCGGTCGATGCGCCGCTGGATCTCGATGATCGTGGCGAGCAGGCAGTGGAACCCCGGCCCCTGGATCGGGGCGTTCATCAGGAAATTTCGCGAGTAGATGCCGCTGACGACGAACCCCGTCTTCATCCGGAAGGAGCCGCTGCTCTGGTAGGCGCGGCACCACTTCTCCTTCCGCTCCGCGAACGTCGGGAAGCGGTTCATGAAGTCGTCCTCGACCGTCTTGACGTGGTACTCGTACGTCCCGCGCTGCGGCTCCTTCCCGGATTCGCACGCCCCGCGGCGCGTGATGCCGTGCCGCTCCAGATGGTCGAGGAGCGTCCCGTCCCCGACCTTCGGGTTGGTCTCGGCGATCGCGTTCCAGATGTTCTTCGCGCAGTTCCGGAAGTACGAACCGTACAGGATCGGGAACACGAAGCGGTTCTTCGCCCAGTCGCGCGTCGTCTTCTTGTCGACGAGCTCCTTCGGCAGCAGGAACAGGCACATCGCGGTGTCCCGGTGGATGTCGAGGGAGTCGTCCGCCGCGTACGCGAGCATCCCCGGATCGCCCCACACGAGGGCGGCGATCCGGAACTCCAGCGCGCCGAAGTCGTTCTCCACGAGCGCCCGGCCGTCCCGCGGGACGATGCAGGAGCGGATCGCCTTCGCGAACTCCGGGATTCGGTTGGGTAGGTTTTGCACGTTGAAATCACGCGCTTCCGCGTCCCCGTCCTTCTCGCTCCCGGACGACGAGCGGTACGTCTCAACAGTGTGCAAATTGAAAAACGGGTGGAGGAAACCGTCCACGACCTCGCGCCGGAGGCCGCCGAGGAACGTGGCCTGGAGTTTGCACAGCTTCTTGTACCGGAGCCAGTCCTTCGTGAACGGCAGATCGACCGCCGCGATGACGGAGTCCCGCGCCTTGTACCGGCCCGTCGCGGTGAACTTCTCGTCGTCCGGGAGGTCGGCGAGCGGGTACGGGATCTCCAGCGTCTTGAACAGGATCTGCGTCAGCTGGGTGTCGCTGCCGATGTTCGCCTTCTGCCCGTACACGCGCCGCCACGTCGCGTACACCTTGTCGGCGCGGAGGCGCTTGCGCGTCTCTTTGATCTCACTCTCGACGGCCGCGATCGTCCTGTCCAGGCGCTCCACGTCGACGCGAATGCCGTTGTGCTCCATGCGGGACAGCACCATCGCGCCGTCGTGGAGGAGCCGGTACGCTTCGGGTTTGGGGATCTTCGTGTAGATCACTTCTTTATCATCTCTACGCCCGGCGGGGGTGGGAAATTCTCCGGATGCTCCCCGTCGTCCCAGTACTCCTCCGGGGCGCAGTTCCGGATCCTAGGCGGCAGCGCCATCAGCTCACGCAGCGAGCGCCGGACGATCTCCATCGCGGGTGGGTGCCAGTCCCGGTAGAGCGGGCCGTCGCAATCCTTCAGACAGGACTCCGCTAAATCGAAGTTCTCGTCCGACCACACCACGTGGGCGGGGCCGTACTCCAGCGCTGCCTCCCCAGACGACGGTTCCTCCACCCGCGTCCAGTCGTTCGCCTCGCACGCGGTGGCTAGCAGCGCCTCGTCGATGTCCCGCTCGGCGCGGTCGTAGATGTCCCGCACCTGTTTGGGCCAGCCCCGTCACAATTTGATCGGACTGCCCACGAGATCCGACGTCCGGTTGAACTTGGCGCGGACGGCGGCTCCGAGATCGACGCCGCAGCGTGCGGCGAGGAGATCGAGGTAGATGAGCACGTCCGCGAGCTCGTCCGCGAGTTTCGCCTGCATCGCGTGCATGTCCCGCTCCTCCGGCCGGGAGAACGCGGAGCCGCCCTCCGCGCGGCGGATCTTCTTCGCGACGTTCGCCGCCTCCCCGAGCTCCCCCAGCGTGGCGGTGATCCAGTCGGCGACGGACCAGTGATCGAGCTTGTGGAACGCGGACTCGCAGCGCGCGACGTTCGTCCGCCGCAGTTCGTCGAACGTGAGCATGCCTATTCCTCCCACTCCCCATCACCCGCGATGAGGTAACTCTCCGAGCACAGATCGCACAGCGCGCCGAACCCGGGGATCTGCCAGCAGTCCGTACTCTCCGGGACGCCGAACCACGTCTGGTTGAGCAGGACGACGATCGTGCCCCCGTCCCGCGCGGCGGCAGCGGCGTCGAACCTGACGAGCGGATCCCCGTCGTCCTTCGCGATGTCCACGCGGATCCGCTCGCACGCGCGCTCCGCGGCCGGCGCCGTGATCGGCACGCGCCGGCCCGGACGGCCGCGCATGCCGGGATGGTACGCGCTCACGAGGGAGCGCAGGCGCTCGTGGTTCGCGTCGAACAGCTCCCACCACTCGGTCGTCGTTCTCGGGTAACTCATCGATGCCTCCCAACTTCGGATGCAGATACCGTGCCCGCTATCCGGTGCTTTGAACAGTGTCTAACGATACCGTCCAGCACGTGTCCCGCTATTATAGTCCCGTGCGTGGGGCGGACTGTTCCGTACCGTCCCCGTGATCGGGCCGGTACAGGGTAGACCACGGCGTCCCCGTCCCCGTGTACAGGAGGATCGGGCCGGACGCGCACGCCCACGGATACGCGTCGATGACGACGCCGGGATCGTCCCGGAAGCGGAGCCACGAGTGGTCCCAATAGTTGAACTTGCCGCGGACGTGCTCCAGATCGATGAAGAACACGTGCGCCAGTTCGGCGCAGACGGTGTGGCACGAGTCCGCGGCGCGCAGACGGTGCGCGTACGCGCGGACCTCGTCGAACACGCGCAGATGGGACGCCTTGATTGAACCGACCTGCACGCAGTACGGGCGCCAGCCGATGTTGTTGTTCACGTCCCCCGCGTTGCTGTTCTGCTGGTTAAAAATCATCAAATCAACCTCCAGCCGATCTCCTCCCCCGCCCGGAACGGCACGACGCCGTCGTAGTCCGCGGGCACGCGCCACGCGTCCTTGACCAAAGTGAGCTTGCGCTCCGGGGGCGGGAACCCGTAGAACGCGTTGGCGGCACCGCTGGTGAACTGGGCAAACAGTTGCGCTGTCTCCGGTCCGCCCCAGCACGCGAACACTTCCGCCAGGCACTCCAGCATGACGGGGGCGCTGTACACGCCGGCGCAGCCGTGGGAACCGTACTTCGCTTCCGGGGTGTGTGGGGCGCTGTCGCTCCCGAACGCGAAACACGCGTCCCCCAGCATGGCGGCGTCCAGCAGCGCGCCCCGATCTGAACTGCGCTTCGCGATCGGCTTGCAGAAGTTGTCCGGGCGAAGTTTGTCCCCGATCACGTCGTCCAGCGTGAGGAACAGATGATGGGCGGTGATCGTCCCGAGGATGCGGTGCCTCGCGATGTACTGCTGGCACACGAATCGAACCGCGTCCACCGTCGTGATGTGCTCCAGCGTCAGGCGGATGCCCCGGTACTCGCGGAGCACCCACTGAGCGAACGGGAGGAACTCCCTCTCCCGGTCCAGGCAGAACGCGCCCGGCATCTCCCCGTGGCACAGGAGGACGAGATCGTTGTCCCGGATGGCGGCGAGGACGTCCCGGAACGATTTGTTGCCGTCCGGGTACTTGAGCCAGTCCGCGGGGATGCCGTCGTTGGAGTTCGTCGTCACGCCGGACGGGTACAGTTTGAACCCGACGGCGCCGGCCCGCTTGCACGCCGCCACGTCGTCCGGGGTCGTCGTCGGCAGGAGCTTTGCGGTCATCTCCGCGAGACACATACCCCGCTGACTCAGTGCCGACTGGTACAGTTCGTAGTAGCGTTTCACATCATCCGCCGTAGCGATCGGCGGCTCCGTGTTCGGCATCGCGATGACACGACCACACACGCGGGCGCTGTCCGCCGCGTAGCCGTATGTACGGATACCTTGGCGCAGGTGGACGTGCGCGTCCGTGATCGCGGGCAGGGTGATCTCGGTCATTCCGCTCCTCCGAGTTTCTCCGGTGTCGGCATCCCAACCATCTCGATGTACAGACGCATCAGCCCGGCGACGCGGGCCAGCTCACTGATCAGCACCGGCGTCAGATCCCCCTCGTCCATGACGCGGCGCCCACCCGCGTCGAATATTACCGGGACCGTCCAGGAGCGGTCCTCCCGCTCCCCGCACCGCTCCACCTCGCGCACCGACCATCCGAAGGTGGTGTAGATCTGGTCCAGGTCGCCCCGGTGGCCGCGGAGTTCGTGCAAGCTCATGCTCACTGGTCAGCCCTCCCTTGGTAGTACATTTTGATGGTCTGCAGGGGCGGGGTGTAGACGTCCCCGCCCGGCGTGACGACTTCGATGAGCACGACCGTGTCCACGTCGAACGGCTCGGCGACGGGCTGGCCGTCCGGCAGGAGGTCGGCCCGGTACAGGTGGCCCCCGATGTTACACTCGAACCACGGGTTGACGGCGACCAGCGTGTCCCCGTCGGACGGGCCGCCGAAAAGCAGAATGCGGTACGCCACGGCCGGCTCCTACTTCTTATTTTCCAGGGCCTGCAGCCGGCGAGAGACGTCCCGGAGGAGACACTCTGTCTCCCGAACCTTCACCTCCAACCCGACCAGCCGGTCCCGGTATCCGACCAGCTGTTGCTGGATCAGGCCGGACCACAGCAGGACGACCACGGGGACGGTCAGCGGCCACCAGTCCCTAAAGCGCTCCCCGCGTGGGGTCACCGTTTCCACAAGTCCTCCCGCATCTCGATGATGTCCAGCCGCTCCTCCAGCCGGGCGACCTTGCCGTGCAGGATCGCCAGCCCGAGCAGCGCCACCGCCAGGAAGACCAGGAGGATGCCGATCAGGATGGACAGCACGCCCACGGTCTCCGCCGTCTCCTTCGCCAGGATGCGGTAGTGCGCGTCATCTTCCGTATTGTCCACCGAAGTGATCCTCCAGCAGCCTAACGAACCCCGGTATCTTCCGGTGGTTGAACGGGTTCAGCAGCATGCTCCCCACCGCCACCCGGTCGGCCCCGGCGCTGAGGTAGTCCCGCACGTCCTGCTCACAGGTGACGCCGCCCCCGCCGATCAGCTCGACCCGGCCGCCCCACCTTTTCCGAAACTCCTCCACGGCCCACAGGGAGTACGGCTTCAGCACCTTCCCGCTCAGCCCGCCGCCGGGGCACGGAAGTGTGTTACACAGGTGGAAGCAGCGCACGCCCAGGTCGTACAGCGGCTCGGCCAGCTCGAACCAGCGGAGGGGCGGGAGTTTGGCAATGGCGTATTCGGCGTTGAACCTTTGAAATACCGGTGTGAGCTGCCCAGCCACATGACGATGTCCGACGTTCGGGCAAGACAAATTAAACTCCACGAGCAGCCCCCGCCTGCATGCCTTCTGCGCGAGGTAGATCCACTCCTCCGGACTGAACCCGTGGATACTCACCACCTTGCCCGCGAATCCCACGGAGCCCCTGGCTATATCACCATCCAACGAGTCAATCCCCGGGTTCGGCAGGCCGAGCTTGTTCACCCAGCCGCCCGTCTTGCGGCTGTACCGCAGCGTCCGCAGGCATCGCCACAGCCGGTACCAGAACCCGCCCCGGTAGTGGCGGGTGAACGTGCCCAGCGTGCTCGTCGCCCCGGGGAAGTTGAGCCAATTCCCGAATGGGGCGGAGATGATAAGGCGGTTCATTTCGGCCCCTTCTTCTGTTCTAGGCGGCGGATGATCTGCGACGCCTCCTGCACCATCTCCCCGGCCCGCATGCGCTCGTCGTACTCGATCGGGGCCTCCCACTTGGCGTTCCACGCGATCTCGAACGCCAATTCCACCAGCCGCTGGGACAGGGATTGGTTGTCCATGGTGCTCATCGGCGTTTACCTTTCGGCTTTTTCACGTTCACGCGCCGGAGGATCTCGTCGATCACGGCCCGGCGCCGCGCGTCCCACTGGCACGTGGGGCAGTCCGGCGCGCACTCCCCGGCGACGCACACCTCCCGGCCCTGGTAGGGGACGCGGAGCATCTTGTGGGGCAGCAGCGTACACGCCCCCTGGAGCAGGTACAGGATCTCATACAGGAACGCGTCGCCGCGGAGGACGTCGCTCATGCCCACCCCTCCAAGTTGTCAGCCGATCCGACCGTCCCAGCGGGAGGCGGAGCGGAGGCCGTCCACGACGGTCTTCAGTTCCTCCACCTTCTGCTCTAGCGACAGGCCGGCCCAGCGCGCCGCCTCGGCCGCACGCTCCTCCTCCCTACCGCTGCACCTGTCGCACTGGGGCAACTCGCTCGCCGAGTGCATCGTCAACTGCCCGCACCAGACACACGCAGACAACAGCGCCATGTTCGATCCTCCGTCCGCCTAGCGGACGCGGGCGAGCGTCAGACCCACCTGGTCCTGGTACAGCGCGCTCCGCTTCGCGTACGTGAACTTGGTGGGGTTGCCGCGGAAGAACAGGACCTGGGCGATCCCCTCGTCCGCGTACAGCCGAATCGGCACCCGGCACAGGTTGGCGATCTCCAGCGTCAGCTTCCCCCGCCACCCGGGCTCCAGCGGGGTGATGTTCGCGATCGCCGCCACGCGTGCGTAGGTCGAGTTGTGAACAACGATGTCGTTTGCGACAAAGTTCTCCGTCGATGGCACGGTTAGATCGAAAGTCTCCTCCGCCCCCGACGGACTAATGGAGGTGATACGGTCCCATACAACATGCCCCTTCGCGAGAGCGAGTAAGGACGGATCCCGCGTAAGCTCGGCGATTTGCGCCACCTGCCGCTCGGTAATGACTGTCTGGGACGGCTTAATGCCGCATCGGTTGTATGACAACTGCGCCTTCTTCAAAGCCTTATCCACGATCCAGAATCCGTCTTTAGGTAGCGCCCGACGCTTTTCACTTTGGTCGTTCCTCCAGTCTCCGCTGGGACAGCGCAAAATCCGCTGGCGCATTAACTCTTGCTTATCGGATCCCGGCCAAAAACCAATCTTAGCCGCGAACCGTCTGATGTTCCTCCTTCCAGTAACAACCACAGAGTAACCACCAGTCTTGCTTTTGTAGCTGATCGATGCCACTATACCGAACCGACAAAGTAAATGCCGCACGTCCTCAGCGAGCATCCGAGAAATCGTCGCGTACTCGATCGCCCAGATGGAACCATCTTCACGGCACGGACAGCACCCATCGCCCGAGAACAAAGCCCTCAGGAAACGGGCGACCGTCCGAGCCTCGGACCTGAACACCTTTTGGGGGACAAACATCCCACCCGACTTGACATCTAGACCATAACTCCGGAGCCACTCCGTAGCGCGGTTTTTCGTCATCTTGCCGCCACGCCCGATTCGGTTGACAAGGCGGTAGCCTAGGTTCTGATTATAAGAAGTCTGACAACCGAGGCCGGTTTTCACTGCCGCAGTCACCGCAGTCACGAGCGCTTGGTCGGAGTTGGTAAAGCAAGGAGAGCTTCCGGGGGTGTGGCACTGCCCCTCCGAAATCATAAATCCCAGCAAATCTGCCTCCCAGCTATGGAGGCGTTCCGTACCGAACACCGGGATTATTCCTGGAGTGGCTATCCGATCCCCATCCTTCAGATCCTTTAACTCCACCCACCCATCCGGTCTGTAGAACGGATGGTTCCGCGTCGCGCGAATGGTCCTCCCTTGGGAAGTTTCGATGCGGTAGACTTGACGATGTCCCTGGCGCGTCAGTCCGGAAACCCCCGCCAATCCCATTTGGTAATCCGACATCGAAACTGTCTCAGTGCCGACGGCGTGCTCGGGGAACTGCGACAACGGAAGATAACTCCCGTCACCCAGCACCACCCGCGTGTCCCCAGTCAAACATTTACCGACCACAACCCCCAGCACGTCGTCGGGGACGCAGAACGTCTCGACCGTCTCCGCGAGGACGTAGCTGTTCGGGGGGATGCGGCAGATGTCCCCCTCGAAGTCGATGAACGCCCGCTCGTCGATCGCCTTTGGGTCGATCTCGGCGCAGACCGTGTCGTGGAACAGTTTGAACTTGCGGCCGAGGCGGACGTCGTACCCGTAGCTCCCGTTCCCGTAGCTGATCACCCCCGGCTTCTTGTCACCCGAGTCGTACGGGGCGATCATCGGGTGCTGCTTGTAGTACAGCGGGGCGCAGCACAGTTGTTCGATCTCCTCGTGGTTCAGTATCACCGCATCTCCTTGGTTACTGGGCCGGGATCGTCACGTGGATCTGATTGCCGACGACGCGCACCCGCGTCGGCGTCCGGCGCTCGCCGACCTCGACGATCCACTCCCCGTCCGGGACGCGCCCGCTGATCACGCCCCCCGCGAGCGGGAGGTTGAACGTGCGGGTGAGGAACTCCTTGATCTCGTGGAACTCGGACACAATCCACCCCCTCAGCGGCGCGGACTCGTCTTCCACGCCTTGTACCCGTCGAGGAGCATCGCGAGGACGAACGCGTGCCCCATCTTTCGATCCGGGCAGTTCACGACGTCGTCGTACGACATGCCGAGCGCCGCGTGATCGTACCCGTCGAAGTCCCACAGCCAGACGACGGGGGATCTACCGCACACCTGCTTCAGGGTGGCGAACGCGTCGGTGCAACGGACGGCGGCCGCGTACAGCGGGCAGTAGATCCGCTTCCGGGCCGTGACGTAGTCCAGCCTCTCCCCGTCCCACCACGCGTACAGCGGCTTCCGGCCCTTCCCCATCGGGTAGCGCCGGCCGCGTGCGGCGTCCCAGCCGCGCCGCGCCCAGACGAAGTACGCGGGGGACGGATTCCCGTCCGGGCCGACGTGCTCCTCGTACACCTTGCTGTACTGCCACGCGTTCTCCACGTTCCGGGCGGACAGGCCGCTGTACAGCTTGACGGGGCCGAGCACGAACGGGCTGAGGCCGACGCTCCACGTCCGCGCGTTGGAGCACGTGTTGATGATTGTAGCGCCGTCCGACTGGGGCGGACGATCGCGCGGTCCGCACACTCGTACCTGCACCATGCGTCACCCGCACTTGCTGAAACCGCAACCGTCCTGGACGCACACGAGGCAACCGCCCTGGTAGCGGAGCGGCGCCTGGCAGTCGGGGCAGAACTGGCCGCTGTCCCCGACGGCATTATCGGCACCGTCCTTCCTGTCGGGGCGGTTCGCGAACCGCCGCTCCAGGTAGCGGACGACGTAGTCGGGGATGGACGAGCACGTCGGGATGTCCCTGTCGCTCGTCAGCCCGCACGGCTCGAAGCGGGTGTTCTTGTGGAGGCGGATGAGATCGGCGAGCGTCGAGCCCGTCTGGATCGCCAGGCTGAACGTCTTCGCGAACGCGTCCAGCATGCCGTCGATCGTCGAGCCCTGCTGGGGGGACACTTTGAGGAAGATCTCCCCCAGATCCCCGTTCTCGTACGTGTTCGCGGTCAGGTACAGTTTCATCCCACCGACTCGGAACTTGTGCGTCCTGCCGTCCCGGTCCGCCGGCAGCTTGCGGCGCTTCGGCGGCGGGACGGCAGCTGGGACGTCGGCCTGCGTCGCGTATGTCGACTTCGTTTTCCTTGCGACGAGCACCTGCTCCGAGCGGCAGCCGTCCCGGAACACCGTGCCCCCCTTGCACCCATTCTCCCACATCATCTTGTACGCGGCGGAGATGTCGTCCCGCGTCGCACCGTTCGGCAGGTTGATCGTCTTCGACACGGCCAGGTCGGTGTGGGCCTGCCACGCCGCCTGGTGCCGGACGTGCCAGCGCCAGTCGATCTCGTTCGCGATCTTCGGGACGAACCCGTCCAGCCGGTCCCACACGGGGATGCGCTCCTGGAGCTTGATCCCCTCGTACGTCGTCCGCTCCCACTCCAGCGCGTAGTGGGGTTCGACCCCGCCGGACGCGCCGGCGATGAGGGCGATCGTCCCGGTCGGCGCCTGGCACGTCCGCGTCGCGTTCCGGGCGGCCGGCCCGACGGCCCGGTCCGCGTTGTACCCGGGGTACGGGCCGTGGACGGCCGCCAGGTCGAGGCTCGACTGCAAAGCGTGCCCGTCGATGAACTTGGCCAGCCGCAAGGCCAGCGTGACCGCCTCCTCCGTGTCGTAGTGGATGCCGAGCAGGGCGAGCATGTCTGCCCACCCCATCACCCCCAGGCCGGTCTTTCGCGTCAGCCCGGCGGCGACCGCGATGTCCGGGTGGGGGAACGGGGTCCGATCGTGCAGGCCATCCAAAAACCGCTGGGCGACGTAAGCCGCCCGTCCCAGACGGTCCCAGTCCACCTGCCGACGCTTGACGTCGACGAAGTGCCCCAGGTTCAACGACCCCAGGTCGCACGGCTCATCGTTCAGTAAGGGGACCTCCCCGCACGGGTTGGTCCCCTCCAGGGCGCCGAGCCAGGGCGTCGGGTTCGTCCGGTTCACCGTGGTGCGGAAGAACACCCCCGGGTCGCCCGTCTTCCAGGCGCTGTCCACCTGGTCGCGCCACAGCCTGCCGTACCGAGAGTCCGGGTCGGCAAACGCCTCGCGCAGGTTGTCGTCGTCCCAACTGACGGAGATGTTGAACGAGTTCAGCGCCTCCGGGTCCTCGTCCTTGACGTGGATGAACTCCGCGATGTCCTCGTGCCACGCCGGCAAGATCCCCATCTGGGCTAGGTCACGCTTGCCGCCCTGCGTCACCAAAGTGCGCACGCCCTGGTAGTCCTTGAGGACGGCGACCGGGCCACACGCCTTCCGGTGGATCGTGCGGATGAGGGAGTGCTTCGGCCGGATCTGGCCCAGGTAGTACCCGACGCCGCCCCCGCCCTTGGCGCACTTCGCCGCCTTCTCGCGCGTCGCAAAGATCCCACGCCCCGTGTCAAAAAAGTTGTCATCCACGACGAAATGGAAGCACGCAAAAAACGTGCAGCCGTTGTTCGTCCCCGCGTTCATCAGCGCTGGGGAGTTGGGCAGGAAGTCTAGGTCAGACATCAACTGGTAGGCGTCCTCGTCGCCACCCGCGACGCGGCGGAACATACCGGCCGCGCCCTCCCCAGGTTCTAGATAGCGCTTGTTGAGGATGGTGACGGCATTGTCACTCAGCACGGCGACCATACGCCCCTCACGATCAGGTTAGTTACTCGGTGCGCCCACCAACAGGTTGTGCGTCTTCGTTAGCCCGCCACTCGCGGACGTCCTTCAGCGCGAACGTCCGGGTGGCGCCTTTCTCCACGTCCCACGCCTCCAGCAGCCACTGCTCGTCCCGATGATGCTCCGTCGCGCCGAAGCGGATGAAGTACGGGATGATCGTCCGCCACGCCGTCTCCCCGCGCCAGTTCGTGTACCGGACGCGGACGGTGTGGGTTTCCTTCCACCCGATCACGGATGGGGACTTTGCGTCAGCGGTCATGTTTACTTCCTTCCCAACCCACGGACAATCCGACTGACATTTCCTTGATCCGTATTAAACCTTTTCGCTAATGCGTTCTGAGTCCACCCAAACCCACGAAGCCGCCGCATCTCCACAACTTCGGCGTTACTCAGTTTAGACCAATGGTGCGTTTCTCCGGCCGGTCCTTTATGCGTGCCGTGCCTGACAGTGTCCCTATTGTTATCTTTGTAGGTCCCCCAATATAGATTTGCGACACGATCATCTTGGTTATTACCGTTCCGATGGCAACAAAGCCGATCCGGGGGACGAGATCCTACGAATGCCGACAAAACCAACACGGCCACGCGACGACGCACAACAACTCCAGCAAGAGATAACGAAACTACATAGCACCCATCACCTTTATCTACTACCTTTTTGAGTATTCGACGCCTACCGTGTTTCAAAGAACGGACTTCACCGACAGAAGATATCTCATAATGCCCTTCATAACCAACAACCTGTTTCCATTTCATGATCACACTCAGTATTAACAAGACTCCTTTTTGGGGCATTCGGAACATTCACTGTACGGCTGCATCCGCATCCCCGACACCTCGACCAGACCGTCCACGACCTCCTCCCTGGCCCCGTGGTACAGGAGCGGGTACCGCTCCTTCGTCATGCGGTACACCTGCCCGAACACGTCCCGGATCTCCCACTCGGCGTGCCGGGACGTGCGCAGCTGGACGGTGTGTCGGAGGGCGCGGAGGTTGCAGGAGAAGCCGATCTCGTTGCTCTGGCCGTTAGGGAGGAGGCGCCGCAGCGCGGACGTGATCTTCTTCTTCCGGCCGAAGTCCTTCATCGCGTCGAGGCCCATCTTGCGGACCATGCCGGCGTACCTCTCCTCGATCAGCGCCTGCAGTTCCCGCACGTCGTCCCGAACCGGCTCCAGGATCGGGTCGAACACGACGTTGACCTCGTCCCCGCGGACGTACCGCCCGGAAGTTTGGGAATTATGCGTAACGAATCCATTCGCTACGAAGTTATGCGCCGGATGGTCAACCTCCAAATCGTACGTCATCCCTTCACCGACCGGTTCGACCGAAACGATTTCCCGCCAGCGGGGTACCAACGCACGCGGGTTCCCATCTTGCTCGTTGTGGAGCTTTACATGGCAGCTGTTACAGAGCGTGGTCAAATTCTCCGGCGCGTCGTTCCAGTGGTCTCTGTCTTTGTGATGTACGTGTAAATCGTCACCGCTTCCGCACTCCTCGCACGTGTTCTTACGCAAGCGCCTCGCGTTCTGCTCCCTGACCGACAGCCCGCCCTTCCAGTTCGGGTTGTTTTCCCCGAGCTTCGCCGCAGCTATTTTCCGACACGCTTCATCGGACAAAGAAAAAGTCACAACACCCGTCACACCACGGTTCCACGGTGTGAGTCCTTTTTGGAACCGACCGCCGCCAGGCTTGGCGATGCCGTAGTGTCGCAACCATTTTCCAACCAAAGGCTCGGAAACGCCGTATAGCGAAGCGACTTGCTCCCGCGTCATGTCTTGTTCCACGTACTGTCTGTAAAGCGCTTGGCGATCGGGCCTCACTATTCGCCGGCCGTTCGTGGCAATTGAGTCGCCGGCGCGCAGGTGACGCAAAGAGAACCATCCCTCGTCTTCACCGCGCCGCGAAAGAAAACGGTGATCCCACGAACAGCGGATGCTACCGCCGTTAGACAATTTGACCTCGAACAAAGGCTTGACGCCAGACTTAATGACGTTTTTGATCGGCGCCATTACAAACTGGGCACCATCGTAACACCGCACACGCATCAATTTAACGCGGCTTCTCCGGCGATGATCCGGGTGCGTGTAACGCTCATACAAATCACGTATGGTCCTCTTCTTAACGCCGTTCCACGATCCAGTGCCGTCAGGCTTCTTCCCCCTGCCGCAATACACTTCGGCGTCGCCTGCCAAACAAAACGCCGTTCCGGCCCTGTGCCGAACGATCTCGTGGGTAAACACCCGGGAACAGTTGCGGACGACGAAGTTGAGCTGGACGTGCTCCCACACGGAGCCGTGACCTTGGTCCCAGCACGCGCGCAGATTGTCCGGGATGTCGCGGACGCGGGTGACGTTCAGGTTCTTCCCGAGGGTGAGGCTGGCGTAGCACAGCTTGGCGAAGAACGACACGAGGATCTCCCCGTCGCTCAACCCCTCCTTGCGGGCCGCGGCGATCGACTCCAGAAAGTCCTCGTTGCCGCTGTCCCGCAGGTACGCGTCGAGACCATCGCAGTCGATGGTAGTGTAGCCGATGAAATAAACGGACGGTGTAACGAGACTGCCCATAAAGTTGCGGCAAGGGGACCGTCGCCTTCAGGCGACGGGGGAATTGCCGCCCTCCCTCTTGAAAGTAGTGAACGGAACCTGTACAATGCCTCTATGCAAAACGTCGTTTTGAAGATCCCGATTCGCACCCTGAACCGGTCCAAGGCTGTCCGGCTCGACGCGATGCGCGACGAGTTCACGGCCTGTGTCCGGTTCCACTGGGGACGGATCGAGACCCTCAAGACGACCAATGCCACGGAGGTCCACCGCGACTGCTACCGGGAAGCGAGGGAGCGATTCCGCCTCCCGGCCTCGACGATCCAGCAGGCCCGCGACAAGGCCATCGCGGCGTATCGCAGTTACCTGTCTCGCCGCAAGGACGACCGGCGGGCGAGGCCTCCGCGATTCCGCCGACTGCTGCCGCTGCGCCTGGCGGCCGAGAACCTGCGGGTCTTTCCCGACAAGGGAGTGATCCGCGTTACGACGCCCGACGGCTTCCTCTGGCTGCCGATCGTCGTCCCCGAGTGTTACCGGGAGGATATTGCCCGGCCGCACGGCGTCTCCGAAATCGTCCGGTCGGGCGACCGCTGGTATCTGATGCTCGTCATCAAGCGCGAGGATGTTCCGGCGCGTGAGGGCGGGCCGCATTTCGGTCTGGACCTGGGGCTCGCCAAGCTCGCCGTCCTGGCGGGTCCCGGCGTGGTCGAGTTCTTCGACGGCAAGCCGCTCCGGTACGTCCGGGGCCGCTACTTCCGCTATCGCAAAGCCTTGCAGGAGAAGCGCAAGACCGGGATGGTCAAGCGGTCCAAGGGGAAGGAATCCCAATGGGCGATGAATGAGAATCACCGGGTCAGTCGCCGGATCGTCGAGGCCGTCGCCGCCGCGGGCGGGACGCTGCACGTCGAGCGACTGACCGGGATTCGCGAGCGGTGCAAGGGGACGGGCAAGGTGCGGCGTATGCTGCATTCCTGGCCCTTCGCCCAACTGCTCGACTTCATCCGCTACAAGGCCGCGATGGCGGGTATGCCGGTGATTGAGGAAGACCCCCGGCTCACGTCCCAACGCTGTTCGCGTTGCGGGCACACCGAACGAGGCAACCGGAGCAAGCAGGCGTCCTTCGCCTGCAAGGCATGCGGGTATCGGACCAACGCCGATCTCAACGCCGCCCGGAACCTCGCTGCCAAGGGGGCATGCCCCCTTGGCGTGGGCGACGTGACAGCGCCCGTCCCGGATTCGTCCGGGCGAAGCGGGGAAGCGAAGATGGTCCGCAAGGATCGTCATCGGGATAACCGCAACCTCGAAAGTTCCGCGTCAGGAAGCCGTCGGCTTTAGCTGACGGAGGATGTCACTAGCCGTTGCCCTCTTGGTTAACTGCGGATCGTGCCGGACAGTAGCGTCCGGCTGTTTCGGCTGGTTCGTCACAGTGAATACACAAACCCGTCTGCCAGTGGAACTCGTGGGGGAGCGGACGGTCTGCCAGCTCCCGTGCCAGCCGCTCAGTCCGCAGTTCGCGGATCCGCTCCCACAGCCTCGCTAGGAACACGGCCCAACTCCTTCCAACGGTCCCAAGCCTGCCTCAACTCCCGCCCCCGCTCGACGATCTCACGGGCGGCCAGGTCGTGGTCGAAGTACGCCTCCAGGGCGGCGAGGACGTCCCGCAGGGCACCGGCCTCCCGGTCCTTGCGGTACTGGGTGGTCGTAGCAAGGCGATGCTCCCACGCCTCTAGGTCCCGCTCTCTTTGGTCCAGCGCCTTGGTCAAGGCGGCCAGCCGGTCCTTCTCGGCGCGGACGGCTCTGTGCTGGGCCGCCAAGTCAGCCTCAAGCGCCTTGAGCGCTTCGCCGCGCTCGTCCTTCAGCCACTGGGCGCGGGCCTGAGCGATGCCTTTTTCGACCGCCTCCGCGACGCGCCGCCGCGTCACATCGGCGCTCTGCCGGTGCCCCTTGGGCAGCACCCAGTCCCCCCACGACTCGGGGTTTCGCTCCCCCATCACGAACCCCTCAGCGCGTAGCTACGTTCCAGCGCGTGCAGACCATACAGGCGCACCGTGTCCAGCAAACCCCACCGCGCCTCGTGCAGTTCGTTCGCCGTGAACCAGCGGATGGCGTGATGGGCGTCCGCCTCCAAGAGGACGACGCCGTGCCTAGCGAGGACGAGGTAGACGAACGCGACGTGCCGATGCCCAAGGAGGGGTGGGTAGTCGTGCACCTCGACGCACCACGGGGTGACGAGTGGACGGGCGTGGTGATTCTTTTCAGGATCCATCGCGGCGTACGCGTTCTCCGCGAGGACGTCGCCCGTCGTCCGGACGATCGTGTACTCGTCCGGGGCCAGACCCGTCTCCTCCCGGATCTCCCGGCGCAGCGCGTCGTCCGGCGTCTCGTGGAGCTCGATGTGGCCGCCTGGCGGGAGCCACGTCCCGAGCGCCTTGTGATTGACGAGGAGGACGCGCCGATCGTGGACGATGACGGCGCTGACGACGAAGTCGATCTGCGCGTGGATGTGGCTCATTCCCTCCCCCTCCACCAAACGCGGACGATGACGAGCAGGAAACGAGCAGGAACAGGACGCTGATCAGGCACTGGACGAACGCGACGGCGGGTTGGATCCCCATGTCGGCTGGCACGACTTACCCCCTCCGGCACGTCCGCCGGTAGATGCGCGGACCCCGCCGGGCACCGAGAACACCTCGGGTCACCTCGACCCCGTCGTGCACCGGGACGGCTCACCTTTTCCGTCCGCGGCTCGGCTGACGGCGCCGCCCCAGCGGGGTCCGTGGACGCGCCTTTACAACTCGATCCCCAGATGCCGCGCCTGCTTCCGCGCCACTTTGTACGTCAGCAGCGCGTCCATCCCGTTGTAAGTCAGGACCTGATGGAGATCCGCGTCCCCCAGCCGGTTCGGTGCGTTCCCCGAGTCCGCGTGCATGTACGGCTTCAGCGCGCCGTCGTAGTCCCCCTGCCCGAGCAGGACGAAGCTCTGAAATTTGAGGCTGCAGATGCCCCGGCGGTTGTCGATGACGTGGGCAGCGAGCATGCCGTCCCACACCCAGTTCCGGACGCGCTTTTTGGTTACCTTGCGGATCCAGCGATCCTCGTACTTCGCGTTGAAGCCGATCTTCGGGACGTCCGACGCGCACAGCGACGTCATCGCCCTCGCGGCGGCCCCGTGCCACGGGAACGCGAGCGTCGTCCGGCCGTCGCTGACGGCGCACGTCAGGATCCGCGCGTCCGGATGGTCCGGCTTCAGCCGGTCCGTCTCCAGGTCGAACGCGACGGGCGCGCCGTTCTTCGCGAGATCGTCTATTATACCCGCCGCCCGCCCAGGGTCGAGGACGACGTCGACCCGGTCCCGGTAGTCGGGGATCGTCTTCCACGGACGACCCTGGAGCCGGACGGCGCGCTCCAGATGGTACTTCCAGATGAGCTCCGCGGCGCACGCACCGTCCCGCACCTTGTCCGCCTCGCGGACGACGAACGACGGGTGGAACGTGGGGCACACCCACGTGTTGAACGGCTTGCCGGCCCCGTCCCGCTGGCACGGGATCTGCCAACCGGCCCAGCGCGTCGCGCCCATCCCGCCCGCGTCCTCCCGCCACAGCCAGCTGAGCAGGGACTTGACGGCGGCCCCGCCGAGCAGGAGGATCACTTCCGGCTGGACGGTGCGGATCGCGTTGAGGAGGTTGGGCCGGCAGTAGTCGATCGCCTTGTCCGGCAACTCGTTGTTTTTGGGACGACAAACCACTGCATTCGTCGTGACGCAGTCCCGATCCAGATCGACGTCCATGCCGGCGAGCGTCCGGCGGAGGAGCTGCCCCGTCTTGCCGACGAACGGGACGCCCTGATCGTCCTCCGCCGCCCCGGGCGCCTCGCCGACGACGAGGATCTTCTTCCTGCCCTTGCCGACGGGCGGCATCTTCGGCGAGCGGCACGCGTCCTTCAGCTTGCACGCGTCGCACTTGGGACGGAGCGTGTTGAGCGTCCGGCGCTCCGGCAGGGCCGTCTTGCTGAACAATTCCAGCGCCATCCCCACCCCCGCGCGTCAGCGGATCGCGTCCTTGATCTCGTCCAGGAAGTCGTCGTCCGGGTTGGCGACCTTCTCCGTCGTCCGACTGTGCCCGATAATCTCGTAGCACTGGGCGAGCAGCACCTTGAGGCGGACCGCGGTCATCTCCCCGGCCGCCTCCAGCGCGGCTTCGAGCAGCGCCGCGGACGGCGCCGTCTCCTGCTCCGCGAGCTCCTTCGCGACGCGCTTGATCCACGTCGAGCCGTTCCCGTCCGCCATGATCAGTCCCCCCCGTCCACGCCCGCGACGACGTCGAGGCAGTTCTCCATCTGGTTGCGGACGCGCAGGCGCGTCCCGACCCCGGACACGTGGACGTGGAGGACGAGTTCCCCGTCCCCGTTCACACTCAAACCGACCCGAACGACGCGTCCGTCCGCCATGTGCATCGCGACGTCTTTGTTGTTCACCTGCAACGCGACTTCCAGTTGCGGCGCGCCCACGGCATCACCCCTTCCGGTAAAACGGATTCCCGCACTCCCCCTTCGCGAGGCGCCGCGCCGCGGCCTTCTCCGCCCTGTCCACCTCCGCGCGGAGGATGACGGCGAACGCCTTCGCCAGCTCCACGTCCATCGCCTTGTACGCCGTCGTCGGATGGCACCACGCGGACGCGGCCAACTCCAGCGCTCTCTCCTCGGTCATGGCAGAACCCCCGCACGCGACTCAGTCCTTCGGCGGCCGGCACACGTGCCGGGCGACGTCGAACTCGAAGTGCTTGGGGACGAGCTGGAACACCAGACCCGATCCGGCGAACGTCCCGTCCCCCCGGTCGATGATCGCGTCCCACACGCGGCGGCGGTTCGTCCACTCCCGCGCCGTTACCCCGTCCGGCCGGTCCGTCGCGTTCTGGTAGTGGTAGTCCTTGAACTTCGGGCCGAGACGCCTCAGCAGGGCGTCGTCCGCGCCGAAGAACTGGACGAGGACGGAGTTGCCGTGCGGGTAGACGACGGCGCTCGCGGCCAGGTTGAGATCCGTGTTCAGACCGTGCGCCGTCGCGGCCCGGAGCAGCTCGGCGACCTCGTGGAAGTCGGCTTCCGGCGTGAACACGGCCCGCATCCGCTTCAAGGTGGCGGCGACGTGCCGCTTCCGGAACGCGAGCAGCCACGCGAACAGGTCCTCGATCGGACCGTCGTACACGTACGCGTGGTAGATCTTCGTGGACATCGTCAGCCACCCCCGATCGTCTCCGCGTCGATCATGTGCCGATCGACGTCGTCGTAGTCCGCCTGGACGAGGAGGAGCCACTCGCGCACGTCGGCCCCCGGCAGCAGATGCCCGACGTGCCGCGCGTCCCGATCGAACAGGGACGTGATCAGATCCGCCCAAACCGAAATCTTCATGATCCTTTTTCCGGCTCGTGATGGAAGCGGATGCCGTTCGGCGCCGCCACGCCCGCGAGGAACTCGCTGAGCGGACGCTCCAGGTATTTCGGGACGACGGTGGACGGGTCCCCGCCGGCGTCGTACACGGCCGAATACAGACTCGCGACGCACGCCGCCATCTTCCGGCCGAACTCCACGCGCTCGTTGTCCGTCATCACTCCACCTCCGCGAGTTTCTCGGTCTTGACCGTTTCGAGCTCGTCCGGGCGGACGAGGCACGCGACGTACGTGAACTTGTCCGACGCGACGATCAGCTTGTCCGCGGTGACCTCGAACTCCTTGTCCTCGTGCCGACGGGCGATCTCCCCGAGCAGCTGGGGGGCGATGTAGAACGCGAGTTTCGGCCCGTCGTACCCGAGCTTCTTCGTCTCCTCGTACCTGCCCGACGTCCCCGTCCCCGTCAGCGTCAGACGGCCCGGCTTCAGCTGGACGAGCACCCGGTTGTTGTCCGCGTCCTCCTGCGAGAACACGTTCGCCCGATCCGCCGCGTCCGGGATGCCCTTCGGCAGTCGGATCTTGTGCCCGCCCCCGCCCTTCAGGTGGGCGCCGAGATCGGGGAACGTGTCTAGGTATCGGAGGCACGACAGGACGAGGCCGTTCGCGTTCCGGAAGTGGAGCCAGTTGTCCGTCTCGCACATCTCCCTCATCCCGAGCGCCGCCACCTGCCCGATCGCGTCGCGCTTGACGAGCATGGGCCGGGCCGCACCCGTCTTGATGCGCCAGCGGCACAGCTGGAGGCGATCGGACGCCTCCACCCACTTCGGGTGGACGTGGACGCAGTTCAGGAACGTCGAGCCGTCGTCCTTGGTGGCGGCGCACTGCTGGACGACGCCGACCGCTTCGCCGAACCCGTCCGGGAGGGCGGCCCACGCGCCGGGCTTCTCGATCGCGTCGACGGGGAGTGTGATCTCCGCTTCCGTGAGGAGCTCGACGCTGCGACGCTTCCCCCCCTTCAGGACGAGCTTGCCGTCCCCGAACACGACCTCCAGGCGCTCGTCCGGGAGCTTGCGCAGCTGCTCCGTCAGCGGCTTCGCCTTGACGGCGCCGACGAGCTTCTTCGGCAGGCCGCTCCTGCCCCGGCACGCGACCTCGTCGTTGAACGTGAACACGTCGCCGTCCTTGAACACGAAGCACGAACCCTGCTCGATGGAGTCCTTCTTGACGAGGCCGGCCTCCACGGAGTCCAGATTGCGCAGGAGCACTTCCCGATCGATCTCCGTCATGAATCACCTCGATTCCAGTCGGTCCAAATTCCGCAGCGCGTAGCGGTACGGCAGATCAAAACCCGTCCGGTACGTCGTCGGCAGGCGCCCCCACTGCTCGGCCATCGCCTGTGCAATGCCTTCAAACGTCCGCGATCGCTCCGCCGCCCGCTGTTCCTTGGGCGCGTTGAACGTGCGGTAGCTCCACGCGGAGTACATTTTACCGTTCCTGCCGACGACCCGCTCCGGCTTGACGATTTTGGTCGGTCTCAACTTGGGCAGGTTCTTCAACCACAGCCACGTCGTTTTCATGTCCGCGTGCCCGAACTGGTACGGCTGGACAACCTGCGTCGGTGGGCAGATGTGCGTCGATGCGATGCCCATCGGGTTCTCGACGCAGATCATGGGCACGGGCGCGTTCAGCATCGCGAGAAAAAAATCCAGCGCCTCGCGCTGCAACCCTAGCGCCTTCTTCATGCCAAACCACCGCGCGCCCGACGTGGCCAAATGCGTACACGGTGGGTGCGCGATGAGCATGTCCCAACCATCTCCCAGCACGTCACGCACGTCCCCTTGGATGTGCTCCCCCGGCACCTCCGTCGGCAGCAGATCGCACGAAACGGCGGCGTGTCCGAGACGCGTGAACGCGTCTCGGACACGCCCCGTAAACTCACACGCCACCAGCACGCGCATGGTCCACCTACTTGGCCCCCTTGCCGAACACGAACCCCCGCGTCTTGACGGCGTGCCCGATCCGGCGTGCCGCCGCGTCTAAATAGGTTTTGTCCCGCTCGACGCCGAGGAAGCCGCGGCCCAGCTTGGCGCACGCGACGCCCGTGCTGCCGCTCCCCATCATCGGATCGAACACCAACTCCCCCGGATCGCTGAACTGCTCCAGCAGCTTGCACAGGAGGGGGACGGGCTTCTGCGTCGGGTGCTCCTTCGCCTCCACGTGGTTGCACGTCCACACGGCCCGACCGCCGCCCCCGTTCCAGCGCTTCTTCCCGCGCCTGTGCAGTATAGCAACCGCCTCCCACCCCTGCGCCGGCCGGTCCCCGCTCAGCTGCGGCGCGCCGTTCGGCTTGATCCACACGCCGAGCCGGACGAGGACGGGATCCCGCGCGAGCAGGGCGGCGTGCTGCCACGCGCACGTCATGATCACCCAGCGCCTCGTCACCCGCACCAGCTCGTGCGCCAGCGTGACGAACGTCGCGTCGTCCAGCGAGGCGAACGTCACGAGCGTCTTGCCAGACGCCCCCGTCGTCCGCGTCTGGGCGCCCGCGTGCGTGCGCTCGTCGTACGGCGGATCCGTCAGCGTCACGTCGACGGCGCCGTCCGCCAGATCGGCCAGGACGCGCCAGCAGTCGCCGAGTTTGAGATCGATGCCCACCCCCGCCTACCCCCCGGGAGACGATTAGTATACTAATCCCTTCTGAAAACGATCCCATACTCGTGACGCTTGGGGAGGATGCGCTGCTCGATCGCCTGGTTCGGGAAGCAGTCCCGGATGCTCCGGCCGAGATCCGAGATGAGGATGTCGTGGGCGGTGAAGCCGACGTTCTCACCCGCCGTGATGAGATCGGCGTGGTAGAAGTACATCTTCCCCTTCCGGCGGAAGTCGTTGACGAACCACACTGCGAAAGCGCCGGGTTTGAGGACGCGGAAGTTCGCCGCGAGGACGCGCTCGATCCCGTCCATGAACCCGCCGTACGTGTCCGCCTTGCCGAGCTGCCCGGCCTCGTCCCCGTAGTACTCGATGTCCCAGTAGGGCGGCGACGTGATCGTGAAGTCCCCCGTCCCGTCCGCGACGGGCGGCTCGCGCGCGTCGCACTCGTGCAGCTCGATTCGCGCCCGCGCGTACAGCTTGCGCAGCTTCACCGCCCGCTTGCGGTTGAACTTCATGAACTCCGCGGAGATGTCGCACGCGACGTAGTGCCGGCCGTTCCGGACGCACAGGTCCATCCGGGAGTTGTGGCCGCAGTTATGCACGGCCCCAGCTAAAGTGACGTAGCTCTCGTCCTCCTCCACCGAAAAGTTACACACATCCCCCTTGTAGTGCTCATCCTCAACAGACAAAATTCTGTGGGCAACATAATCCCCATGCCGGAACGAGTAATTACTGTAGTGCTTGACTTTCCCCAGATCAGCGTTCAGGATTTTTGACAGTCGCGGCACTCCGGAGCCAGTGACAGAAACCCGCCAAGAATCATGTTTGGAGTAGATCCCCCAACGGTTGTTTGGCGCGCTGTTTGGTGGGCGCGATTTCACAGCACTTGCAATTCCTTGGCGAGCGAGCAGCGTCTTCGTCTGCCCAGCTAGATTGGGTGACGTTGTTATGACAGCCACACCTTCTCCCGCTTTGGATTCGGCCGTCACAACACAGCCATCCCCGAGAACATACCCTTTCAGAAAATGAGCCTGCTTGCCGGGCGGCAATTCCATCAACCACTGAGGTAGTTTTTTGTTGGGCGCCCTGTGCCCAAAAGTGTCAAACATGAACCGCGCCACTGTTGCGGAACAGGCATGAATATCATAGACCGTACCATCGTCCCTCAGCTTGTAACGAGTGTTCGCCCCAAACAAACGGCGGGCTGCTGCGGATACTCCTTCCGCGACGTGGAGCTCGTGCCTACCTACAGTCCAGTTGACACTGCTCATTCCAGACACATGACCTTCTGCCACATAGACACCCATCATCCACAGGCATTCCTCCGTCAGTTGTATTTTTTTATCCACATCCGCTGGTCGTAGGGCGTAGTCACAGAGGGACAACTCGGAGGCATCATTCATTTCCCCAGAAGTCGGGAACAGCATGTAATCCCCAGGCCGAAGGTCACCCGCGTTGATCCATTCTGGGGTGTAGTTCCTCCACGGCTGCTGACACTTCCGGCGTTTCGCCCTCCTATCACCCCCCCTGTAGTTCCTTGCCCCAGCCGGCACGGGCTGATGTGCGTTCTGACGGGCGCATGTCGCACACGACGGAAGTGCAATCCGATTTGCATACCCGCATTTGGCCGAGCGTATTGCCAGAACAGGGTGGTTTTTCGTTATGCGCAGGACCGGCGACCCGGACACCTGCAGTCGCACGATCTTCTCGTCCACTTCCCGTCGCATCGTCCGCAGAACTGGCCGGTAGCGCCCCTTGTGCGTCAGGACGCGCATCCCCTCCGTGACTTCGCCAATTTGACACATCCCACTAGATGTCAGTACCCACGTGTCGGGTGTGAGGCAAAAAGGATCGAACACCGTCTGCCCGGCCTTGGAGTAGAACAGGAGGACCGTCCGGCCGACGTTCTGGGGGAAGCGGGACAGGGCGCCGGCGCCGCAGCCGCGCCCGGAGATGTAGTACGCGTCCCGGAGGTGCTTGGGCAGCTTGCCGTCCCGACTCTTGCCGATCTGCGGGGCCGTGTTGTCGTACCCGCGCGCGTCGCTCGGCGCGTCCTCGTCCGCGCTCGCGTTCTCCCGCTTCGCGCGGAGGACGGACGACGGCAGGTTGTTGACGCCGCCGAACACGCTGACGAGCCGCGCGTACGACTCCTTGCTGCCCTTGATCGCGTCGAGATCCTTCCCGTTCGCCTCGAACACCCGCTCGTGCGGATCGAACAGTTCCCGCATGTCAGCGCCCCCGGATCGCGTTGAAGTTGCCGATGACCCAGAAACACGTCCGGCCGCGCAGGCCCGCGCGCTCCAGCCACGCGAACGCCTTGGACTCGTACACGCTGTCCAGCTCCACGCCCTCGTAGTCCTTCGCCAGCCGCCGCGCGTACGGGTACGTCCGATCCGCGACGTAATTGTACGGACGGATCGGGGAGTCGATCACCGCGCGCCGATCGAACCCGGCGATCTGGACGACGTGGACGTGCTTCGGGCGCTCCGCGGGCCGCATGTGCCGGGCGACGCCGCGGAGGATGCCGCGGGCGCTCTTCCCGCTGCCGCACGGGATGACGAGATGATCCAGATCGGTTGGCAGGTTCCGGACCTGCCGGGCGTTCACGTCCGCGTGGGCGCCGATCCCGAACTGGACGGGGAACCACTTCTCGCGGGCGGCCATCCGCTCCAGGCGCTTCTGGAGGACGCTGTTGAACCCGATGCCGGCGAGCTTGACGATCGCGGCCCCGAGATCGTCCCGGGCGGCGCGGAACGCGGGGTACTTCCCCACCGCGTCGTCCGGCTCGCTGACCCCGATGCCGACGACGGTCCGCATCCCGAGGGCGGCGGCGCAGCGCGCGATCAGGTACCCCTGGGGGGAGTTGACGGACGACACGGTGGCGACCGTGTTGCTGCACGCGTCGCGGATCCGCTCGCGGTTCGCCATCAGCAGGGCGAGGGCCTCGCGCACCTTGCCGCCGTTCAGCGGCTCGGGGAACGGCCGGAACAGATCGTCCCGCTTGAACAGGTAGGCGCCGCGGCGCTCGACGGGGGTCAGCGTGTCCAGATCGATCCCGAGTGCTTCGGACGGCGTCTGACGCTGCTGTCCGGCACTCCCGACGTCCACGGCCATGACGCGCTCCGAAACCGACAGCGGGGAGTCGGCGCAACGTGCGCCGACTCCCCGCTATTATACGAACCGTGCCGATCAGCGCGCCGCGAGGCTGTACCCCGTCCCCTTGCGCCACTTCAGCTTGCCGAGCCGGACGAGCTTGTCGAGGTGGTACTCGACGCTGCTCTTGACGCCCGCCGCCTTGCGGATGGCGGACTCCGTCAGCGGCTTGCCGGCCTTGGTCAGGACGGCGTTGACCTTGGCGCAGGCGCTGCCGAGCCGCGAACCGAGCGCGTCGAGATCCGTCCGCTCCTTGCGGACGGTGCCCGTCACCTTCTTGTCCTTCTTCGGCTTGTCCGTCGTCTTCTGGATGGAGACGACGCCCTTCCCGGACGGCTGGTGCTTCCGGTACCGCTGCCCGTTCTTGGCCGCGCCGTTGCCGGCCGCCGTCCCGTTCGTCCCCGCCGGCGCGCCCTCCAGCGTCACCGCGTTGCCCTCCTGCCGGGCCGCGGACACGGCGGCGAACAGGTCCCGCTCGGGGGAGCCGTCCGCCAGCTTCGCGGCGCCGTCCTGGAAACCCTCGATGTTGTTCAGGCGGGCCGTCAGCTTCTTGGTGTTCCAGCGCCCGACGTCCCCGTGCCCCATGGCGGCGAACATGTCCCTCGCCGCGGATTCCGTAACCTGCATGACTGTGTCGTCCTCCTCGTTGCGTCAGTCCACAAACAGTAGACAGTAGCGGATGCCGGGACGGCGACCAGCGCCGCCGTCCGGCCCACGAAAATCCCATTCTACCCGCGGCGACCGAAACCGCAAGGGGTGTTTCCTGCGGCGCCCCGGAAATGCCCCACCCAGACTCGCCGTGACGTCACGGCGAGTCTGGAGTCGTCCGGACCCGTCGGCGGGGCTCAGAACGCGGACAGCACGCACGGGCGGGACAGCGCCAGGCACGGCGCGACGTGGACGACGCGGCGCGTGGAGAACGCGCCGCGTCGTCGGACGATCCAGTTCAGGCGCATGACCCCGCGCTCCTTCTCCGGACCCGTCACGTTGAGGCCGATCATCCCCGTGACGTGGGCGAGCTTGCGCTTGTCCTCGCTGAAGTTCCGCTTGTCCAGCAGGTGTTTCTCGTACGCCGCCGCGTCCGTCTGGGTCGCGGTCACGACGAGGCAGTGCCGGGACTGCGACAGGGCGCGCAGCTGCATCCACGTCACGTTGTTCTGATCCCGCTTCTCCTGCCGGGCCGTGCCGGCGGGCGGGGCGAGGATGTCCGCGTAGTCGATCACGACGACGTCGGGCACGAAACCGCCCCGCGCCCAGCCGTCGAGGATGCCGGTCAGATCGCGGACGCTCAGCGTCCCGGCGGGATGGGCGGACAGACGGAAGTAGGGGCGCTGCGACTTCACCCTGCGGCACGCGACGCGCTGGATCGCCTTCCGCGCCGTCGCCGCGTCGATCGGGGCCGCAAACTCCCGCGTCTCGAACTCCGCAGTCGCGAACAGATCGTCCTCGTCGCGCTCCCCGTCGTCCTCGTCGCCGCGTCCACCCCGGCCGCGCCGGCGCGGCGGTTTGATCGCCGTCGGGTACGGGATTTTCGCCGGCCACTTCCCGTCCGGACTCTCCTCCGGGACGCCCGCCGCCCGGACGTAGAAGCGAAGTTGGGCCTCCTCGCGCGTCAGGTCCCCGACCTCGAAGTAGGCGACGACCCGTCGCTGCATGAGCGCCCGCCACGCGACGTCCAGCAGGTAAAACGAATTGTGGACAATGCAGTCGTCTGCCACAAAATTATGCCACACATCCACACCCAGATCATACGTCGCCTGCTCCCCGACAGGGCGGATCGACACCACCTCGTCCCAAAGAACATCGGAGTTCATGTACTTCCGAAACGCCGCGCTGGATGGATCCGCGTGCGCGAACGATTGTCGCGTCACGGAAAGCTCGGTAACTAACCGCTCGCGTAGTTGCGACGCCTTATCACGTCCGAACATCGCGCGAAACTTATGCCCCTCGCGCACATAACGACCAGGACCATACACTTTGACGGCAGCAGGGGTGGCGTCATCGGCATACTCATCCTCCAACTCCCGGTAGAAGGCGCTGGCAACTTGCCAAGGAAATCGGTCGAGCAGTGACCGATGAGGTCCGTCTGGGAGTTCGGGGGTGTGCTTACGCGACAGAAAGTTAATCTCGCGGAGGAACAGATTGACATACTCGCGACTGTGGATGCCGACGCACCAAGATCGGTAAGGGCGGCCATTCACCTTGGTGACGCGGGATCGTAGTCGGTGGACAACTCCAAACCTGTTGAGCAGATGGCTAACCTGCCGCATGAGCTTTGAACTGATGGAACTGGCCCCGATCTCCCAGCCCCCACCTTTCCGGCATATCCAACCGTCACAGGAGAAGTAGACGCGGAGAAACGCGGCCAGCTGCTCCTTCGGGCACATAAACACGCAATCCGGAATCCGCTTCTGCGCCGCGGAAACGCCGTGGAGTCCGTGCTTGTGCAAGATGGGTTCGGCCTCCTTGCGCAAATAATGGGCAATCCCGGACACGCGCGTCCCGATTCCCAACTCCGCACAACATGAGGCGAAGTCGGCATTCATGGCCTCATCAGCCTTCGTGAACTGCCGGGACACGCCCACCTTCTTCCGCACCCCACGTTTCGTCGTCGCGTAGAGTTGCACGCAACAGCCGTCGGCAATCATGTACGCTAAAAACTTCAACTCGGCCAGCGGCATTGGGGAAGTGCCAAACACCGGGATGCGTTTTGGCACGGCGATAAAATCACCCGCCGTCACATCGGACAACCACTTCCAACCGTCAGGTGTAAGGTACTGATGATTCGACGTCGTGACGACCCGTCTACCCGTCTTGGTGGTAACCTCCCAACACGGCTTAACCCCGTTGTCCCAGAACTGGGACACCTTGCCAAATCGCAGACGCTGAGAGGCTGCGTCTAAGGACAAAACACCAGAACCATCCTTGTCTTCCACAATCTCGCGGATGGTGCGGACCCGTCCGTCCGCAAGGACAACTTCCGCGGAAGCCGCCACGCACTTTCCACACTTATCGGGGCCCATGAACGCGACGAACGCGCTGCGATGGAGCGCGTTGCCGAGGAACACGCCGACGGCGCCGGGGTACCGGACGATCGCCTCCCGCGGCTGGGCGAACGCGTCCGTCACCGCCGCCGGGTCGTTGAACAGATCGACGTGCGCGTCCGCGCCGAGCTCCAGCCGGTCGAACCCGCGGACGCGCTCCAGCGCCGCGTCGTCCCGGCCGACGTCGAGCTCCGCGTCCAGCGCGTCCCGGAGTCGCTGCAGGCGGACGTGGTTGAAGTGCCGGCCGGCGAGATCGACGAGGTAGTCCGCGTTGATCGGTGGGTGCGTGGCGCTGTCCGCGTCCAGCGCCTTGAGGAACGCGTCGATCGCCCTGACGTCGTCTCGATCCGGGCGCCGGTCGGCCCACGTCTGGTAGATCGGCAGGAGATCGCGGCCCGGCGCCTTGCCGTACCGCCCGTGGTACGTGACGCACCACTTCGCGACGACGTTCGCCCAGCTGGAGCCGAACAAACCTTGGCCGTCGTCCGGCCAGCGCGGCGCGACGCGCGCCAGCACCCGATCGTCCTGGATGAGGGCGGCGAGGATCCAGCGTTCGTTCTGACCGGCATCGCTGTAGCTCGTGATCTTCGGCACGGTGGAGTTCTCCTAGCAGACCCATTCGTCGGGCATCTTGCCGTTCAGGCGCTGCTTCCGGCGGAAGCGCGCCTGCGCGCGCTCGCGCTCGACGTTCGGCAGCGCGTTGACGAAGTGATTGGGGTTGGACGCGACGAACGGCGCGCCGCTCCAGACAATGTCGTGCTCGCTGTAGTAGATCAGCGCGCTGTGCACCCGATCCACGGCACCGTCGAACCGATCCCTGACGAGATTGCGGAACTGGCGCGCCCACGTCGCGCGTGTGGTCGGATCAAAACCCTTGCTCGTTAACTTCTCCTTGCGGACGCGGGCCTCGTGGAGGAGATCGGCAAGGGTGTAGTACACGCTCGGGACGGGCTTTGGTGTGGGGGCGGGACGTTTATCATCAGTGTTCTTATGTACACGTGCGGCGTCCCCTATCCCGAGGGGATCGGCAAGTCGCCCGTTCACAGGGTTGGGAGCGGGAGTATGGGTACTTTTGGATGTGCGCGCGTTCACACGGTTAGGAGCGGAAGCATGTGTGTTCCTGGGAGTGTCGGCGCGCCTATCACCCTTGGGGGCGGGAGGGACTACACCGTTGGTGGAAACGGAAGAATGCCCGTTCGTGGAAAAGCGCTTCTCCGTACACCCGTTCTGTCCGGCGGAAGATCCGGGGACTGCGCAGCAGTCCCCGCGCGGGATCTTCTTCTTTTTTGTAATGATTTCTTCTTTATCTATGACATTCGGGAATTCCCCGAGAGTGACTTTCGGGAATTCCCCGAGAGTGAAATCACTTTCGGGAATTCCCCGAATGTGACTTTCCCTCGTTTTTTCCTGGGTTTTTGCCGTTTTCCCGTCACTCTCGGGAATTCCCCGAATGTGACTCTCCTGCGCCCGCTGCGCCTCCTGGAGTTTGTCCGCGAGCATGCTCCAGTTGATGCGCAGTTCCCGCCTGCTGTGGGGGCGTTTCTCCCGACGCTTCTCGATGAGTCCGCTGGACAGGAGGAATTCGACGTGCGTGTCGATCCGATCGGGGGCGAAGCCCGTCTCGTCCTCCGCGACGTTCGCGGAGAAGCACACCCAGCCGTCGTTCGTCGTCGTCGCCTTCTTGGCGGCGGACTGATTGATGACTGCGGCGAGCGTGTATGCGGCGTCCCCCAATCTGTGGGTGCCACGCACCGATTCTTTGTGCTTGCCTTTGGGTTTGACGGCGACGACGACGATCTTGTGGAGGAGTTTCGGCAGGCGGAACCAGTCGCCGGGATGGAAGAGGAGTTCCATCGCGACGTGGTACTTCGTTGCGTATGCGGATTCGTTGCCCACGGTAGTGTTTGGTTGCGACGTCGTTGTCATTGCACACCTCCGGTCCGCTGTTTGTATTGTCGGCGCGTTCGTTGTTTGGTGGATGGTTTCGGCGCTTTATTATAGTCCCTGTTTGGGGACGTGCAAACCCCGGCTTCTGCCGTGTTTTGTTCGTTTTCGTTTGGTTGTTGTCGTGCTAGTGCGATGGCTATGGCGATCTTCCGGATGTTGATGTGGATTGTTCGTTGGTTGTTGCGTCGCCGTTCGAGACTAATGTATCCTTTGGTTGCCAAGCTCCGAAGTAATCGGTTTTGTGTGTTTTTGTCCCAACGTAGTGATTCCCATAAGCTACGTTCGGTTGCTGTAACACACGCGATGTCCCCCGACGATGCGCATTGGTCAAGCAGATCTTGAACAAACAGCGCTTCGTATTTGGTGAATACACCAGACGTGACGTAGTCCCGACGGAAGGCGAAGCGGTTGACTTCCGCCATCGACTGCATGATGTGATCGTAGTAGTCGGGGGTCGGCGCGGGGGATGATCCGTCGCCGTGGACCTGTCGGGGGGAGGAACCGTTGCGAGACGCCGTTGTCATCGTCGTTGTCCTTTGACAGGAAATTTCTTGAAAAAGGCCTTTTCTGAATGTACCAACTGGTGTACAATTTGCATAGATCGTTGTCCGATCTGGGTTGATTTTTGGAATAGGCGCTCTCACGAGCGGAGAGGGGATTCGGGTTAACCCGAATCCCCTCTGTTTTTGACGGGATGATGTCGGTGGGACGTCGGGACGTGCTGGGGGATG
>WBZR01001221.1_pt1 | contig 32814 bp, 34 predicted proteins | sample 5204231 | NCBI WGS metagenome assembly WBZR01 (sample SAMN12412403, study PRJNA552823) | activated sludge metagenome | isolation source: activated sludge from anammox sidestream of wastewater treatment plant... | place: USA: Virginia | collected 2017-08 | reverse complement strand
ACTCCCTGGCGACCGATAGTGAACTAGTACCGTGAGGGAAAGGTGAAAAGCACCCCGGAAGGGGAGTGAAATAGTACCTGAAACCGTGCGCTTACAAGCGGTCGGAGCAGGCTTGTCCTGTGACGGCGTGCCTTTTGCATAATGAGCCAGCGAGTTGCTGTTTGACGGCGAGGTTAAGGAAACGGAGCCGTAGCGAAAGCGAGTCCGAATAGGGCGATCTAGTCGTCGGACGCAGACCCGAAACTGAGTGATCTACCCATGGGCAGGTTGAAGCGGGGGTAAGACCCCGTGGAGGACCGAACCGACGTCGGTTGAAAACGGCGCGGATGACCTGTGGGTCGGAGTGAAAGGCTAATCAAACTCAGAGATATCTGGTTCTCCCCGAAATATATTTAGGTATAGCGTCACGCGTTCAGCGTCGGCTGTAGAGCACTGTTTGGGCTAGGGGGCCTACCAGCTTACCGAACTCAGGCAAACTCCGAATACCGGCGTTCCAGAGCGTGGCAGTCAGAGTGCGGGGGATAAGCTTCGTGCTCGAAAGGGAAACAGCCCAGACCGTCGGCTAAGGTCCCTAATTTCTGGCTAAGTGGAAAACGATGTCTGAGTGCCGAGACAACCAGGATGTTGGCTTAGAAGCAGCCACCATTTAAAGAGTGCGTAATAGCTCACTGGTCAAGTGTTCGGGCGCGGACAATGTAACGGGGCTCAAGCCAGAAACCGAAGCCACGGACTTCGAGCTCTGCTCGGAGTGGTAGGGGAGCGTTCCCAGGCCGACTGAAGCGGCGGCGGCAAGCCAGCCGTGGAGGCCTGGGAAGTGAGAATGCTGGCACGAGTAACGAAAGAGGGGTGAGAAACCCCTCCGCCGAATGCCCAAGGGTTCCTGAGTAAAGCTAATCTGCTCAGGGTTAGTCGGGACCTAAGCCGAGGCCGAAAGGCGTAGGCGATGGACAACTGGTTGATATTCCAGTACCACGTACCCACCGTTATCACCGAAGGGGGGACGGGGTAGGCTAGGGAGACCCAGGCGCTGGTCGTCCTGGGGTAACCGCGTAGGGCGGCCGGTAGGGAAATCCGCCGGCCATGAGCCTGAGACGGGATGCCGAGTCCTAACAGACGAAGCTCCTGAAGCCATGCCTCCGAGAAAAGCCTCTAGGGAGGCGGGACGTGCCCGTACCAAAACCGACACAGGTGGGCGAGTAGAGAATACTAAGGCGATCGGAAGAACCCTCGTTAAGGAACTCGGCAAAATGGCCCCGTAACTTCGGGAGAAGGGGCGCCGCAGTAGGGTGAGGCACCTTCGCGGTGCCGAGCTCGAAGCGGCCGCAGTGAAACGACCCAAGCGACTGTTTACCAAAAACACAGGTCTCTGCGAAGTCGAAAGACGACGTATAGGGGCTGACGCCTGCCCGGTGCCGGAAGGTCACGAGGAGAGGTTAGCTTCGGCGAAGCCTTGAATCCAAGCCCCGGTAAACGGCGGCCGTAACTATCGACTGAGGTAGTTGTAAAACTCGGCTATTTGCTGGAATATCCGAGGATCCCGCGCTACTGGTGGTGACGTCCGAGGCGACGTTTACCATAGTGACAACGTGACGGGTGCGGACAATCAGCAGGAAAGGCTCTCCGTCGAGGCCATACCGGTCTCGCTCGGGAGCTTCCTCGCCGGGTTCGCGCTGGGTGAGGCCAGCTTCATGGTCGTGTGTCGTCGACGCGACGACCACCGGCGGAGCTGGAAGGTGTCGGCCGCGTTCAACGTCTCGCAGCAGGATCGAGCACCGCTCGACCTCTTCCGGGAGACGCTGGGATGCGGCTCGATGCGGATTGCCGGAAACGGCGGCTGGTACTGGGAGGTCAACCGGTTATCCGACCTCCGAGGACGGGTCGCCCCGTTCTTCCGGCGGTTCCCGCTGATCGGAGCGAAGGCGCACGACTTCGAACTCTGGAGTTGCGCGGGCGAGCTCCTGTCGGCCCCCACCCTGGGCGATCCGGCGTACGCGCAGGTTCTCGCTCTCCGGGAACGGATGAACCGAGGCGGAAAGAGGAAGTACTCCGCGGAGAGAATCCTCAGAGACTATACGCCGAGCCCCGACGCTGAGCGGCGCCGGGGATGAGATAGTCCGATCTCGCAGGCGACTGCGAGAGCCGGCCAGAAATGAGTCGGCCCCTCCGGCAATCACGCGGAGGAGTAACAACAATGAACGGTCCTAAGGTAGCGAAATTCCTTGTCGGGTAAGTTCCGACCTGCACGAATGGCGTAACGACTTGGGCGCTGTCTCAACGAGGGATCCGGTGAAACTGTAGTCTCGGTGAAGATGCCGAGTACCCGTGGCTGGACGGAAAGACCCCGTGAACCTTTACTGCAGCTTGATGTTGGAGTCTGGGATACGTTGTCCAGGATAGGTGGGAGGCTGTGAAGCGGGGGCGCTAGCCCTCGTGGAGCCAACCTTGGGATACCACCCTTCGTGTTCTGGGCTTCTAACCCGATGCCGTGATCCGGGTCGGGAACAGCGTCAGGTGGGCAGTTTGACTGGGGCGGTCGCCTCCCAAAATGTAACGGAGGCGCGCAAAGGTTCCCTCAGTACGGTTGGAAATCGTACGAAGAGCGCAAAGGCAGAAGGGAGCTTGACTGCGAGACTGACAGGTCGAGCAGGTGCGAAAGCAGGCCTTAGTGATCCGGCGGTGGAGAGTGGAATCGCCGTCGCTCAACGGATAAAAGGTACTCCGGGGATAACAGGCTTATCCTCTCCAAGAGTCCACATCGACGAGAGGGTTTGGCACCTCGATGTCGGCTCGTCGCATCCTGGGGCTGGAGTAGGTCCCAAGGGTTGGGCTGTTCGCCCATTAAAGCGGCACGCGAGCTGGGTTCAGAACGTCGTGAGACAGTTCGGTCCCTATCCGCCATGGGCGCTGGAGGCTTGAGGGGAGTCGTCCCTAGTACGAGAGGACCGGGACGAACAGACCGCTGGTGTATCAGTCGTCGTGCCAACGGCGCTGCTGATTAGCCACGTCTGGACGGGATAACCGCTGAAAGCATCTAAGCGGGAAGCCCACCTCGAGATGAGGCCTCCCATCCCCTCGAGGGAGTAAGGACCGTGGGAGACCACCACGTAGATAGGCGGGACGTGCAAGCACGGCAACGTGTTCAGCGGACCCGTACTAATCGTCCGAGGTCTTGATCTGAGCACCGTAATGTCGCTATGGAGTTTTGAGGGTGTGCGGGACCGCGATCGCGGCGCGCGCGTTCAAAAATTTCCGGTGGTCTTAGCGGCGGGGAAACACCTCTTCCCATTCCGAACAGAGAAGTTAAGCCCGCCAGCGCCGATGGTACTCGGAGGGCAACCTCCCGGGAGAGTAGGACGCCGCCGGAATTACCGTGTGGGGGCGGGTCTGTGACCCGCCCCCACGTGTTTCTGGCCCCGACCCTGCGTAAGCGAACGGGCGACATGTCGAACGCGAAGGTCGCGTCTCACGCGCTCGGCGGCGTCAACATTACGAATGCGATCGGCATGCGGCAGGCACGAGGCCCGGCGCCGTCGCGGGACTTCGTGGTCACGTGCGGGTTCACCTGCGAGACCAACAAGAACAAGACCTGGCCGACCGTCCGGTGCGAGCTCGAGCGCATGCACCTCGGTGAGCTCCACGGCACCGGGTAGGTACTGCACGCCGACCTCGTGGTCGCCGCAAACCCGCGCGGGAAGCCGGGTAGCGCCTAGCTAGCGGTCGCCGACGGCAGCTTCCCCGCCGCGCGTCGCCGGTCGCGTACGGGCGCCCGCCGCGACCGCCGCGACCGCCGTGAGCGTCAGGATCGCGGCGCCGGCGGCGAGGAGCGCGGTGTCGCTCGCCGTCGGCTTGAGCACCATGTCGGCGGCGAGCAGGAAGAGCAGGACGAGCTCGGCACGGCCCACGAGGACGAGCTGGCGGATCCGGCGAGCCGATTCGGGGTTCCCCGGCCCGTGGGTCGCGTTCGCCCGGGCGATCCGCTTCACCTCGGGGTTGCGGTAGAGGAACTGCGTCAGGAGCGCGGCCCCGTAGCCGGCCAGCGCGAGCTCGAGCCAGAGCGCCCCGAGCGGCCAGTTGCCGTCGAGCGCCAGCAGGACCCCGGAGACGCCGACCGCGAGTATCGACGGGAGGAACACCCGCGGCGCGAGCCAGCGGCTGAGCGCGGCCAGCTGGCCGAGCTCGGCCGGCCCACCGGTGCGGCCGGCCCGGAAGACGGCCAGCACCATCACCGTGACACCACCTAGCCAGACGATGGCGCCGAGCACGTGGAGAAGCAGCAGCAGTTCCTGGCGGGTCATGGTTCGGGCTCCTTCCTGGATCGTGAATGGGTTGCGGCGGCGGGCGAGGCGGCCAGCCCGCGCACGAGCACGTCGACGAGGCGCTCGCTGCGCGCCTCGAGGTCCTCGCCTCCCGAGAGCAGGTCGGAGACCCGGTCGAGGCCGAGGATCGCCGCGAAGACCGCCTCGGCGGTCTCCCGCGGGTCGAGCTCCGGGCGGACGGCCCCTTCGACCTGGCCGCGCTGGACGATCCGGGCGATCGCATCGATCGCGAGCCCCTGGAAGCGCGCGTACTCGGAGTCGGGGCCCGCCGCGACGCCGAGCTCCTCCCCGAGCCGGGGGACGGCGCGCAGCGAGCGCTCGGCGCGGAGCAGCCGTGCCCGCACGCGCATCAGCGTCTCGAGCTGAGCCAACGCGTCCGCCTGGTCGCCGGACTCCTCGAGCACGCGCTCGACGAGCTGCTCCTGCTTGAGCCGGAAGGCTGCGAGCGCGAGCGCCTCCTTCGAGGCGAAGTGGTGGTAGAAGGCGCCCTTCGTCAGGCCGCTCGCTCGGACGATCTCGTTGAGCGAGGTGCCGGCGAACCCCCGCTCGGCGAAGGCGGCCGCGGCGGTCTCGAGGATGTGCGCGCGAGTGCGGGAGGCGCGGTCGGTGCGGGAGCCGGTCACCCTCCCCAAGTTACATACCGACTGGTTGGTATGTCAAGTGGGCGCTGTCGCCGAGGCGCGCCGAGTCCCCTGGCCGGGCTGGCGTGCCCCGGACCGGCACCAGCAGGTCACGAGCTCTCGCGCAGCTTCTCCCGCCAGCCGGGGTCGAGCTCGCGCAGCCTGCGAACGCGCTCGGCCGTCGACGGGTGGGTCGCGAACATCGCCGCCAGCCGCTCGGCGCCGAATGGGTTGAGGGTGTAGAGCGGCTCGGTCGCGGGGCTCGCCCGGAACTCGACGAGCTCCCCCGCCTGCTCGAGCCGCAGGAGCGCGTCCGCGAGGCCGTGCGGCGTCTCGCAGAGCTCGGCGGCGGCGGTGTCGGCGGCGTGCTCCCGCTTCGGCGAGAGCAGGACGTGGACGAGGCTGGCGGCGATCGGCGCCAGCACGAACAGGAGCGCGCGCTCGAGGAAGCCGCCGATCCGGCTCAGCTCGACGAGCCAGAGCGCCAGCACGACGGCCGGGGTCTGGACGGTCACGTCACGGTGGCGGGCGTGCGCGAGCTCGTGGGCGAGCACCCCCTCGAGCTCGGCCGGTGTGGTCACGGCGGCGAGCCCCCGGCTGAGAGCGATCGAGAAGTCGCTCGCGCCGCGCCCGACCGCGAGCGCGCGGGGGTACCCGCCGGGCAGCACGTGGAGCTTCGGACGCGCGACCCTCGCCGCCAGCGCGAGCCGCTCGACCGTCCCGTAGAGCGGCGCCGCCTCGCCCAGCGTCAGCTCGCGGGCGCCGAGGGACGCGAGCAGGATCCGCGGCCCGTACCAGTGGAGCGTGCCGACGATCAGGAGCGCCACGACGAGGAACACGCTGGCGAGCCGGATGCCGCCGACCCACCACCCGAGCGCGGTCAGCCCGGCGGCTATTCCCCCGAGCAGGAGCAGGGCCTTGAGGATGTTCCGGGCCGAGAGCAGCCGCCGGGCCCGCACCGCGCGCGGCTACTCGCCCTCGGCGAGCCCGCGCGGCGGCCAGTCCGGCTCCGGCGCGTCGCAGCGGCTCGAGCAGTGGAGGGAGGCGACGTTCTGAAGCGGGATCAGGATGTGGCCGTTCAACTCGACGTGGACCACGTCCTCGACCACGCAGTACGCGGTCAGGACCCCCTCCTGGTATTCGCCGCCGAACAGCGCGATCTCCACCTGCTCGCCCCGGTACTTGTTCGTGTAGTCCTCCACGAGCGGTCAGTCTACGTCGTTCAGGCAATTCTCAGCCTTCGCGATCAGACTGTGGCGATGAGGCTGCTCGTGGTTGACGACGAGCCCGCCGTGCGAGACGCGCTTGCTCGCGCATTGCGCCTCGAGGGCTACGAGGTCGAGCTGGCCGCCGACGGCCGTGAGGCGCTGGCCGGACTCGCGGCGCGGCCCGCCGACGCGGTCGTGCTCGACCTGCTGATGCCCGGACTCGACGGCCTCGAGGTCTGCCGCCGGCTGCGTGCTGATGGCGACCGCACCCCGGTGCTGATGCTCACCGCCCGCGTCGACGTCTCCGATCGGGTCGCCGGCCTCGATGCCGGGGCCGACGACTACCTGCCGAAGCCGTTCGCGCTCGACGAGTTGCTTGCGCGCCTGCGGGCGCTCCTGCGCCGCAGCGGCGCGGGCGAGCGGGAGCCCCCGCTTCGGTTCGCCGACCTCGTCCTCGACCCGGGCGCGCGCGAGGTGCGTAGGGGCGAGCGGCAGATCGAGCTGACGCGCACCGAGTTCGAGCTGCTCGAGCTGTTCATGCGCAACCCGGGCCAGGTGCTGATCCGCTCCCTGATCTTCGAGCGCGTCTGGGGCTACGACTTCGGGCCCACGTCGAACTCGCTCGAGGTCTACATCGGCTACCTGCGCCGCAAGACCGAGGCGGCCGGCGAGCCGCGGCTGATCCAGACCGTGCGCGGCGTTGGCTACGCCTTGCGCGTGCCGTGAGCCTCCGCGGCCGCCTGCTCCTCGCCGCCACCGTTGCCGTGGCGGTCGCGGCCCTGCTCGCCTGCGGCCTCGCGTTCGTCGTCGTCCGTCACGAGCTCCGGGGCGAGATCGACGACTCGCTCTCGCGCCGGGCCCACACTCCCGGTGCCCTGGTCGCGCCGCGGCTCGCGCGCCCGGCGTTCGAGGACCTCGGGATGGTCGTGCAGGTGATCGATGCACGCGGGCGGGTGCTGCGAGGATCGGCGATCGACGCGGAACTGCCGGTCACGGACGAGGCCCGTGCGGTCGCGGCGGGCGGTCGCGGCTCGCTGCTCGCCGACCAGGATGTCGACGGGACGCACCTGCGCGTCCTCACCGACCCGCTCCCGGGGAAGCTCGCGGTCCAGGTCGCGCGCCCGCTGACCGAGGTCGACCGCACCCTCCGGCGAGTCGGCTTCATCCTGCTCGGGGTGGCGCTCGGGGGCGCCGGGCTCGCCGGGCTGCTCGGCTGGCTCGTCTCGCGTGCCGCGCTCAGGCCGGTGACGCGGCTGACGGAGGCGGTCGAGCACGTGACCGCGACCGCCGACCTGAGCCAGCGCATCGACGCCGAGGGCGAGGACGAGCTCGCGCGGCTCGCGCGGAGCTTCAACGAGATGCTGGCCGCCCTCGACGCCTCGCTCGCCTCCCAGCGCCAGCTCGTGGCCGACGCGTCCCACGAGCTGCGGACGCCGCTGACGAGCCTGCGCACGAATGTCGAGGTGCTCGCCCGTGCCCACGAGCTCGAGCCCGGCGAGCGGGGGCGGCTGCTCTCGGACGTCGTCTCCCAGCTCGAGGAGCTGACCGGGCTCGTTGCCGACCTCGTCGACCTTGCCCGCGGCGCCGGGCCGGCCGCCGCGATCGAGGACGTCCGACTCGACCTCCTCGTGGAGCGCGCGGTCGAGCGAGCCCGCCTCCACGCGCCGGGGATCGAGATCGCGACGGCGCTCGAGCCGGCCGAGGTACGCGCGGCACCCGAGCGGCTCGGCCGGGCCGTCGCGAATCTGCTCGACAACGCGGCCAAGTGGAGCCCGCCGGGAGGGACGGTCGAGGTCTCGGTTCGCGACGGCGAGCTCGTCGTGCGGGATCACGGCCCCGGGATCGATCCGGAGGATCTTCCCCACGTCTTCGACCGCTTCTACCGGTCTCGTGCGGCTCGCTCCCTACCCGGCTCGGGGCTCGGCCTCGCGATTGTCAAGCAGGTTGCCGAGTCCCACGGCGGCTCGGTCACGGCCGAGAACGCCGAGGGCGGCGGCGCCCGGTTCCGCCTGCAACTCTCACGCACTTCTTAAGGCGCTCTCAGGCCCCTCTCAGGGTCGGCTGCTGAGATGGGACGCGTACCCGAGAAGTGACGAAAGGAGACACGATGAGCTGGAAGTCGAAGCGGATGGTCGCCGGAACGCTCGCCGCGCTCGCGGTCGCGACGGGCGCCGGCGCCGCGCTCGCGGCGACCCAGGACGACGCGGACGGGACGGCCGCCGCAACCGCCGTCGAGGGCGAGTCGCCCGTGACGTTCCTCGCCGACGTGGCCGAGCGGATCGGGATCGAGCCGGACGAGCTCGAGGCGGCGGTGCAGGCCGAGGCGCTCGAGCGGCTCGACCAGGCGCTCGCTGACGGGCGCATCACCGAGGAGCAGGCCGACCGGATCCGCGAGCGGATCGAGTCCGGCGAGCTGCCGTTCGGCCCCGGCCACGGCCCCGGCGGCCGCCACGGCGCGCCCGTGATCCAGGGCACCGCCGACTACCTGGGCTTGACGCCCGCCGAGCTGCTGGAGCAGCTCAAGGACGGCAAGTCGCTCGCCGAGGTCGCCGAGGCCAACGGCCAGACCGCCGACGGGCTCGTCCAGGCGCTGCTCGACGGCGCGAAGACCCACCTCGACCAGGCCGTCGAGGACGGGCGCCTGACTCGCGAGCAGGCCGACGAGCTGCTCGAGCGGCTCGAGAACCGGCTGCCCAACCTGGTCGAGCGGGACTTCCCCGGTCCCCGCGGCATGGGCCACGGCCCGATGGGCGCGGGCCCGGGCGAGGGCGCGTAGCGCCCGCCCGTTGTCCTCTAAGGCCATGTCCCGGGGCCAGGCCCCGGGACATGGCCTTTCCGGGCGTGGCGAGGGGGACGCTCCCGGGGGAGGAGCCAGGCCGTCCCGGTGCGCTCAGTCGCCGTGCGCCGGGAGCCGCACGCCGGCGTCGTCGTCGGTCAGGTGCAGCCGCCGGAACGCGCCGTTCTCGACCGCGACCGCGGACAGGCGTGCGTTTGGCTCGACGGGGGCGCTGCGACGGTAGGCGTGGAACTCGAGCCCGAGCGCGTGCGCGTGGATCGCCCGCACGCAGCCGCCGTGGGAGACGACGAGGACGCGGCCGCCGGGATTGGCTGCCGCGATCTCCCGCACCGCCGCCACCGCGCGTGCCGCCATCCGCTCGTAGGCCTCGCCGCCCTCCCAGCCGGTCGCGCCGGCGAGCCAGCGGGCGATCCCGTCCGGATCGGCTCGCTCGACCTCCTCGCGCGTCTTCCCCGACCAGCTGCCGACGTCGACCTCCCGCAGGTCGCGCCGCTCGATCACCGCGAGCCCCCGGGGCGCCGCCACCGCCAGCGCCGTGTCGCGCGCCCGCGCGAGGTCGCTCGCGTAGATCGCATCGAGCGACACGTCCGCGAGCCGCTCGGCCAGCGCGCGGGCCTGCCCGCGGCCGACGTCGGTGAGCGGCCGGTCGGTGTGGCCCTGCCAGCGGTGCTCGCGGTTCCAGTCGCTCTCGCCGTGTCGCGCGAGCAGGATCGTCGTCACGCCGACTATCGTAGGCCGGAGCGATGGACCTGGGCCTCACCGACCGCGTCTGCGTCGTCACCGGCTCGACCGCCGGGATCGGCCTCGAGACCGCGCGGCTGCTCGCCGCCGACGGTGCCCGTGTCGCCGTCTGCGGCCGCGATCCGGGACGTGTCGAGGCCGCCCGGGCCGAGACGGGCGCCGCGCTCGGGGTTGCCTGCGACCTCGCCGACCCGGACGCGCCGGCCGCGCTCGTCGCGCGCGCCGAGGCCGAGCTCGGGCCGGTCGACTGTCTCGTCAACAACGTCGGCTTTGCCGTCCAGACCGACTTCCAGGCGATCACCGACGCCGGCTGGCAGGCGATGTGGAACCTGAACGTGATGAGCTATGTGCGCGCGATCCAGGCGGTGCTGCCGGGGATGCGGGCACGTCGCTCCGGGTGGATCGTCAACGTCGCCTCGACCGCGGCCAAGCGCCCATCGACGGGCATGCCGCACTACTCGGTCACGAAAGCGGCGGTGCTGTCGCTGTCGCGGCTCGTCGCCGACCTGTACGCGAAGGACGGCATCCTCTGCAACGCCGTCTGTCCCGGCCCGACGCTCTCGCCCACCTGGCTCGGCCCCGGCGGACTCGCCGACCAGGCGGCCGCCCGCACCGGCAAGAGCCGCGAGCAGGTGCTCGAGGAGGCGGGCAGAGGCAGGCCGATCGGGCGGATGGCGCGCTCCGAGGAGATTGCCGCCGTCGTCGCGTTCCTCTGCTCGGAGCGCGCGAGCTACGTGACCGGTGCCGCCTGGAGCGCGGACGGCGGCACGGTGCCGATCATCATCTAACCTCGGGGGATGCCCGAAGTCGCCGGAGCGGTCGCCGAGCGGTTCGAGGCGCGGATCCGCGCGCAGGAGGAGGAGCTGCTCTCGCCGCTCGCCGTGCGCTCGTACGAGACGCTCGGCCGCGCGGCGGCCGAGGAGGAATGCCGGCTGCGCACGCCGTTCCAGCGCGACCGCGACCGGATCGTGCACTGCAAGGCGTTTCGCCGGCTGAAGCACAAGACGCAGGTGTTCATGCCGCCGCGCGGAGACCATTTCCGCACGCGGCTCACGCACACGCTCGAGGCGGCCGGGATCTCCCGCGTCGTCGCGCGCGCGCTGCGCTTGAACGAGGACCTCACCGAGGCGATCGCGCTCGGCCACGACCTCGGCCACCCGCCGTTCGGGCACACGGGCGAAGAGGCGCTCGACCGCGTGCTGCGTGAGCGGGCCGGCCGGTGCTTCCGCCACAACGAGCACTCGCTGCGGGTCGTCGAAGTGCTCGAGCGCGACGGTCGCGGGCTCAACCTGACCGCGGAGGTGCGGGACGGGATCCTCAACCACACCGGCCCGAGCGAGCCGGCGACGCTCGAGGGCAGGATCGTGCGGATCGTCGACCGGGTCGCGTACATCAACCACGACATCGACGACGCGATCCGCGCCGGCGTGCTGACGGTGGACGACCTGCCGGCCGAGGAGCTGGCGCTGCTCGGCCCGACCGGGTCGAGGCGGATCGACACGCTCGTGCACGACCTCGTCGAGAGCTCGGACGGGCGCGACGAGATCGTCCAGAGCCCGGAGATCGGCCGGGCGATGCTCGGGCTGCGCTCGTTCATGTTCGAGCGTGTCTACCTCGGCCCCGTCGCGGCCGCCGAGCGTGACCGCGCGACCGCCGTCGTGGAGCGGATCTTCGACCACCTGCTCGCGCACCCCGGGGAGCTGCCGGGCGGCCGGCCCGGCGACCTCGTCCAGCGGGTGACCGACTACGTGGCCGGGATGACCGACCGGTTCGCGCTCGCGTTCCCGCCCCATCCGGGCCGGTAGCGACGCCGATGGCGCGGATCAAGCAGTCGTCGGTCGAGGAGGCCCTCGTCGCCGCCGACGCCGTCGAGCTCGTGGGCGCGAAGACCCAGCTTCGCCGCGTCGGCTCCCGCTGGGTCGGCCGCTGCCCATTCCACGACGAGCGCACCCCCAGCTTCTCCGTCAACGCCGAGCGCAAGCTCTACCACTGCTTCGGCTGCGGCCGCGGCGGCGACCTGATCACGTTCGTGCGCGAGACCGAGGGGCTCGATTTCGTGCAGGCGGTCGAGTGGCTCGCCGACCGCTACCGCGTCCAGCTCGAGTACGAGCAGGGCGGGCCGGACGAGTCCGAGCGCCGCCGCCGCGAGCGGCTGCTCGCCCTGCTCGAGGCGGCGGCGGTGTTCTACCAGCGCCACCTCTGGGAGACCGGGGCGGGGAAGGGCACGCGCGCCTACCTCGCCTCGCGGGGCCTGCGCGAGGAGGTGTGCCGCGCATTTCGCCTCGGTCTCTCTCCCGGCGGCGACGTGCTGGCGCGCAAGGCGCGCGAGAAGGGCTACACGCGCGAGGAGCTCGCCCTGGCCGGCCTCGTCAACCGCCGCGGCGGCGACTACTTCGCGGGGCGCCTCGTCTTCCCGCTCGCGGACGCCCGCGGGCGCGTCGTCGGCTTCGGGGCGAGGCGCCTCTCGGAGTCCGACCCGATCCGGGCGAAGTACGTCAACTCCCCCGAGAGCGAGCTGTTTCGCAAGAACGCGCTCGTTTACGGGCTCGACCGGGCCCGGGCTGCGATCGCGAGGGAGGAGCGGGCGATCGTCGTCGAGGGCTACACGGACGTGCTCGCCCTCCACCAGGCGGGCCTCGAGACCGCGGTCGCCGCGATGGGGACGGCGCTGACGGAGCGCCAGCTCCGCGAGCTGCGGCGGCTCGCCTCCCGCCTCTACCTCTGCTTCGACGCCGACCAGGCGGGCCAGGAGGCGACGCTGCGCGGCATGGAGCTCGCCTACCGGGACTTCCCGGAGGTGCTGGTGGTCGCGCTCCCGCCGGGCACCGATCCGGCGGAGGCGGCGGGGGGGTTCGCCGCCAGGCTCGAGGCGGCGGAGACGTACCCGCGCCACCGGGTGCGGCTCGAGCTCGAGCGGGCGCCGACCCGCGAGGCCGCCTTCCAGCGGCTCCGCGAGGTCGTCGGCGGCTTCGATCGCAACACGGAGTGGCTCGACGCGGTCAAGCTGGCCGCCGACCAGCTCGACCTGCCGCGCGACCTGCAGGCGGCGCTGGCGCCGCGGGCGTCGCGCTCGACCGGCGTCGTCTCCCGGAAGGTGCTCGAGGCGGGGGAGCGCTGGGAGCGCGACGCGCTCGCCGGCTGCACGGTCCACCCTGAGCTCGTGCGGATGCTGGCGGAGCTCGGGCCGGAGCACCTAGACAGCGACCTGCACCGCCGCCTGCGCCACCACCTCGTGACCGGGGAGCCCGCCGACGTCGACGTGATCGCGCTGCTTGCCGAGCTCGACGCTCGCGCCGCCGCCGAGGGGATCGACGAGGAGACGACCAAGCAGATCCTGCTGCGCCTGCGCGAGCGCCGCCTGCGCCGCGAGCTCGCCACCGCCGCGCCCGAGCGTGCCCGGGAGCTCCAGGCCCAGCTCGAGCGGATCCGCGCGGCCGTCTCCGGGCTCGCGGAACGCTAGAATTGCCGCTGCCGTCCCCGGTAGCTCAATTGGCAGAGCATCCGGCTGTTAACCGGAGGGTTACTGGTTCGAGTCCAGTCCGGGGAGCTATTTCGGCCGCGGAGCGGCCGAAATAGCTCTACGTTGGGGTTGCCCGGCAAGGCCCGGGCAACCCCAACGCCATGTAGGGGCGGGTCTTGATCCGCCCGTCTCGTCACTCTCGGCGCAGTTGCGTGCGCGAGGCGTTCGCGATCCGGCCGTACCCTGAGGGCGCAAGGCTGTCGTTCACACGGAACGGTTGCGACCCGACCAGTTTCCGTGAGGGCGGGCGATGTGTGCACGGTGTCTGATCGCCCAGCCCCCCGCGAGCCAGCCAGCATGGCCCGCATGGGCCGCCCGCCGCGATGTCAGCCGGGCGCGTCCTCCGGGACGAGCACGCCGGGATCGTCGTTCGCGACGCTGTTGACCCGGATCGAAGCGGGGGCGGCGACCATCGCTTCGGCCGGGTAGGGAACGAGGAACGTGAGGGCCGCCTCGGGCGGGACGCCCGGATCGAGCCACGGCTCCTCGAGCTCGCCCGGGAGGATCACGGGCATGCGGTCGTGCAGCTCTGCGACGAGCCCGTTCGCCGCTGTCGTCACGATCGTGAACGAGTCGATGGGCTCGCCGCGCTCCCGGTCGAGCCAGGTCGCGAAGAGGCCGGCGAACGCGAACAGCTCCCCGCGGGCGAGCGTGAAGCGGACGGGCAGGCGCTGCCTGCCCGCACCGGCGCGCCACTCGTAGAAGCCGTCGGCCGGGACGAGACAGCGGTGGGCGCGCACGAGCGGGCGGTACGCCGGTCGCTCGAGCAGCGTCTCAGCGCGCGCGTTGATCATCCTCGCGGCCCGCGAGGCGTCCTTCGCCCAGTGGGGCACGAGCCCGAAGCGGGCGAGCCGCGCCTGCCGCGAGCCCGTCTCGGGGTCGAGGACGACGGCGAGCGCCCGCTGCGTCGGCGCGATGTTGAAGCGGGGTCGATACCCCTCGGGTAGCGCGACCGCGAACCGCCGCGCGACGTCCGCGGCCTCGTGCGTCGACGTGAAGCGACCGCACACGGCCGCGTCGCCGCCCGCGCCGCCGCCGGCTCAGCTACCGACGACCTGCACGAGCCAGCGCCGGTCGCGGGAGCGATCGAGCTCGATGAAGAGGACGCGCTGCCAGGTGCCGAGGCAGAGCTCGCCGTCGCGCAGCGGGATCGACTCCCCGGCGGGCCCCATCAGGAGCGACATGCAGTGGGAGTGACCGTTCCCGAACTCCATGTCCTCCGGGCAGACGTTCTCGGTGCGCAGATCCCAGTCGTCGTGCGCGTAGTACTTCTCCGCCGGGACGAGCCGCCGGAGGAGCCGGGTGAAGTCCTCGAGCAGTCCGGTCTCGAGCTCGTTCACCCGCACGCAGCAGGTGGTGTGGGGGGAGTAGACGCAGACGATCCCGTCCGTGATGCCGCTGCTCGCGACTGCCTGGTGGACGTCGTCGGTGATGTCGCGGATCTCGAGACCCGCCTGGGTTCGCACATGATGCTCGGCCTGGTAGACCTTCACTTGGAGCGCCACCCCCTCGTTGTGTACCCATGCCCTCGCGCGCCCGACATTCTGCCCGCTTGGCCGGCGCTTGTCGAAGGGGAGCGTAGCGAACGGCCCCGCCAGCGGCGCCCGCGAGCTGCTGGCGCCCGCGTGCCAGCCCGGGCTCTCCGGTACCCTCCGCGCTGCCGGGCCCGTAGCTCAGCGGTCAGAGCAGCGGACTCATAATCCGTCGGTCCCTGGTTCGAATCCAGGCGGGCCCATCCGAGACCGGGAGCGGCGCTGCGGGCAGCCGGCGGCTCAGAACGCTCGCGCTCCCGTCAACCTCGGCCCGAGCGCGCTCGGCAGCACGCGCGAGGAGCGCGCGTCCACGTCGTAGAGCACGGACCCGCCGGTCGTGAAGCGCATGTAGCCGACGAGCCGTCGCGAGGCCGACGCGGACAGGGCGAACACGTCGCCGGGCGCGGCGAGCACGGATACCGCGGCCGTGTCGGCAGCGACGAGCACGAGGTCGTTGCGGTACGCGCCGGGAGCCGTGCGGGTCAGCCGCACGGCAACGAGCTCCGTGTCCGAGAGCCACGCCGGCTCGGTGTAGAAGACGGTGCAGGAGCCGTCGAGCAACGTCACGGCGCTCGCGCCCTCGCCGGTCGCCTGAACGGCGACATCGCCGGCGCGGTACCCCGGCTCGGGCCCGCCGCAGTGCTCCTCCTCGCGCAGGTAGGCGAGCCGCTCGCCGTCGGGCGAGAGCGTCGGGAACCGCGAGCGGTCCCCGGTCGTGGCCCGGAACGCCTCCCCGCTGGCCACGTCGACGAGCCAGATGTCGTAGAAGAAGAGGTCGACGTCGTTGCCCTCCGCGACGGCGAGCGTGGTGCCGCCCGCGTCGAACGAGAACGAGAGGATCGTGCCGGCGTCGGGCTGGCCGGTCTCGACCCCGGGCAGCCCCGGCCCGTTCGAGAACTGGACGAGCTTGCGGATCTTCCCGCCGCGGTCGCGCAGCCAGACCGAGTTCGCCTGCGGGTCTCGGCGACCCGCGTGGTCGGGTAGGAACGCGACGCGCCCCGGGCCGAGCACGACCGGAGCGAACGCGTTCGCGACCGTGAAGCGCTTCCTGCCGGTGATCGCGTCGCGCGCGACGACGGTGTCCCCGGTTGCACCCGACCCGGCGAAGAGGCGGCCCGCGAGCGAGTAGCGCGTGAACGGGGCGAAGCGGTGGACGAGCCCGCCGGCGGCGTCGAGCACGACGACCGCGTTGCCGCGCGCGGCCGCGACGGCCGGCGTGCCGGCGGCCTGGGCGGGCGCGGTCAGGGCCAGACCGGCAGCGATCCCGGCGCAGCCTGCGACGAGGCGCCGGATCGCGGGGGTCACCCGCGCTCGGGGCTCGGCGCGAGACGAAAGCCGGCGGCTCGCGGCGAGCCCTCCGCCGCGAGCCGCCGAAGCCGCGCGCGGACCTCGGTCAGGAGGTCGCCGCAGCCCGCGTCGGGTACGCGCGAGAGCGCGATCCGCTCGCGGCGCGGCGTGACGTCGGCGACGTCCTCGACCGGGACGATCACGAGCCGTCGCCCGAGCACGCCCGCGCGGACGACGAGCGCATCCGGCTGGTCGGGCCGCACGCGGAACATGACCGCCTCGACGAGCCCGAAGCGGCCTTCGGGCGTGTCGACCCGGAATCCCTCCGACTGGCAGAGCCAGTAGAAACGCGCCCCAAGGCGCTGCTCGAGCGATGTCAGGCGGGTGTCGTTCACCGGGGGTCGCTTCGGCGTCGGCTTCGCAAGTCCTGCGATTGTCTCACGTTGCGGTTGAGCCGCAATGTGCGGGCGTTAAGGCTTCGCGAACTGTTCGTGAAGAAGTGTTGTGTCGCGTCCGCGGCGCGGCCCCGCCCGGCCGCGCGGCATAATCGCTCCGGCTGTGGCGGCCGCTCCGAGGCCGCCCGGACCAGGTGATCCCGAGTGGATGCGAATCCGAGCACGAGGCTGCACGAGCGGCGCGCAGCCCGGCGCCGTGCCGTCGTGCGCCGCCGCGTCGCCGCGCTCGCGCTCGTCGCGCTCGCTCTCGCCGGCCTGGTGGTGGGCGTGCTCGGCGCGACCGGCGGAGACGCCCCCGACTCCTCGCCCGGTGGTGCTCCCCCTGCGGGCAGCGAGGCGGAGACCGGCGCGACCGGGCCGGCAACCGAGACCTCGTCGCCGGCGGCGGACGCCCCGCCGGACGTGCGCGTCAGGATCGCCGCTGTCGGCGACATCGTCATGGGCACCACCGGCAACCTGCCGCCCGACGGAGGCGAGGGGTTCTTCGCGGGCGTCGCGTCCGCGCTCGTCGGAGACGTCGTCCTCGGCAACCTGGAGGGCACGCTGTCGACCGGGCCGGGATCGAAATGCGGGCCCGACTCGACGAATTGCTTCGCCTTCCAGACGCCGCCCGGCTACGCGAGCTGGCTCGACCGGGCCGGCTTCACCGTACTCAACCTCGCGAACAACCACTCGTTCGACTTCGGCGCGGAGGGCCAGCGCCAGACGGTGGCCGCGCTGCGCCGCCACGGGCTGCGGGCGACGGGCCGGCCCGGCCAGATCGCGATCCAGCGAGTCGGGGCGGCGCGGGTCGCGATCCTCGGCTTCGCCCCGTACCCGTGGGCGCAGGACCTGACCGACCTGCCGGCGGCCGCCGAGCTCGTGCGGAAGGCCTCGCGCGAGGCAGATCTCGTCGTCGTCACCTTCCACGGTGGCGCCGAAGGGGCCGACCGGACGCACGTTCCACCCGGCCCGGAGACGTACCTGGGCGAGGCCCGCGGCGATCTGCGCGCCTTCGCCCACGCGGTGGTCGACGCGGGCGCCGACCTCGTCATCGGCCACGGCCCCCATGTGCTTAGGGGGATGGAGTGGTACGGGGGCCGCCTCGTCGCCTACAGCCTCGGCAACTTCGGGGGCTACGGCGTCTTCTCGCTCGCCGGGCCGCTCGCGGTCAGCGGCGTCCTCCAGGTGACGCTCGAGGCCGACGGGAGCTGGGTCGAGGGGCACCTCGTCGCCACCGTCCTCGCCGGCGAGGGGATTCCCGCCCTCGATCCGGCCGAGGCCGCCCACGGAATCGTGCGGGAGCTCTCGAAGGCGGACTTCGGCGCGCGAGCGATGCGGGTGACCAAGACCGGGGCTCTGCGTCCGCCGGGCTGACACGCGATCCCGCTGGACCAGCGGGATCGCGACGCACAAGGGCGTCACGAATCGGTGTCGAAATGCACGTAGGGATTTGACCCCCGTCCGATTGCCGTGGTATTTTCCGACACCTTGCGTGAGCGATTTCCCCGGAGGGGCGGCTCCCTCCACCCGCGACAGCTAGATCCCCGCTCGCCGAAGCGGCTTACGGCGCTCCTCGTGGCGCTTGCCATCGGGGCGGTCGCGGCCACCACGGCGATCGCGGAGCCGGCCGAGATCACGGCCAAGAAGGCCGAGGCCCAGGAGGTCCTGGCCCAGATCCAGCAGATCGACGCGGAGCTCGGCCTCGCGATCGAGGAGTACAACGCCGCGACGCTCGAGCTGGAGGCGATCGAGGCCGAGATCGCCACGAACCAGCGGCACCTCGAGATCGCGCGGGGCGCCTACCGCACCGCCCAGCGAACGCTGGCCGACCGGGTCGTCGCCCTCTACACGGCCGGCGGTGACGAGGGCACGCTCGAGGTCATCCTCGGCGCCACCAGCCTCGATGACCTGCTCGACCGCGTCGACGCCGTGAAGCGGGTCTCGGCTCAGGATGTCGAGGTGATCGAGGCCGTGCGCGACGCTCGGACCGAGATCCGAGACCGCGCCCGCCGGCTGGCCGGGATGCGCGCGAAACAGAGCAAGGTCGTGCAGCGGCGAGACGAGCGCCGCGACGCGATCGAGGCGAAGCTCGCCGAGCGCGAGCGGCTGTACGAGTCGATCAAGGGTCAGATCGCGCAGCTCGAGGCCGAGGAGCGCGAGCGCCAGCGGCGGCTCGCCGAGGAGGCACGGCGGCGGCGCGAGGCGGAGCGACAGGCGGCCGCGGCCGCGGCGGCCTCGGCGGGGGTGGACGCAGCCGATGTCAGCGCACCGGCCCCCGAGAGCGTCGGTGCCCCGCCGCCCGCGCGCTACGGCGGCGTCGTCGACATCGCGCTTCAGTACCTCGGCGTCCCGTACGTCTGGGGTGGCGCCTCGCCGTCGGGCTTCGACTGCTCCGGGCTCGTCGTCTACGCCTTCGGGCAGCTCGGCATCTCGCTCCCGCACTACACCGGCTCGCTCTGGCAGCTCGGCAGCCCCGTCTCGCGCGACCAGCTCCAAGCCGGCGATCTCGTCTTCTTCAACGGTCTCGGCCACATGGGCATCTACATGGGCGGCGGCCAGTTCGTCCACGCCCCGCACACCGGCGACGTCGTCAAGATCTCGAGCCTGAGCGACAGCTGGTACGCGTCCACGTACGTGGGCGCGCGCCGGATCTAGAGTCCCGGCCGTGGGCCCGGAGGCCCGCGCCGCGATCGAGCGCGCGAAGGCCCGCCTCGACCGGCTCGCGCTCTACCCGGAGCCGGTCCGGACGCGACGGGTACGGCTCGTCACCGCGCCGTGGTTCTTCAGGCTGCCGCGCTTCCGCCGCTTCAGCGGCTTCACCTGCTACTCGCTGATCCTCCTGCGCGACCCGCCCGGGGTCGCCCCCGACGACCTTGTCTGCCACGAGCTCTGCCACGTCTGGCAGCTGCAGCACCATCCGCTGCGGATGCCGCTCTCCTACCTGCGCTTCGGGTACCTGCGAAACCCGTACGAGGCCGAGGCGCGCCGCGCCGCCGCCGGCACCCGCGGGCACCCCGGGGCCGCTACGCTCGACCCTTGAGCATGCCCTGCCAGTAGAGGGCCGGGAGGCCGTAGCGCTTGAGCTGGTACATGCTCCAGCGTTCCTTCGACTGGTCGAACGGGAACGTCTCCTTCGGCACGGCGTCGTAGACGAACTCGGCCAGCACGAGCTTGCCGTAGCCGGTCACGAGCGGGCAGGCCGTGTAGCCGTCGTAGCGGGCGGTCGGGGGCCGGCCGGCGATCGCGGCGAGCAGGTTCTCGACGAGCACGGGTGCCTGGGCGCGGATCGCAGCCCCGGTCTTCGACGTCGGCAGGCTGCTCGCGTCCCCGAGCGAGAACACGTTCGGGAAGCGCACGTGCTGGAGCGTGTGCTTGTCGATGTCGACCCAGCCGGCCTCGCTCGCGAGCGCGCTCGTGCGGACGACCTCGGGGGCACCCTGTGGCGGCGCGACATGGAGCAGGTCGTACGGGATGACGATTCGCTCGCCTGTGTCGAGCTGCTCGAGCACGGCCTCGCGGGCTCGCGCTCGCACCTCGACGAGGTTGTGGCGGTAGAGCGCCTCGATGCCCTTGCGCGCGACCACGCGGTCGAGCGTGCGCGCGTACTTCTCGACGCCGAAGATCGTCGGGCCGGCGGCCGCGTAGACGATCCGCGCGCGCTCGCGCACGCCGTTTCGCCTGAAGGTCTCGTCGGCGAGGTAGGCGATCTTCTGGGCGGCGCCCGGGCACTTGATCGGGGTCGCCGGGAACGTGAACAGCGCCGTGCCGCCGCGGAAGCCGGAGATCAGCCGCCACGTCTTCTCGACGTGGTCGCGGCTCCAGTTGCTCGTCACCTCGGGAGCGTCGAGCGCCTCGGGCAGGCCGGCGACGCGGTCCCAGTCGAGCTGGATGCCGGGGGCGACGACGAGGAAGTCGTAGCCGATCGTCTTCCCGTCGCGGGTGACGACCAGGCTCTCCTCGGGGACGAAGCGTGCGACCGCGTCGCGCACCCAGGTCGTCCCGGGCGGGATCAGCGACGCCTCGGGCCTGGCCGTGCCGGCGACGGTGCCGATGCCGCCGCCGACGAGCGTCCAGAGCGGCTGGTAGTAGTGGGTCTCGGCGGGCTCGACGACGGCCGCGTCGACGCTCGCGGCGGCGCGACGAAGGCGCGCAGCGACGGTCAGGCCGCCGCTGCCGCCGCCGACGATGACGACCTGGTGGTGCAGCTTCCCGGCCGGGGTCGTCGCTGCGGCCGGCTGCCCGGGTGCGGAGGTCGATGTGCTCATGGGGCGAGCCTACCACTGAAACTTCGAAAAGTAAAGTAGCTTTGGAAAACAAAGCATTACGGTCGATCGGGGCCCCGTTGACCTCCCCCAGGCGGTAGCCTTGCTCCCGTGAGCCGGACCCGACAGAGCCCCGACGTCGTCGTCGTCGGGGGCGGTGCGATCGGCGTCTGCGCTGCCTACGAGCTCGCCCGCCGCGGGGCCGCGGTCACGCTGCTCGAGCGGGGCGGCGAGCTCGCCTGGGGTTGCTCCGCCGGGAACGCGGGGTTGATCACGCCGAGCCACGCGACGCCGCTCGCGAGCCCGGAGGCGCTCAGGGAGGGGTTGCGCTGGCTGTGGCGGCCCGACAGCCCCTTCTACCTGCGTCCCCGGCCGGCCGTCCTGCCGTGGCTTGCCCGCTTCGTGCGAGCGTCGACGCCGGAGCGGGTGCGCGCGTCGACCCCGGTAATCCGTGCGCTGGCGGCGGCGAGCCTGGCGCAGCACGTCGAGCTCGCGGCCGCCGGCCTCGACACGGGCCTCGAGCGCCGCGGCACGCTCAGCGTCTACGAGGCGGAGGAGGCGTTCGCGCACGCCCGGGCGGAAGCGGCCGAGTCGGCGCGCGCCGGCGCGCGTGCCGAGGTGCTCGACCCGGCCGTGGCGCGCGAGCTCGAGCCCTCGCTGGCGGCGGACATCGCCGGCGCCATCCTCCACCCGGACGACGCCCACTGCGATCCGCTGCGGTTCGTCCACGCGGTCGGCGCCGCCGCCGCCGAGGCGGGGGCGGCGATCCGCACGCGCGTCGAGGTGCTCGGGCTGCGGCGCTCGGCCGGACGTGTGGACGCGGTGGTGACCACGACCGGCGACGTGGCGGCCGGCGAGGTCGTGCTCGCCGCGGGGGTCTGGACGCCCGTGCTCGCCCGCCCGCTCGGCCTCTACGTGCCTGTCGAGGGTGGCAAGGGCTACCACGTCGACTTCGAGGCGGCAGACGGCGACCCGGGGCTGCCGACCTGGTTCGACGAGGCCCGCGTGATCGCGACCCCGCTGCCCGGGAGGCTCCGCCTCGCGGGAACGCTCGAGCTTGCCGGCCTCGACCTCAGCGTCGACCGCCGGCGGGTCGACGCGATCGTCCGCGCCGGCCAGCGCGGCCTGCGCGGGCTCGAGGGGCGGCGCGTGCTCGAGGTCTGGCGGGGCTTGCGGCCGTGCACTCCCGACGGACTACCGATCGTGGGCAGACCGCCGGCATACGAGAACCTCGCGCTCGCCACCGGGCACGCGATGATGGGGCTGACGCTCGCCCCGGTCACCGGCCGGCTCGTTGCCGAGCTCCTGACCGGCGACGAGCCAAGCCAGGACGTGCGACCGCTGCGCCCGGAGCGCTTCCAGCCGCTGCTCGGTCGCGACTGAGCGATGAACGTCTTCGCCGACGACTGGGACGTCGAGCAGTCGCAGCCCGGGTTCACGTGGAAGCGGATCCGGCTCGGCCGCCGACTCGGCGGCGAGCTGCTCGGCGCGAGCGTGTACGAGCTCCCGCCCGGGGAGCGCTCCTGGCCCTACCACCTCCACCACGCGAACGAGGAGCTCCTGCTCGTGCTCGAGGGCTCGCCGACGCTCCGGACGCCCGACGGGGAGCGCGAGCTCGCGCCCGGCGACGCGGCGCTCTTCCGGCGCGGGGCCGAAGGGGCGCACCAGGTTCTCAACCGCTCCGACCGGCCGTGCCGGATCCTGGTCGTCGCGACGATGCTCGAGCCCGAGATCACCGAGTACCCGGAGTCCGGCAAGATCGGCCTGTTCGCCGGCGAGGCTCCGGGCGGGGCGCGGGCGTTTCGGCTGCACGGGTTCTTCCGCACCGACGAGGTCGGGTACTTCGATCGCGAGCCGCCGGCCGGCTCGGCGTAGGGCAGCGCGGCCTCCCCGGCTACGATTCCGCTCGCGGGGCCGATCCACGGGCTCCCGCTCGAGCTCATGAGGGAGGAGGCCGCCCGTGTCGGGGCATAGCAAGTGGTCGACGATCAAGCACAAGAAGGGCGCCGCCGACGCGAAGCGCGGCCAGCTCTTCTCCAAGCTCGCGCGCGCGATCATCGTGGCGGCGCGGGAGGGAGGCCCCGACCCGGAGGGGAACCTCGCGCTCGCGAACGCGATCGAGAAGGCGCGCGAGGCGTCGATGCCGAAGGACAACATCGAGCGCGCGATCGCGCGCGGCTCGGGCGCCGGCGCGGACAGCGAGGCGTACGAGCACGTCGTCTACGAGGGCTACGGGCCCGCCGGGGTGGCGTTGCTGGTCGAGGCGCTGACCGACAATCGCAACCGTACCGCCTCGGACGTGCGGCATCTCTTCGCGAAGAACGACGGCAACCTCGGCACGTCGGGCGCGGTCGCCTGGCTGTTCGAGCGCAAGGGCGTGATCATCGTCGACGCCGACCGGGCGGACGAGGACGAGCTGACGCTCGCGGCCGCCGACGCAGGCGCCGAGGACGTGGCCCTCGACGGCTCGACGTTCCAGGTCACGACCGCTCCCGAAGATCTGGCGGCGGTGCGCTCCGCGCTCGAGACGGCCGGGATCGCGTTCGAGTCGGCGGCCCTGACGATGGTCCCGAAGACGACCGTCGAGGTCGCCGACGAGGGGGCGGCCCGCAAGCTTGTGCGGCTGATGGACGCGCTCGAGGACAACGACGATGTCCAGGGCGTCTACGCGAACTTCGACATCCCCGAGCGCGTGCTCGAGGCCGTTACCGCGTAGGGGCGGGTCCTGACCCGCCCGGCGGGCGGGACGGTCAGGCGGGCCGCGGCACGCGCACGGGCTGGCTCCACCGCTCGACGTTTCCGGCGGCGTCGGTGAGCGTGACGCGCACCCGCGCGTCGCCGCCCGCTATGTCGGAGCGGATCCGCATCGTCGCGGTTCGCATGCCGATGCGGAACGTGACCCATTTCACCTGCAGGACGCGGCCCCGGCGGATCAGCTCGATCTTCACGTCGAGCGTCTCTTCGGTCCGGATCTCGACGTCGAGGTAGCGCTTGCCCGCCGCCTTGCGGGTCGAGGCCCCGCGCACCTCGGCGTCGACCGCGTCGTCGACGAAGACGGCGGTCACGGACCGGTCGGCGGTCATCGACGCGGTGCAGGTGGCGCCCGACGAGGACTGGCAGCCCTCCCAGTGACCGAAGCGCCAGCCGTCCGCGGCGGCCGCGGTGAGGGTCACGGTCGTTCCGCTCGGGTAGGTCTCGCCGCAGTCGGCGCCGCAGGAGATCCCGTCGGGCGAGCTGGTCACGGTGCCCGAGCCCTCCGTCTCGACCGCGAGCGTGTGCGTGGGGGTGGGCGCGTCGAACGTCGCGGTCACCGTCCGCGCGGCGGTCATCGCCAGCGTGCACGCGCCGGTGCCGGTGCAGGCGCCGCTCCAGCCGGTGAAGGTCGAGCCGGCCGCGGCTGCGGCGGTCAGGGTCACTGTCGTTCCCTCCGCATAGGTCTCCGCGCAGTCGGCGCCGCACGAGATCCCCGCGGGCGAGCTAGTCACCGTTCCGGAGCCGGTCCCGGCTCTGGCGGCGCTGAGCAGATAGGCGCGCCTGAACGTGACCGTGACGGTGCGGTCCACGTTCTGGTTCACGATCAGGCACTCGTTGCCCGTGACCAGATCGCAGCCGGCCCAGCTCGCGACCGTGCCGGCGGGGATCGCGATCAGCCCGACCGTGGTCGTGGTCGCGTAGACCTCGGTGCAGTCGCCGGTCTTCTCGACGCCGTCCCAGTCGCAGTCGAAGCCGGCGCCGCCGACGCTGCCGTTGCCGCTGCCCGTCGTCGCGACGGTGAGCGTCCAGGCGGATGCCACCTGGGGCAGAATCAGCCCGAGCGCCAGGACGAACGCGAACGTGGCGAGCCGCCGTCTCACCGGGAGCCGATCGTACGGGGCGAGGATCCTTCTGTCAACGACGCGGCCGCCCGGGCGTTCGACCGGAGCGCGGCGGCGGGGGCGGCGGCGGCAACCCGTGTGGGGGCCGGGCTTGTCCGGCCCCCACCGGTCTCGTGAGGTCTGTTCGGGTCGGTTCGGGCGGGACGAGTCCCGCCCCCTACATCTTCCTTGCCCGCGCGGTGGTGCGGCGGTCGCGGCAGCCGCTGTCGGGGCCGGATTGGTCCGGCCCGCAACCGGTCTCGGGCCCGTTGCTCGGGTCGGCTCGGGCGAGCGTAGGCGGCGAGGTGGTTGCCGCCGGCGGGGTGTTCGAGGCCGTGGCCGCGAGGGGCCTCAGCGCGGTCCCAGATCGAGCAGCGTGATCCGCACCTCTCGTGGCCGGAGACACGACCATGGGTCGCGGGCAACGTGGCATCGCGTCGATGCTCAGTCTACGGGCAGCTCACGCGGCTCTCGAGGCCGCTGCAGCTGTCGAAGCCGCCGCCGCCGTTACCGAAGTCGGTGCCGCGGCCGCCGCTCAGGACGTCGGGGCTCCCGCCGCCGGAGAGCTGGTCCTGGCCCTTGCCTCCGATCAGCGTGTCCGCGCCGGACTGGCCGTAGAGCTGGTCGTTGCCCGCGCCGCCGTTGAGCGTGTCCGAGCCGCCGCCGCCGTAGATCGTGTCGTTGCCGGCGGCCCCCTTGAGGACGTCGTCGCCCCCGCCGCCGCGGATCACGTCGTTGCCGCCGAGGCCGCAGATCACCTCGTCCGCTGCGGTGCCGACGAGGATGTCGTTGCCGGGCGTGCCGGTGATATCGCACGCGCCGCCTCCGCCGCCGGACGTGTTGAACGTGGCCCCGACCGACTTGGCGGCGTCCATCGTCACGTTGCAGGCGCCGGTGCCGGAACAGGCGCCGCTCCAGCCCGTAAAGACGGAGCCGGCCGCCGCGCTCGCCGCGAGCGAGACGACCGAGCCGGTCGCGAAGTTGCCGGTGCAGGTCGCGCCGCAGTTGATCCCGCCCGGGGCGCTCGACACGGTGCCGGAGCCGCTGCCGCCCTTCGCCACGGCGAGCGGCATCGTTCCGGCGGGACCGGTCGTGAACGTCGCCGTGACGTTCTTCGCCCCGTCCATCGTCAGGTTGCAGGTGAGGCCGGTGCCCGCGCAGGCGCCGCTCCAGCCGGCGAAGTTCGAGCCTGCGGCGGCGGCAGCGGTCAGAGTTACGCCGCTGCCGGCGGCGAAGTTGCCGCTGCAGGTCGCGCCGCAGGCGATCCCGACCGGGGCACTCGTGACGGTGCCCGTGCCGGAGCCGGACCGCGTCACGGTCACCGGGTGGGTCGGGGTGGCGGTGAAGACGGCAGTGGCGCTGAAGTCCGCGATCATGTTCGCGACGCACGGGTTCGTGGCGGGCGTGCCGGTGCAGTCACCGGCCCAGGCCGTGAACGTCGAGCCCGGGCTGGCGGTCGGGGTGAGCGTGACGATCGTCCCGTCGACGAAGATGTTCGAGCAGGTCGCGCCGCAGTCGATCCCCACGGGGGCGCTCGCGACCGTGCCGGCGCCGGTGCCTGCCTTCGTCACGGTCATCGTCCAGAAGACCGGAAACCACCAGAAGTCGAAGTCCGCGGAGACGGTCGTATCGCCGAGCATGACGATGTTGCAGTCGTTCCCGGCCGGGGTGCCGGCGCAGGCGCCGCCCCAGGCGGCGTGGTAGAAGAGCCAGCTCGAGGCCCACGGTGTGAGCGTGGTCACGTCCCACCAGTCGTAGATCGCCGAGCACTCGAAGTCGGGGCAGTCGATCCCGTCGAGGCTCGTGACGCCGCCGCCGCCGTCGACGATGCTGACGTCGAGCTGGTAGCAGAAGAGGTCGAGCCACGACTCGCAGTTGTCCGCGGTCGCGTTCGCGGCCGCGGGCACGGCTGCCCCGATCGCCGAAGCGGCGAGCAGGCCGCAGAGGAACACGAGCAGTCGGCGCTTCATGGCTCCCCCTCTCGACGTGTGACTTGATCGTAGGGACGGTGCCGGACGGCGGCGATCACCCGGCCGGGGGAGGCGGCGCAGGAACGTCCGAGCCCGCGCCTAACCTCTGCCTGTGACGGTTCTCGGGATCGACCCGGGCACTGCTGCGTGCGGCTACGGCGTCGTCAGGCGCTCGGGCAGCCGGCTCAGCGCGTCCGACCACGGCTGGTGGGCGACGCCGGCCCGGGAGCGGCCGGAGTTGCGCCTGAAGCGGATCCACGACGAGGTCGCCGAGCTGATCGCCCGCCACGCGCCCGAGGCGGTCGCGATCGAGGAGTCGTACGTGGGCGCGGACGCGCGCACGGCGCTCTCGGTCGGGCAGGCGCGCGGCGCGGCGCTCGTCGCCTGCGCCAGCGCGGGCGTCACGTGCGTCGAGTACCCGCCGGCGACGGTGAAGCAGGCGGTCTGCGGCTACGGGCGCGCCGACAAGGCGCAGGTGCAGCGGATGGTGCGCGCGATCCTCCTCCTCGACGAGGACCCGACGCCCCACCACGCGGCCGACGCGCTGGCGGTCGCGATCTGCCACGCGCTCGCCTCGCCCCTCCTCGCCCTGGCCGGGGGACGGCGGTGATCGCGCGCCTGCGCGGCCGGCCGGCCGCGCTCGACGCGGACGGGCTCGTCGTCGAGGTCGGCGGCGTCGGCTACCGCGTGCTCGCGACCGAGAGCGTCCTGCGCCGGGCCGAGGGGGCGGACGAGGTGACGCTCGAAACCCATCTGCACGTGCGCGAGGACGCGCTCCAGCTCTACGGCTTCGCGAGCGTCGAGGAGCGCCGGCTGTTCGAGCTCCTGCTCGGCGTCACCGGGGTCGGCCCGAAGATGGCGCTCGCGATCGTCTCCGCCCACGCACCGGGCGACGTCAGGCGAGCGGTCGTCACGGAGGATCTCGCGCTCTTCCAGGCGGTGCCCGGGATCGGGCGCAAGCTCGCCCAGCGGGTCGTGCTCGAGCTGAAGGAGAAGGTCGCGCCGCTTGCCGCGGTCGGGCTCCCGGTCGCCGGGGCGGGCGACGGTCACGCCGTCGCGCGGGACGCGCTCGTCGAGCTCGGCTTCACCGTCGTCGAGGCGGAGCAGCGGCTCGCCCGCATCGATCCCGATCTACCCCCGTCCGAGCGGGTGCGGGAGGCGCTCCGAGCGGCATGACCGGGCGTGTCACGGCGGCGGTGCTCGTTCCCGAGGAGGAGGAGCTCGAGGGCTCGCTCCGGCCGCGGCGGCTGGCCGAGTTCGTCGGCCAGGAGCGGATCAAGGAGCAGCTCGCGATCGTGCTCGAGGCGGCGAAGGGGAGGGGGGAGGCGCTCGACCACGTCTTGCTCGCCGGCCCGCCGGGGCTCGGCAAGACGAGCCTCGCCTTCATCATCCGGGAGGAGCTCGGTGCCGGCATCCGCTGCGTCGCCGGGCCCGCGCTCGAGCGCAAGGGCGACCTCGCCGCGATCCTGACGTCGCTCGAGCCGCACGACGTCCTGTTCGTCGACGAGATCCACCGGCTCAACCGGGCCGTCGAGGAGATCCTCTACCCGGCGCTCGAGGACTTCAGGCTCGACATCATCGTCGGGCAGGGCCCAGCGGCGCGCACGCTCACGCTCGACCTGCCGCCGTTCACGCTCGTGGGCGCGACCACTCGCACCGGACTCCTGACGACGCCCCTGCGCGATCGCTTCGGGATGACCTACCGGCTCGACTACTACGGGCCCGCCGAGCTCGGGCGGATCGTGCGGCGCTCGGCCCGGATCCTCGGTGTCGAGATCGAGGCGGCGGCGGCGGAGGAGATCGCGCGCCGCTCCCGCGGGACGCCACGCGTCGCGAACCGGATCCTGCGGCGGGTGCGCGACTTCGCCGAGGTCCGTCACGACGGCGCGGTCACGCTCGAGGTCGCCCGGGCCGGCCTCGCGCTGCTCGAGGTCGACGGCGAGGGGCTCGAGCGGATCGACCGTGAGCTGCTCGCGGCGATCGCGCACAAGTTCGGGGGCGGGCCGGTCGGCCTCTCCACTCTCGCCGTCGCGCTCGGCGAGGAGCCGGATACGATCGAGGACGTGTACGAGCCGTACCTGCTCCAGCTCGGCCTGATCCAGCGGACACCGCGCGGGCGGATCGTGACGGAGCTCGGGCGCGCCCACGTCGGCGCGCGGGGCGACGACGAGAGCCGGCTCTTCTGATGCCGGAGCTCTGGGTGCCGGGGGCGGCGGGCCCCTCGCTCGAGGACTTCGTCGCCCGGCTGCACAAGACGATCGAGAGCTTCGCGGCCCGGCGGGGCTGGGACGAAGCGGTCGTCGAGGTGCTGCTCCACGACGGGCAGCGCCTCGCCCTCCACTCGATCCGGCCCGAGCCCGGCTACGGGTTCCTCACCCTCTGCCCCTACCCGGAAGACGAGGCCCGGCCCTGGCCGAAGCGGAGCGACGGCGGCGGCTGCCCGCCCGAGGAGGTGATCGTGCCGGTCGGATCGATCGTCAGGATCACGCTCGGCGAGGCGGGCGAGCGGCGCTCGCGCTTCGGCTTCAGCGTCGCCGAGGCGGCCGAGTGAGCGAGCCCGGGCCGCTGATCAAGGTCCGCGTCAACGGGTCGTACCTCGTCTCCGGCGGTGTTTCGATCGAGGACGCGGCCGGAAGGCCGCTCGAGGCCGGGGAGCCCTACGCGCTCTGCCGCTGCGGCGGCTCGGCGAGCAAGCCGTTCTGCGACGGCTCGCACAAGCGCCGCGGCTTCGACGGCACGGAGACCGCCGATCGCGAGCCCCGCGGCGAGCCGGCGGACGAGCCGCCGCGGATCGTCGTCTCGAAGGACGGCCCCTACCTGGTCTCCGGCGGGATCCCGCTCGTCTCCGCCGACGGCACCCCCTACGGGGCGCGGGCGAGCTACGCGCTCTGCCGGTGCGGCGGCTCGGCGGGCAAGCCGTTCTGCGACGGTACCCACCGGACGCGCGGGTTTCGGGCGGGGTAGCGCGGCCGGTCGGCGCCCGCGGCCAGCGCATCGCGATACGACCCAGGGGTCAGACCCCGGGGTCTGACCCCTCCCGAAGACGGCTCCCGGTGCGGCTCGGCCGCAGGGATCTGAGTCTGTCCCCAGCAAGGGGTCTGACCCCCGGCGGAGGGGTCTGACCTCCAGCGGGCGCTTCCGGCGGACGGGCGGGCCGTGTCCCTTCGCGCAGTCCTCCGCGCCCGTCAGACCTCTCTGGGCCCGTCAGGCGCGGCGGAACTGAAGCTCGTGCCAGGAGGGCACGGGGGCCAGCTCGAGCAGGGCGCGGCCGCCGCGGGGGTCGCTGTAGGAGAACTCGGCGTTCTCCTCGTCCCACTCGACCTCGAGCAGGCTCTCCTTGACGCGGTGGTCGAGCCAGGCGCTCCGGAACACGAGCTTGCGCAGCCAGTAGACGAGCGACTCGTCGCCGACGAGCGAGAGCTGCTCCCAGTGGCGCACCAGGTACTCGCCGAGGCCGCTGCGCGGCTCCTCGACCCGGCCGTCGGTGGCGAGTGCGACGAGATCCGAGAGCTCGCCCGGATCGAGCTCGCCCTGCTCGACGAGGCCGAGCCGGACGGCGGCCGCGTTCACGCGCTGCTCGAAGTCGATTGCGTTGAAGCCGAACCGGTAGCCGAGGAACTCGACAACGAAGTCGTCGCCCGAGGCGTAGTTGGTCTCGGCCACGCCTCCAGGATAGACCCGCGCGGGGCCGTTACGCGGCGTCGCGAAGCCGCCCGCTGCGGCCGGGGCCGCGCAGCGCGAGGCGGCCCTCGAGACCGAGCTCGCGCTCGAGCTCGAGCAGGAGCGCCGTCCCGAGCTCGTCCTCGAGCCGCGCGCGCGCCGACGGGGTGCGCGGGCGCTCGATCCGCTCGAGGGCGGCCAGGTGAGCGAGCAGGCGCCGGGAGCCACGGGCCCGCCGGCGCCGCGACGGGAAGAGACACTCGGCTGCCCAGGGGATCCGCACGCTCCCGTGTTCAACCCCGGGGGACGGGTTCCTCTCCCCCGAACGGGGGATCCGTCACGCGGGCTCTCCGTCCGACCGCGCCTCTAGCGTTGACGGGGTGATCGAGGGCACCTGGACGCTCCGTCCGTGCCCTCGCCGGGAGGTGGAGACCCTCGCTGCGGCGCTGGGGGTCTCGGAGACGCTCGCGTCCGTCCTCGTCCGGCGAGGCCACGGCGATCCCGAGCGGGCGCGCTCGCTCCTCGGCGGGGAGCGGATCTCGCACGACCCGCTCCTGCTCGGCGACATGGCCGCCGCCCGCGACGCGATCCGTACCGCGATCACGGCGGGGAAGCGGATCTGCGTGCACGGCGACTACGACGTCGATGGGATCTGCGCGACCGCGCTCGCGGTGACCATGCTGCGCGGCCTCGGCGCCGACGCCGGCTGGTACCTGCCGAGCCGGTTCGAGGAGGGCTACGGTCTCGCCGCCGGGACGCTCGAGCAGCTCGCCGAGGCCGGCTACGGTCTCGTCCTCACCGTCGACTGCGGGATCACCGCGGTCGCGGAGGTCGCGCACGCCGCCGCACTGGGACTCGATGTCGTCGTCACCGATCACCACCGCCCCGGCGAGACCCTCCCGGACTGCCCCGTCGTCGCGACCCGCCCCTCCGACTACCCCTTCCCCGAGCTGTGCGGCACCGGGGTGGTCTACAAGCTCGCCCAGGCGCTCGCCGGCGACGAGGCCGTCGCCCCGCACCTCGACCTCGTCGCGCTCGCGACCGTTGCCGACGTCGTCCCGCTCGTGGACGAGAACCGCAGCCTCGTCGCGACCGGGCTGCGCCGGCTCGCCCGCACGACCCGCCCCGGCCTGCTCGCCCTGATGCGCGTCGCCGGGGTCGACCCGGCCGGGATCGACGCGGGCGCGATCGGCTTTCGCCTCGCGCCCCGGATCAACGCCGCCGGCCGGCTCGGGCACCCGCGGGCCGCGCTCGAGCTCCTGCTCACGGAGGACGCCGGCGAGGCTGCGCGCCTCGCGGCCGCGCTCGAGGACCTGAACCGCAACCGCCAGGCCGTCGAGGAGCGGATTCTCCGGGACGCAACCGAGCAGATCGCGGCCTGGCCGGAAGCGCGGCGCCGGCGGCGCGCCTACGTGGTCTGGGGCGAGGGCTGGCACCAGGGCGTGATCGGGATCGTTGCCTCCCGGCTCGTCGAGCGCACCCACCGGCCGGTCGTGCTCGTCGCCGGCGGCGAGGGCGGCGAGTGGAAGGGCTCGGGCCGCTCGATCCCCGCGTTCGACCTCCACGGCGCGCTTGCCGCCTGCGCCGGCGAGCTCGAGCGGTTCGGCGGCCACCGCGCCGCCGCCGGGCTCTCGATCCGTCCCGAGCGGCTGGAGGCGTTCGCTGAGGCGTTCGCCGAGCGGGCCGCCGAGGAGCTCGCGGACGCCGACCTGCGCCCCGCGGTCGAGATCGACGCGGTCGTGCGCGGGGCCGAGCTCACGCTCGAGCTGGTCGAGGAGCTCGAGCGGCTCGCCCCGTTCGGGCTCGGCAATCCCGGGGTGACTCTCCTGGCCCCCGCGTGCGAGCTCTCCGAGCACGCGCTCGTCGGCGACGGCAAGCACCTGCGGCTTGCGGTGACGCCGCGCGGTGGCCCCGGCCCGGCCGTCCGCTCGGGCGCGATCGCCTTCGGCCAGGGAGCCCAGCTCGACCGCCTGCGCCGCCCGGGCCTGTTCGACGTCTGCTTTCGCCTCGCCGCCAACCGCTGGAACGGGACGGTCGCGCCGCAGCTCGTCGTCCGTCGCGTTCTCGACACGCCGGCGGGCTACGAGGAGCTGCGAGCGCGGCTCGCATCCGAGTGGCGGGCCGGCGAGCAGGCGTGGAGCCCCGAGGCCCGCGCCGTCTTCGAGGAGCTCGGGCTCGTCCCCGGCGAGCCGGCCCGTCGCCAGCTCGTCGAGTCGGAGACGTTCCGGGCCCTGCTCTCCGGGACTCAGGTCGAGCTGTCCCGGGCGGCCTGACCGGGCCCCGCGACCGCGGGCCTACAATACGTCCATGGAGCAGGTTCTGAGCGGGCCGGCGGAGCGGCACCGCCGCCTCCTCGACGAGCTCGTCGCCACGGTCGGGGAGCACAACCGGGAGGTCGACCGGGATCTGCTCGAGCGCGCGTTCGTGTACGCGTGCGAGGCGCACGAGGGCCACAAGCGCCGAAGCGGCGAGGACTTCATCGTCCATCCCGCGGCGGTCGCGCGGGTCCTCGCCGAGCTGCGGATGGACTCGCGCACGGTTGCAGCCGGCCTCCTCCACGACGTGGTCGAGGACACGGGCGCCACGATCGAGCTCGTGCAGGCTGAGTTC
>WBZR01001262.1_pt1 | contig 32824 bp, 32 predicted proteins | sample 5204231 | NCBI WGS metagenome assembly WBZR01 (sample SAMN12412403, study PRJNA552823) | activated sludge metagenome | isolation source: activated sludge from anammox sidestream of wastewater treatment plant... | place: USA: Virginia | collected 2017-08 | reverse complement strand
AGTGTTGCCGGGGCGCTGAACGTTACCAAAATTCGGCTTGCCTATTACTACAACGGCTTTGATGCGTGACAACTATACATTGGAGGACTTTTCTCAGGTCTCCACTTGACAACGCTACTAAAATCTTGTTAAAAAAGAATTTTACACGGGAAATAATCATGAGCAGCGTAGGGGCGGGTTTCAAACCTGTCCCTACAAGACAACAGCATTTACACAGAGGGTTTTTCAAAAAACTAACTTGTTGCAGGTGTGAAATATTTTGCGCTAACACCGTGCACGGATTTCCGGTTTCCGATGCCTTGAAAAAGACAAAAGGTGTTGTGGGAATTGCATGAAAGTAGTATAATTACTTTATTATTGCGATAGGAGAGCGACGAGGCTCGTCGCTCCACAGATAAAAGACAACCCAAATATTCGGGATTAACCGTATTGGCTCGTAAAAGTGTCTATTATGAGAATTATATCCATTACTGGCACGGCAAGCGGCGTGGGTAAGACAGCAGTTGTGCGGTTTTTACTAAAAAATCTTGAGGATTTTTCGGCCTTAAAAATCACGACAAAGCACGAAGGCAACTGCCCCAGGCACTCTGACTGCGATGTGTGTGAGACCATGCAACGTCCATACACGATCACAACGAACCCGCTTCAGATCAACCAATCGGGCAAAGACACCGCCTTGTTCAAAAGCGCCGGCGCCAGAAAGGTCGTCTGGCTTCAAACCCATTCAAAACACCTGAAAAGGGGTATTGAAGAGGCTTTATCCCATTTCAGCAAAAATGATTCAATCCTTATAGAAGGTAATAGCTTCCTGCACGTGCATGATGCCGATATCAGCATCCTTGTCGCCACCCCCAGAGAGACAAAGATCAAACGTTCGACACGACAAATTGTCTCTAAAATTGATCTGGCAATCATTAATGTCTATGCCGATGACAGTCCCGACGATATTACAAAAACGCGGGAGAGGTTACACCAAATTGGTTGCTATGCACCGGTACATATTATTAATCCGCTTCAGGATAATTACACTCCAAACAAAGTTTTTCTCACCCACATGAAAGAAATGATTGGACAGCCCGTTCAATCATAACGAGACGTGATGGTTTTGTCTGTTCATCAGTACGGTGCGCAGTGTTTTTCCTTGCCTGCTTAATTCGTAAGATCACCACAAATCGGATGCGGCATCCTCTGTTTTCGTATCTCCCCAGCAAAAGGAATCGTCCGGAAACCCGTGCCTATCGGTGCTCGCCTGTGTCCAATTTCAATTTTTTTAGCCGAAAATAGTGATCCGGCGGCCATGAGAAAAATGGATCATTCAGCAGCAATTACCGGTTATGGCAAACGGTGCACGCAATTCCCATCGGTTTGGGGTGTGGCGGTTCGCCAGCCTTGCTAGGCGGATGACATGCCGAGCAGCTCATATTATTAAAGGGTGGGTGCGGAGAATCCATTGCAGAAGGATGTATTGGAGTAGGATGACATACCCTGCAATTGACCATCGATATCGGGAAATGACAATTGAGACAATGGCGATTTCTGGTGTTTACACCGCCCCATGAGGCATTATGGCTTAACGGCGTAGTGCTCTCATGGCATCGTACACAAAAATCCTCCTGATGGCATACGCTGCATTTCTTCCGTTCCCATGACGCTGCAAACCCATGGGTCTTTCGGCGCCAGGAATTCGTGTGATTTCTGGGTTTTTGATCCTGATGACAGTCGATACACCAGGAATTATCGTTATGGCATCTCTCGCAGTACTTCTGATTGTAATAGAACTCATTTCCATGCTTTGCTATCCACCGGGGGTCGTCGTGATTGACCCATCGGTCTTCATGATAGAGTGGCATCCGGTTCTTTTTGATGTGTTTGTGACAGACATCGCAGGCAATCTTTTCCTCTCCCCGTTTTTTGTGGCACGGAATGCAAGTGCCATACATATCCGGGATAAGATCAGGAGTGATTGCGTCACTTGTTTCAATACCCGCATGGCACTCGTTACACGCTACGTTATTCTCCAAATGGGCCTTGTGGGTAAATTTTAAATCCCGGTATTTTTTAGGAATGTCGTGTTTTACCTTTATTTCCGTGCCAGGTTCCGTATGGCACAGCAAACACGATTGAGGATTGCTGGTATCAAAATTTTTCATATGGCAGGTAAGACATGTTGCCATCTTGGGCCATCCCGGTTCAAGATCGGCTTTATAGGCGTGACACATATTACAATCCTTTAAGCCCCGCTCACTATGCCTGGCATGGCTGAAATGGATCTCCGACTCTTTGCAACCTCCCAGCATCGTAAGGGCAACGAGAGCAATCGTGGAGATCAGATAACAGAATTTTTTCATCCGAAACACTGCTACCTCATATATTCACGCCTGGTAGCGTTAAGCGAGTTACCCTGCGCATAATCAAAAATTAACACTGTAAGAAAGCAAGAGTTGGTGAAACGTATCCGGGTCTGTGTCGCTTATTTCAGACGACCATCGCATTGTTATATCAGACTGTTTCGTTAATAAATATTTAATCCGCAGATAATAGGTGCGAACGTCGATCTTTTGCTCAATATCCCTTGTATACTCATTATCCATGACCGTCTGCAGATCGTTGCTGCCAACATAATTGTACTTATAGACAGAATAGCTTGTGCCAACACCCACATCAAGCTTTCCGAATTTTTTATCATAATCAACACCAACATCTACCGTATGGTCAATTCCTTTTACGTTCCAATATTCTATCGTAAAGGATGCCTTCGATTCTTTGAAAAACAGGTTGTTCACGTCGAAGGAAAGAAACATCCTGTTGTAGTCATGATTAAACGTATCCTCGTCATCCTTGTCTATCACACTCCGGTAATCGAAACCGCCGGAGATACCAAACTTTTCACCCAAACCCTTATACCCTGTCACGCTAATAAGTTCAAACGGTTGCAATGTTCCCAGGAGTTCAAAGAAGGGAGAGATGTTATTGCTCTCCTCCCCCAAGGAGTGAAGGAACCGGTAATATGATATCTGGATATTTGCGTCCCAGTCAAATTTATCCCAGGATAATTTGACCAGGAAATCCTTTGACATGGTATTCAGGAGAGTATATCGTCCGTAAAAATTAAAATCATCATGTATTTTTTGCCACAGATTCAGCCCCACCTCGTCATCAATAAATTCGTCATCGACAATGCGCACGTAATCCAGGGTTGTGCGTGTATCTACGAAAGGCCGGAAAGCCACTCCGCTTCCTGCCACGGTATCATAATAGGCGCTCGAATAGTGCGAAACCCTCAGACCGCCGAAGATATAACTTTCAACCGGTCCTATCTGCTGTTCGTATTTTGCCCCATCAAAGAGGATGTTTTCTATAGAATATTGATATTGTCGCCCGATACGGAGACTGGACTTTTCAACAACGGGATCCTTGATATCCGCGTGCAAATAATAAATACGTCCGTTGTATTGATGATCATAACTGTCGAGGGCATCCCGAAAAGCGCCTGATTCAGGCTCTCTTCCATCAAGATCGGCGGAAATTCTGCCTGAACCCGATAGGGTTATCTTGTCACGAAAAAATGGTTTTGTCTTAAACCGCAGATAGTCATAGGTGTCGTGGTCATCATCATTGCCGTCTGCCCAACGGCCTTCATATTGGGCCCGAAAATTTCCCGAAATAAAATCTTTATAGGTAAAGCCCGACTCACTTACACCCGTTATGATATCGCCCGCGTTGTCAGTCGATGCAAAAAGGATAACAGGAAACAAGAAGTTCCCCAAGATGAATATTGCTGCGATTGTTGTCAGGGATAAACGCATTACTGTTTCATTTCGCTTGCATGCGGCATCATTCAGGATTACCTGCAAAAGTTTTCAGAGAAGACGCAGTTTATAGTTGTTTTGCGGCTGTGCAGATGAAATTGCTCGCGAGATCATCACTACCACTTACTTCATTTCCCGTGGCGTAAGATGTGTGCTATTACGTTGAATACAAGATATTGATTAGGCCATTGGCGAATCCTCCCCCCGTTTCCTTCAGTAAACCAGGGGAAACAGGGGGGGGAAATGCTAAACATCCGGTCTAGTCATGATGCATATCTTCACGATGTATGGTCAGTTTTCCAGCAACCTCCAGCGGGTAATCCTGCCGATTCTGATAGCCACTGTCGAAAGTTGTAAGCGTAGGCTTTATTTTGAAACGCACTTTAACGGAATCCTCCATGATGATTGCTTTACAATTCGAGATATATGCGTTAGCAAATTTTAATATTTTACCACTATTTGTAATACCTCCACCATCGGATATAGAAAAACATTCATCCAAACCCAGCCCATCCTGCACGGTTTTTCCATGCTTGTTCAAAATCCTTTCCATGACGACCGCCATACCATCTTCGCATAGATCCAACGGGAATTTTTCACTTGTTATGCTGTATTCATTTCTCCGGTATCCACTTATTGTTGCAGTTCCAACGTCCAGGAGGTTGCCACATTCCGATTGCTCCGATACCAACTCAAATTGAAACATCGCCTCATCAAAATTACCGTTGGTTTCGTCATGTCCCCATTGAGTAATGTCCACCACACCTTTCACCTCTTCCGTTATCTCCTCGTTTAACCCGGATATCGTGATCGTACCATCAAAATGAACCATCTGATGGGCAAATATTTGACATTTGGAACCAAAAGCAATCACAATCAAAAAAACAAGAACACCCGTAAGGCCTTTCTTCACGTAATTCTCCTTTTGATAATTACAATATATTTAAATTTAAATGAAGTATGCTGATTGTTACCCGCTTTTACCTTTTTACTGTTCGACGCCAAAATCAAGTCCGTAAGGTCGAATTGACGAATTCTTCAAAGTTATACCACGAGGTACTGGACGGTATTTTTCCGCCCAGTACCCCTTACAAAGAAAAAACCTTTTTACAATTCTCTAAAAGGCGCCATCTCATCCCCCCTCATCAAACAGGTTGTAGTCTTCAATTTCACCAAAGGAAGTGGAAAAGTCGCCATTTACAGGCGATGGGAATCCATATGAAACCCAAGCCCTTGCCCAGAAAGGCCCTTCCCGGGTATGTTCCGGTACGACAAAACTTTCCTTAAATTTACGTACCCGGTTGCCACGAACCTTGTCTTTGAAAGAGTCGACAACCATTTCTCCGGCATCATCCCAATCACCATCGTGATTCCAGTCAATATATAACCTGAAATATACGCCGTGGGGATAAAATATTTTTTTATCTGTTGTGGTAAGATGCCAGACAACATTGACCTTTCTCCCCACATCCCAATCACCAGGTTTTTTCCTGAACAAGACGCCATCATTTGCAGTAGAATCCTCTCCCAGATATTCATATTGCTGGTTGAAGGTGGCAGCGCTTGGGTATGGTGAAGGCGCAGAGCCGAAATCCGGCATAGTTTCCCCTTTTACCGCTGACGCAAGAAGCGATGAGAGAAAAAGCAAAGCTCCAACAGACGTAAAAAACACTCTTTTCTTTCTAGCCATAAATATTCTCCTTTTTCAGATGTTATTCGCTGGGAAGACAATTAACATATAGGTTGTTCGTTACCGCATCATTCACCATAGAAACCACCCAAGCAGCCAATGATGTAGGTTTGTAGAGCAGGTAATTTGCCCTGATGTATTTACCTGCGTCAAGCAAATCTTTCGTCCCTAGTTTTGTGCAATCAGACGTATCCCACTCCTGCCCATGGGCATTAGTCCAACTAGCAATGCGAACCTCAACCCATATAACGGTACGCCCTTCACTCACCGCGGTGTTAATTTTATCCCTGATCTCCTGAACTGCACCCACTCTCTTGTCGCACCAATCTTCACGAATCGTACCGTACTGCACATCGTAGAAACCGCCCATACCTTTCACGTCGTTTGCAAACCTTGCCATCACATTATCCCGGTAGTTTTGATCAATCGCATCATCTCCGTCTCCGTGTCCTACCAGAAGAACGATTTCGTTTGACGGATCTGTGCTGAATTCCTGCGCCCTCTCTAAAAGCACATTGGAAATATCCGGATGATAATCAATCGCATTGGTAGCAATATACTGAATATCGCTAAAGCTACGGAATCGCCTGTGTATAGCGCCCATGTGATTGCAGAAATCATTCTGCTCATTGTATTCACCCGGGCATTCAACCGTTTCATCAAGATAGTTAGCCTTGCTTGGTTCACCCTCAACCTCACAACCGATACTCCACTTGAGCACGTCGACTGTGCTGGAATCTGTATTCAGATACAACGGGACGACAACAATCTTATCCACACCTTCAGCCTCCAGACGACGAATGGCTTCATCTTCCGTTTGCCACATTTTATAAGTCATCATATCCATCACCATATGCAAACCACTGTCTACCTGATAGTCAGGCAGGCGATTTTTCACCTCATCAACAAGACTGAAAAAATTAGGATTTTGACTGAAATACCCATGACCAATTATTAAGACGCCAATCTTTGAATCACTCTCGGCCATTGTCCTATGAGATGAAAAGGCGCCGATACTAAAAATTGCAAGCAAGAAGAAAACCCACGACAAGCATTTCTTTTTTTTCATTAATCTCATATAATCTCCTTTAAATTACTGTCATAATACTTTTTATTAGATGCTAAAAAATATTTATTCTGTCTTGATTCCACAACGTCCTGTTATCACCTCCTTATCGGTACTGCAAAACGGACAGAAACTTACCTGTCTCTCCGGAACATTATGCACCCATTTTTGCCTCTTCTCTCAATGCACTCACCCCCCTTCCTCAACCCATAAACGTGTTTTTACGCCAACGGCTGTAAAAACAAAAAAAGCCCAACGAAAGAGGATTTCTGTTCTTCCGCCTTAGTCCCTGTGGATGTAACAGCTATACAAATTAGCCGGTCGGCTGTTATCCACACCAATCTCACATGAAAAATTACGTGCTATACGACTTTCAATAGTGTCGTGACAATACGCGCCTTGCCGCTACAAATGCGGCCTAAAGTTTCTTGCACAATCTACCTCCCTTCGGGTTCTTATTGACATTCATATATGAATTCTTTATAATTTTTTCAAGGCCCGGCAAAGAGGTAAAAAAACCCCCTTGTCTTGGTCCCGGGGATTAATAACTGTACTTTAGCCGGTCGGTTATTAATCCCTTCTTTTATTCCCTGTTTCTTTCAACGTCTTTTTTGCCTTCACACCTATCTTATTTCAACACAAGTGGCAACCCCGCCTTTCTTAATTGGCTCTGACATTCCTTCATTTTTTGATATATTGACGCCCATGATCTCTTTGCATACAAAATGGGAATATCTTTATTTTCCGCCGATTTCTTTATCTTGTATGCCAGATTATGATTCACAAAGTCGCACAACATGATGATAAAATCTATCGCTTCCGGGATTTCGTCACGGATCTTTTGTCCACTCCTACCCGTTATATGCCGTACATCGGTAACATCGATTTTATTCAGTTCTTTCGGAATACTTCCTAAATGGTCACCGCCTACGATAAGCACCGACATTTTTTTCTCCTCCTACAAAAAACGATAGAAGTTGTAATTAAGACTTAGTCTCAATATATAAACAAAGATATAAAATGTCAACATAATTTGAAAAAAATATCTATCTTTTACCCCACGCATGAAAAATCCCTTATTCAATTACTTGTATACACACCTGTCCGGGTGAAGTCGTATTATACCGCCGCAAACTCCATATCTATCAACCTTTCACGCTTATTGCTACTGCAATCGATGTGTCTTTGGGTTATATCGTATTACTTCATAAACATCTTTAATGTCCAATCGGCAATTGCTCATTTTTTCTCTATACCTCAGCAATGCATGGTTATTATTAATCGTCTCATAATAGAACACACATTAAGCTGTCCGTTTAGCGCTTCAATATTGGAGAAGGAAAGCATACGACGAATCAATACAATTATGAGACCCTTATTATAAGCAAAATATGTCCTACAAGGACACCAATAAGAAGGAGGCAGAAGTCAAACAGAAAGGGGCAAATCTTTAGTATTGACAAACCTACCTCAACTCTTTGGATCATCTGAGAAAGATGCTTGTCGCCTTTCAGTCTTTCCCGTAAGCGCTTTCTCCCCTGGCTCACGGTACTAAAGCCGCCCCCCCATTATTTCTCATATCGCAGTTCCGCTAAGTCTGCCAACCCGATAGAACAAGTCCATCGCCATTTGCCTTATTATACCCCGGTCCTTTTTTATTTCATCAAAACTTTTTTTCGTCTATTTGCAGAGCGTAGCAAAATGGTCTGCTATTCCAAAATCAGATCAGATCAGACACAAATTATTTGTCATGAATAAAGATTTTTCCCCTTTTTGCTTTTGTTTATAATCACAAATCAAGGTGCGGCCACGTCCTCCCATTCTTGTCGGGAGGGCTTCACACCTCATCATCAGCACAATGGTAGCATGCCTCCTTAGGGTACTGATGGGAATACATCAGGTATAATCAGGAAGATAACTCCTTGTTATACAATCAATTATGCGGCCTCGGGTCGCAATTAACGTGAACTCAGCCGACGGCAGCTCGTGGAGCGGGATGACGGTTGGCTGGAGCGACTTGTTAGGGCTCATCAAGCCGTGTTCTGGAGAACCGCTTCAGCTTAGGCGTCACCTTTGATAATTGCCGTAACACGTATTTCCACGCGCATCTTTGGGTCGCCCAGCGCGGGAACTCCAATGCATGTCCAAATAGGCGCCCGATCACCCATACGCTTCCTGAATTGATCCGTCATGATGGAAAGATGTTCATCTCCAATGAAATTGGTTGCAGTAGGTACATGATAGGAGTTTACATGAACGACATGCTTCCATGATGCTCCGGCCATAGCCAGTGTACGTTCTAAATTATCGAATGCCTGAATTATTTCTTTTTCAAGAGACTCTGGAAACTCCCAATCGTTGTTCCAACCACCTTGGCCAGAAGTTTCGACTCGGTTGCCGTCTCTGAAAGCTTGCGAATAATGAAACTTCTTCAAATTCACATCGCCATAGCCTGGTGTGACAAAAAATTCAATTTTGCTCATATCTATCCTCGTTCGTGATATGTGGAATTAGCCCTAATGCGGAGTTAAGTCGCAGCACCGTAGGGGCGTATCGGTTTTGAACTCCGCATTCTCCCTGAGTGAAGCGAAGGGAGAACGATAAAACTTAGCGGCTGGTACGGCTTTTTGTGCCAGTCCGCTGGAGTGATTTGTTAGGAGACTTTTTTATTTTTACAGAATCTAAATATAACGTGTCGGGACATATATCCTGCTCATGTGGCCATACGACAGTTCCATGTGCCGCCCTAGCCTGCTGAAAATAAATTTTGTCTTTCAACTCGGTGAATACACCGAAATTAAGCAAAGGACTGCAATCGTACATGCCAACCTCATCATTTGAGAAGGTTATATCGAGTTTATAGTCATCTCTTGCCTTTACTGCTTTTACTCTTGGATTCATAGTTTACCTCAAGGGATCGATTTTAAATGGCTGCTGTCCGTTAACTGCCAAATCCCAGTCAGCCATAAGTTCATCTTTATGAATTTCAATCCAGGCCAAAACCAATCGCATTTTGGCTGGAGGCAATTCTCCGTCAAGAAGTTCACCGTCAGGAATTGAAATAACGGCTTCGCTATTCTGATATTTTACATGGATATGTGGACGTTTATGCTTCCTGTTATCAATAAAATAGAGCGACACAACGATACCAAAAAACATTGATATTGTTGGCATATTTGTTTCCTTACATTTTGTTTGTGGTCTAACGATAAAGTTCAGCGGCAGGCGAAGCCTGTCCGCTGGAACGACTTGTTAGATACCCTTTGTTAGATACCCTTTATCCTCTTTTTTATTAAAGCAGGATTTCTCCTGCCATGAATTACAGCAAGGACTATTATCTTTTCTTTTTCAAAAAGAACAGAAGGGGAAGAACAGAAGGGGTCAGATCTTTATTGTTGATAAATCCACTTCAACTCTTTGGACCATCTGGGAAAGATGCTTGTTGCTTCTCAGCCTTTTCCGTAATCGCTTTCTCCCCACACTCACGGTACTATAGTCTATCACCATTATTTCCCCTATTTCAGTCCCGCTGAGTCCGTCAACCCGAGAAAACAAGTCCATCGCCATTTGCCTTATTATACCTTTTTCTTTTTTATTTCATCAATACTTTTCTTCGCCTCTTTGCATACCATAGCAAAATGGTCTTGCCATCCCAAAATCATATCATATCAGGTCAGGTCAGACACAAACTATTTGTCTCTCTAATGGGCAACCTCTTACCTTCCTGTTTCCCGGTTTGTGGCTGGCAAAGCGGGAACTACGACAAAATATCCGCTTTAGAAATGTATGATACAGCGACAATTCATCTGGACAGAAAAACATTTGAAAACCAGCGTTCTTATGTTACGATTGCATTTATGAAGGGTGTTATCATTGCTATCCACGGAGACGTTATTGAGATTGAGTTCAGCGAGGGACTTCCCAACATCAATGATTCCCTTGTGGTAAAAAAAACGGATGAGACAAATATCATCCTCGAAGTCCATGACCACATAAGCAGCACAAGCGTAAAAACTATTGCGCTTGGATTTACCCAGGGTCTGAAAAGGGGCATGACTGTCGTCTCTTCAGGCAGTTCGCTCAAAATTCCTGCCGGTAAGAATTGTCTGGGAAGGGCGTTCAATGTCTTTGGTGAACCGATAGACGGTAAGCCTCCACTTGAAAATTCTCATCTGATACCTATTCATAAGGCGTCCCCTGTTCTTGAAGAACAGATACCCGCTTCAGGCATCCTCGAGACGGGCATAAAGATCATAGACCTTCTCTCTCCATTTCCCAGAGGTGGCAAAATCGGCCTTTTTGGAGGCGCCGGCGTAGGAAAGACCGTATTGCTTATGGAATTCATTTACAAAATAGCAAAGGTTTATTCTGGAACATCCATATTTTGCGGTGTCGGAGAAAGGATGCGGGAGGGCCACGAACTTTGGCGGGAGATGGAAAGGCAGGATATCATAGGGAACGCAATACTCGTATTTGGCCAGATGTGCGAATCTCCGGGGATACGGTTTAGAACCCCGTTAACGGCAATTGCCCTGGCAGAATTCTTCAGGGATGAAATGGGAAGCGATATCCTTTTCTTAATGGATAACATCTATCGGTTTGTTCAGGCAGGGAACGAGGTTTCTGTCCTTTTAGGAAGACTTTCCTCACGGGTAGGTTACCAGCCGACCCTCCTTTCTGAGATTGCTGAAGTGGAGGAGAGAATCGTATCAACACAAAAGGGTTCGATCACTTCTGTGCAGGCAATATATGTGCCGGCAGATGATATAACAGACCCGGCCGTCGCAAATGTCTTTCCCCATCTCGACACAACAGTCGTTCTTTCCCGTGAAATAGCATCAAAAGGGCTTTACCCGGCTATCGACCCCCTGCTTTCAACTTCAAAATTCCTTAGCCCTGAAGATGCCGGAGAAAGGCACTATGAAATCTCAAGAAAGGCAAAAGAGCATCTTTCGAGGTATAAAGAACTCCTTGATATTATTGCTATGCTGGGTATCGAAGAGCTTTCTCCGGCTGACAGACTTATTGTAAAGAGGGCAAGGAGACTTGAGATGTTCCTTACGCAGCCTTTTTTTCTCACCGAAGAATTTACGGGCAGGAAAGGGAAGCACGTGCCACTCAGCAAGACCCTCGATGGTTGCGAGATGATACTTTCAGGGAAAATGGATGATACATCGGAGAATGCATTTTTTATGATCGGCGATATGGGAGAGATAAAGTGAACAATGCATCCTTTCCATTAAATATCGTTACTCCTGCAAAGATCGTGAAAAAAGATATAACTTATATCAGATTGGAAGACGAGACAGGGTTTTTTGGTATTTTAAAGGGCCACGCGAATTTCCTGACAGTCCTGGAGCCCTCCCTGGTTTATTATACCGATAGTAACGGCAAGGAAATTTTCCTTGCAATTGACGAAGGACTATTGAGCGTGAGAGAAGGAACGGTGACGATAACGTCAAAAGAGGTATTTGAAAGCGACGATGCTGAAAAGCTTGCGGAAATCATTGATAACACCCTTGCCAAAAGGGACAAATCTGAGATGGCTTTTCGTGAGATGTTTGAGGGAATCGAAAGGTCCTTTATGGAAAAGACGATAAAATTGGTTAAAGGAAGGGCTTGATGGAAAACAAGAAATTCTCCAGGGATATCGGGAAATCTGCAAAGGAACTGATGAACGCGCGAAAAGAGAAATCTGATTTCTGGCGCTACGCCAATCTCCTTGGCGTCGGGGGATGGGTTTTTGTTATCCCGATAATCGGAGGCGCTTATCTTGGAAGGTATCTGGATAAAAAGACGCACGGAGAAGGTATTTCATGGACGATAACACTTATCATCATCGGCATAGCCGTTGGTATTTATAATGTCTGGTATTTGTTCATCAGGAAACCTCAGCAATGAAAATATTTAATATTTTCCCTGAAACAATTTTTTCAATTGGCCCCGTCCAGATCACGGACACCGTTATTACCACATGGATAGTCATGGCGGCTATCATAGCAATTTGCTATCTTTCAACAAGGAAACTCTCCGTAAAGCCGTCTTTTTTCCAGGAGATTTTGGAAGCTATCTTTGAGGCAATTGAAAAAACGATAAAGGATATTCTGCCGTTGGATCCATGGTTAGTTGTTCCTGTGCTGGGCACACTATGGTTCCTGATCGGTTTCTCTAATCTGGCCGGTTTAATACCGGGGTTGAAAACCCCTACCGCTGACCTCAATACAACATTCGCATTTGCCTTAATATCTTTTTCCATGACCCACGTCGTTGGTATAGCAACGCAAGGGCTGAGAGGATATCTTATGCACTATAAAGAGCCAACGTGGATATTGCTTCCTTTCCATCTTATAGCAGAGGTCACAAGGACGGTAGCGCTTGCCGTTCGGCTCTTTGGAAATATGTTAAGCGGCGATATGATTGCCATTATACTTCTCGGGATAGTCGGATTACTGGTGCCGATCCCGTTTAGTTTATTACATATTATTATTGCCCTTATACAGGCATATATATTTGGAGTTTTAACGCTGGTGTTTATTGCCGGAGGTATGAGAACAACATCTGAAAAGGAGGCTTGATATGGATGCTAAAACCGTAGTTATTTCTGTTTCTATAATAGCCGCAGCGCTTGTCATGGCTATTGGTGGATATGGTCCTGCAAAGGCATTGGGAAAGGCGCTTACCGAGGCGCTTGACGCAATAGCGAGACAACCCGAGGCGTCAGATAAGATTATGAGAGCCCTTTTTGTTGGAATGGCCCTGATTGAGTCCATTGCCATCTATGCATTTGTCATTGCACTGATCGTCCTTTTTGCAAATCCTCTTATCGGGTATATTGTAAAATGAAATTCAATATCTGGACACTGCTATTTCAGATCATAAACTTTGTTGTTTTGCTGTTTATCCTGAAGCGAATATTATATAAGCCTATACGGGAAATCATCGAAAAGCGGCGGGGGCTTATAGCAAAAACTGTCGAGGATGCTGAAAAGACAAAAAAAGAGGCGCAAGAGCTTAAGGAAAAGCATGAGGAAGAGATGAAAAAGGTAAAGGAACTTCAAGGTCAGATGCTCGAACAGACGCGGGATGAATCTCTTAAAGACAGAAATAAGTTACTGCATGAGGCTGAGCAAGATGCCGCGAAGATAATCGAAAAAGAAAAGGCCTTGTTTGATGCTGAAAAAAGGAGGGTGGAAGCGGGGTTGAAAAACAAAACCCTTGAGATTGCCTCAATCTTTGCATCAAACCTTTTAGAGGATATCGCAGATGAAGAGCTTCATAAGGCAATAGTGAGAAAGTTTATGAAGGGGAACGGAGGAATTGTTTCTGATATTACGAAAATAAAAGGAAAGGATGAAACCGTAGCCATAGAACTTGTTACTGCCTATCCACTCAATATGGACGATATAAAACTCTTTCAGGAAACTCTCGAATCACATATTGCAAAAAAAGTGAAAATTAATACCACCGTTGACAAGACCCTTATTGCAGGGCTAAAGATGAAGGCCTACGATATGATTTACGATTCCTCGCTGGCAGGCCAGATGAATGCACTCGCTTCCAGACTTAAAGAAACTACGTAATACGATACATGGAAAACGCATTAACGGCTTTTTTTGAAAAAGTAAAAGATACCGTCAGAACGAGCAGATTCTCTATCAGGATTACTGAAGAGGGAAAGGTGCTGGCCGTAGGAGACGGCATTGTGCACGTTGCCGGCCTAAGAGATGCAAAACTCTACGAGCTTATAAAGTTTGAAAGCGGCGATGAGGGTATTGTGTTTGATCTCGACGTTGATAGTATTGGCGTAGTGCTGCTTACTGACCGCAATGGGATAAGGGCTGGCGACAAGGGATATAAAACCGAACAAATTGCTTCAGTAAATGTAAGCGAAGAGCTTTTAGGGAGGGTGTTGGATGCCCTCGGTAATCCTATAGATGATGGACCAAAACTAGAGCAAACTACGCCCTGTCCGGTAGAAAGAGAAGCTCCCTCCCTGTCGCAAAGGGACTTTATTACGGAACCTCTGTATACCGGTATAAAAGTCATTGACTCTATGCTTGCCATAGGTAAAGGGCAAAGAGAATTAATCATTGGCGACCCTTCGACAGGTAAGACGTCAATAGCGGTGGACACCGTTATCAATCAAAAAAACTCTCATGTAATCTCTGTTTACGTGGTCATAGGGCAGAAGAAGTCGCATGTCTTAAAGATCATTGAAGAAGTAAAGAAATACGGCGATTTCTCCAGGACCATATTTGTTATTGCCGATGCGTCAAACTCTCCTGGCCTTCAGTATATTGCACCTTACAGCGCGACAGCCATTGCTGAGTATTTTCTTGATAAAGGGAAGAATGTCTTAATCATTTATGACGACCTTACAAAGCATGCTGATGCGTACCGATCATTAAGCCTTTTGCTGAAGAAGCCGCCGGGCAGAGAGGCGTATCCTGGCGATATATTTTTTATACACTCAAGACTTCTTGAACGATCAGCGAAGCTGAATCAAAAGAGCGGCGGTGGTTCCATCACTGCTCTCCCGATTGTGGAAACACAGCAGGGCAGGATATCATCCTATATTCCCACAAACCTCATCTCAATAACAGATGGTCAAATCTATCTGGATACTTTACTGTTCAACAAAGGCATCCGCCCTGCAGTGGACGTTAGCAAGTCTGTGTCGCGAATAGGCGGAAAGGCTCAGGTTGAAGCAATGAGAACCGTGGCCGAGAGGCTGAAAATCGATTATTCAAGGTTCATCGAAGTGGAAGTATTTACCAAATTTGGGGCGCACCTGGAAGAAGAAACCTCTAGCCTCATCAGACGCGGCGAGCGGTTGAGGGAAATCCTGAAACAGCCGCAGTTTCATCCCGTTACTCTTGAAGATGAAGTATTAAGCTTCATAATCTTAGAATCAGGCATCCTCGATACTGTTGCAATTGCCTCAACGCAAAAAGTTTGCAAGGAAATAATCAATAAGACAAAATCCACCTTTCCGGAAATTGTTGGCCGCGTGAATCTCGAGGGATTGCTTGGGAAAAAAGACCTGGAAACCGTAAAGGACTTTATTGTGAAAGAAAGGGTTTAAACGTGTTTTCTTCTCTGGATATTGAAAAAAAGATGAGGGCGCTCTATACCATAGAAGATATCGTCAGCGCAATGAAAGCATACGCCGGGGTCACAATAAGAAGGACTGATGATCTCGTGCAGAATATAAGGGCGTATGAAAATAACCTGCTCTTGGCGATGGCTGATATTATAACATATTACCCGGAAGTATCCGTAAAGGAACAAAACAAGGGAAAAAGAATTCTTGCAGCCTTCGGATCCTCACAGGGGTTATGCGGTTCTTTTAACGAAAAAATGGTTGATGTCATTTCCAGGGTAGTTACCGGCAATGATATCCTGTTTGTTATTGGAAAGCGGCTAAAATTGTCCCTGGAATTAAAACATATAACATACGGAGACGATAGCGATTCAGTAGCAAGCATTAATGGGATACAATCGGCTTTGAAAGAGACGGTTTCAAAAATAATGAATATCTACCGTAAAGACGAGTACTATAACCTTACCCTCGTCTTTACCTATATTTTTGAGAAAAAGGCCGAGATTTCCGTGGAACAAATCCTTCCCCCTGATATTCGTAAGGTGAGCGTTTTAAGCCCGACCAGGATTCCACCTTTCACCTATCTTAAGCCAGCAATAATTTTTGAAAAAATCCTGGAAGAATTATTGTTTATCAGTCTCTATAGAGGCTATATGGAGTCGCTCCGAAGCGAGAACTGGTATCGGTTGAGAAGTATGGAAGGCGCATCCGAAGCCCTTAAAAGGCAGCTTTCGAATCTTACTTCCATGCAAATGTACACCAGACAGGAAGAAATTACGGAAGAGATGCTTGAGATACTGGGAAGCGGGATGTTTTTTACGAAATAGTGTAACAATTTAGTTTTTTGAAAAAGTAGGGGTGAAGCATTTGCCCAATTGGGTATGCATGTATGTATGCCGATAGCAGCAAATGCTTCGCCCCTACCCTGGGCGGTAAACATCGCTATCATTGGGTTTTTTTCAAAAAACTAAATTGTTACGAAATATTAAGAAAGTCTGTTGCAAGAACCATTTTACTTTTCAAAACAAATCTATGTCCTGTTTCCCATCTGACCACGGAGGGGCTATGAACCACCCTGATAGATCAATTGCTGCTGAACCGGCTTATCATAATCAGATATTTCTCGACAGCGACGACGGAAGGCCTCTTCGCATTCTGGCAGAATACCTTGAGCCTCTTTACCGGCTTCGGCGAGAAGGAATCTATGACACCATTGTTTTTTTTGGCTCTGCCCGAATGAAGGAAGACGGGCCGCTCGGACAGTACTACAAAGATGCGCGCTTGTTGGCACGGCTTCTGACCGAATGGTCACGCGGTCTTTCTGGTTCAAGGCGATTTGTGATCTGTTCTGGCGGAGGAGGCGGTATCATGGAGGCGGCGAACCGCGGCGCTGCGGATGCAGGCGGCAGCACTATCGGATTCAATATTGGCCTGCCTTACGAACAGCGCCCTAACCCCTATGTCACTCCATCGCTCCTATTTGAGTTTCACTACTTTTTCATGCGCAAACTATGGTTTTCGCATCTGGCGCGGGCGATCATTGTGTTTCCCGGAGGGTTCGGCACTCTGGATGAGTTTATGGAGATGCTCACGCTTGCACAAACGGAAAAGATTGACCGGGATATTCTCATTCTTCTCTACGGCACGGAATACTGGAAAGAAGTAATCAATTTCGACTCCCTCGTGAAGCACGGAATGATCAATGCAGAAGATCTGAATCTGATTCATCGTGTGGATACTGTTCAAGCCGCCTTTGAAGTTCTCAAAAATTGTCTGCCGAAAGAAAAAGAAGGGGTTTGCCCCGCGATTGCAAAGGCGAAGTTTTCAAAACCGCGGAAGGAAGATACAAAGCATGGCTTTAGTTAAAGGGAAACATGACAGATCAGATTCAAGATAAATTTAAATACATCCCGGATAGGATTTCAGGTCTCGTTGAATTAGCGTACAATCTCTGGTGGAGCTGGCATCCTGAGGCAAGGATGCTTTTCAAGATGCTCGATCGCGCCACATGGAAGATAAGCATACACAACCCCGTAAAAACGCTTCATGAAGTTGATAAAAAAATCCTGAATGAAACCGTGCGTGATCAAAAGTTCCTCAGGCATTACGACGCAGTTATGGCACGATTCAAATCCGATATGATTACAAACGGCGGTTGGTTCTCTCATAATATTTCTGATCCCAACATATTGCCTATTGCCTACTTTTCTGCTGAATACGGCCTTCACCATTCCCTCCCTTTTTATGCAGGAGGCCTCGGTTTTCTTGCAGGAGACTTTATAAAGGAATGTAGCGATCTTAAAGTGCCTTTGGTAGCGGTTGGATTTATGTATCCGGGCGGATATTTGAAGCAACGAATTAAACCTGACGGATGGCAGGTAAGCGAAAGTGAAATACTGGACAGGGAAAATGCCCCAATTTATCGTATATTTGATAGCAAAGGAAACCGTCTGGTAGTGAAAGTGCCCTTTATCGACCCCCCTATCTATGTTGAAGTCTGGAAGGTTCAGGTTGGCAAGGTATCCCTGTATCTGATGGATACGGACATCGACGTGAATGACCCTTGGAACCGCGACATCTCAGACCGTTTATACAGCGGAGGGCAGGAGCTTCGGTTAAGACAGGAAATTATCCTGGGAATAGGCGGTGCACAAGTGCTCAATACGCTTGGGATAAAACACTCCGTCCTTCATTTAAACGAGGGCCATCCGGCCTTTGCCATCCTTGAAAGAATCAGAGAAAGGGTTGAAAGTGGCATGAAATACCAGGATGCCCTTGATCAGGTGAAGGCAACGACGGTATTTACCACCCACACCCCGGTACCGGCAGGTCATGACGTGTTCCCCTTTCCGTTGATGGAAAAGTATTTTAGCGCCTATTGGCCCGTGCTTGGACTAGATCGTGATACTTTTTTCAACCTGGGAATTAATCCCGAAGCGCCAAATGCAGGATTTAATATGACTGCATTCGCGCTCAGAATGTCCTCCTATCACAACGGCGTAAGTAAAAAACATGGAGAAGTTGCGAAACGGATGTGGAAATCTCTCTGGCCGGATATCCCGGAAGAAAAAACACCTATTGATTACATTACGAATGGAATTCACGTCCCAACCTGGATTGAGCCGAAAGTGCAATTTCTTTTCAACAAATATTTGGGATACAACTGGTTGGCAGACCACGATGACCGGGATATCTGGAAACTCATCTATGACATTCCGGATGAAGAACTATGGAACATCCATTCCTGGTTAAAGATGAAATTAATAATAAATATCCGGGAAAGGGCAAGAAGAAGATGGCACAATGATAAGGCAGACACACAGATAATTATCGCTTCAGGAGTACTCCTTGACCCCAATATATTGACACTGGGTTTTGCCCGAAGATTTGCCACCTATAAGAGGGCCACATTAATTTTGCACAATATTGAGCGCCTCAGGAATATGCTTAATGATCTCCGGAGACCCGTACAGATTATCTTTGCGGGAAAGGCCCATCCCGACGACAACCCCGGGAAACAGCTTTTGCAACAAATATTTAATGCGGCAAAGGACCCGTCTTTCGGTGGCCGAATAGTTTTCGTTGAGGACTACGATGAACAATTAGCGCAATATCTTGTGCACGGTGTTGATATATGGCTGAACAATCCTCTTCCGCCGCTTGAAGCATCTGGCACAAGTGGAATGAAGGCGTCTCTGAACGGCGTCCCCCAACTGAGCATTCTCGACGGTTGGTGGTTAGAAGGGTTCAATGGTAAAAATGGCTGGGGCTTTGGTGGTAGTGCCGATAATAGTGAAAACAGGAATGTCGCCGACTCCGATGCCTTGTATACACTCCTGGAGAATGAAATAATCCCAACCTATTATCGTGTCGATGATGCCGGAGTGCCTCGTGATTGGGTTAAGGTTATGAAAGAAGCGATAGAAAGCACTTCCCCCCTATTCAGCGCCCGGAGAATGGTGAAGGAATATGCGATAAAGTTCTACCAAAACGCATTGAAATCGGTATAATGGGTTCTATTGATTAAGCCACCCCAACACTTATTTTTGAAGAATATCGATTTTGTACTCCACCGATAAAATGACGCCAGCTTTTTTGCGTTTCACGCCCTTATGGTTAAAACGCCTTTTGGGTTTGCTTATAAAATCGCTCGTTCATTTTTCAAGGAACTAGAGTGTTACGTTTTTTTAACGCGCGTGTTTTCGTTCAGATACTACGCACTGAAAAATCTCTTCTTTTTGCAATTTTTTTTCACTGCATCGTAGCGGGCTGTGCTGCGTTAGGATGTTACCTCAAAGAGAAACCCGTTCCCGACTTTTGATCGTATGGTAATCTCCCCCGTACAGTAAAAATACCGTCCCGGCGGCAGATTTACCTTTCTGATACCCATATTATCAGCAATCTTCGAGTAGGAATCATCTTCCTTATTCAGTACATATTTTTGTGAAGGGTAAAAGATTATACTGCCCACGGAATCTTTTGCGTCTACCTGATACAGCGTCTTTCCAATGACCAGGGGATTGTCTACTTGAAAATCGATGATCCTCAAGGCTTGTCCTTTAATCACCGTAGGCGAGCCTCTTACGTAAAAACGTCTTTCCTTACTGCTGCTTTCAAAATAATATTCCGCCTTCTTGATTTCTATATAATCACCTTCCCCGACAACAAAAAGTCCACCCCGAGGCGGTATCTTCCATAGCGTAATATCATCGACGGAAAGATCTGTTTTTTCATCAAGGGAAAATGGTATATACGCAGGGACATACCCGTCCTTGGCAAAGGTAAGTTTAATATTACCAGGATTATAATTAACAGAAAATACCCCTGCTGCATCAGAAGTGGTTTTTGATTTTGAGCCGTCGGACAAGGCCTCAATAGCTGCCGAGGGAACGGGCTTGCCAAAGCCATCAATAACCCTTCCGCGAAGGGTGCCAGTCTCAAACGCATACAAGGTCTTTACGACACAAAAAAGAGCCATTACAGAAACACATATTTTTCTCATCATGCTTTTCCCATTCCTTTTGTTAATGTTTATGCGAGGGTTATTAACTTTTGAAAAATCATCTTTCATATGTTTAACAAATTGGAGGTATGATTGTCAAACACTTAAAAATCCCTGCGGACAACTGCAGTGTTCTTCATAAAATTTGTGATATGGATCGGGGATAAGATCCGTGTCCTTATTCAGGTAAAGACAACCCTACCCGAAACCAAACTTCCCACAGAAAAGGGAAGAACTATAGTAAACATCTCCCGATGCCAAAGCAAAAAATAGAATTTATTTAATTGACAAATATTGTACCTGCCTATATACTCCTTTTTTAATTTTTTTACGGTCTCGTAAATAGTTTGGGTTCAATCCTGGCACGTATTAGACAAGAAATTTGGGAAGGAATGAGAATTTTATGAAGAGGAAATTGAAGTTTGTTCTTATTGGTTTATTTAGTGCATGTCTTTTTCAGGTACACAGCCTTCATGCAAGTGAACGTCTCGATGATGGCATCCTGTGGTCAACAAAGACAGAAATCAATGAAAAATACGGAAAACCGACCTACTTGTATTGCGAGGAAGAACCTTTCCGGCGATATATGATTGTTAAACCCGAAGACGAGAGCAGCCTTAGGGCAACCTTTCTGTACGATGTTGTAGTTCATGATTTTTACTATATCAATAAAAGTGGCAATGATCTTGAGTACCGTTTTTATTACGGCGAAGATATGTCTGAAGGGAAGAAAACTTACCGGGTTAAGGAATGCACGATAAAATTTCTTAATAATCCCGTGCCTTTAGGAAGGGTCGCCGAAATTGTGCCCGAGTTTAAACCAGCTTTCCAATGTTCTAAGGTATTTCAGGAACGTCTGGTTAACTATAACAATATCCGCCTTATCTTTGTCACGGAAAAGGTTAACGATCTTTCAAAAAAAATCGGGTCTTTGTTTGTCGACCCTGACAAAGATATAAAAGACTGGTCCTTGTCGTATTACGCCATTTTGAGCGATGGTGAACCAGAAAATGTGTCTTCGAATAGCATGGTTAAGGAAGTTATTATAGCTGTGGACGGTGACTACCGCATTGGAAAAACAGCAAATGCTTTTCGCACGAAGATGATTAAAAATCCTTTGCCATAAGCCATACGTGTCTCTAAGAATTTTAAAAAGCAGTAATGATAAATGAGCCTCTCATTTTCTTACTGCTTTTTCTTTTTTAAGAAAGGCCGCTTGAGAAAAAGAAGGGTCACGTAAAAACTTGTTGTATCGGATGTGGATAAAGCCGAAATGGAAAATCTGCAGAATGAAATTGTCCCCATCTGTGAACCCGGCTTAAAAGATATGTTCGCGTGAGATGCCCGGAAGAAAAGGGTTGCGTTTTCAACTGGCAGAAACATCTACCAGCTCCAGGAGATGAAAAAAACCGGGATTACATTATCTCTGTATTGGTAGAAAGCGTTAAGAGACTTAAGGAAGGGCGGAAGTATCTTTACATTTTATAAGCCGGCACATCTCCAAAAAATTGACCCGGCGTTCGGAGAGCACCGAGAGGTTGGCGCACCGCAATAGTTCGTCTAAATCGACGTGCTTCCCTAAACCCATTTTATCTCTGAAAGGAGAAATAAATTTCTCGAAGCTTGCAATCACTTTGTTGTTGCAACCCGTATAATTCAAGAGAAAAATTTCACCCTCCTTTTTGCAAACTCTTTTTATCTCGTTTAAAGTCCGTAGGGGATCAGGTACTACGGTGATTACATGCGAGGCGATGACTTTATCAAAGGTATCGTTCGGGAAACTCATGGATGAAGCATCCATAGTGTAGAGATCCACATTGGATAAACGGTAATGCTGTTTTTTTCGTTCTGCTTTGTCCAGCATTTCCTGGCTAATGTCTACCCCAACGACCTTGACATTCCTTGCATAGAGAGGCAGCGACAACCCAGTCCCCACGCCAACTTCCAGTATGGTTTCATTGGCCTTCGCATCCATCATGTGAAAGGCTACATACCGGCCATGTTCAAAAATTCTCCCAAAAAAGGCATCATAAATCCACGAGTAAAAAGAATATACTTTTTTAATATGCTCACTCATAACGCCCCCCCTACTGATAGCAATCCACTATCGCCTGACAAATACCATCCTGTATCTTCTGCATCGCTTTGAGATTGCTAAAATTATTCATAAGAATTGAAAACGCAAACACGTCTCCCTGTGTGGTGTCAATATACCCGGAAAGCGTAGATGTCCTTGCAATGTACCCCGTCTTTGCGCGAATTCTACTCCGATATTTCGGGGCATCCATCCGGCGCCGCAATCCTCCGTCTATCCCTGAAGTAGGCAAAGAGTCCAGCAGCACCTTTCCATATGAATGTTTGCTCATATACGCAAGCAGGGTGGTTAGCATTTCCGGTGAAAGCCGATTGCCTTTCGATAAACCGCAGCCATCATCAATATAATATTCCCCGGGGCGAAACCCGATTTTGCCCATAAACTCCCGGACAACCTCTATCCCGGCTTCTGACGTACCCCGCCCTTTTATCTGCGCCCCCAGGGTTTTCATTATTTGTTCGGCATAAAAGTTCTGGCTTTGTTTGTTTGTCACCAGGATTGTTTGTCTCATCGTTGAGGTGGTTTGGATAATGGGTTCTCCCTCTTCGTCAAAAGAATCGTTCTCATCAATCAACCGGACGCTTCCCTTCACGGCAACACCATTTTTCTCAAGGGTCTCCTTCAAGACGGTTGCGAGATACAGGGCGGGATTATGAACACTCACCCATGTCTTCTCAGGAGATGCATTGACCCAAAACTTCCCCTTGATCACTATTTCATTTGTTCCTGGTTTCCGGGAGATCGCATAACGGTGCTCCTTTTTGTCAGAGGTATAAATACAGGTATTGCGGATGGTAAAATACGAGGTACGAGGCTCAACGAAAAGCCGCACAGCTTTACCTGGTCGTTTATCAGGAACAAGGGTGATATCAACACAGTTATCATTAAATGATAAGCCGCAACTGGGAGCACAATACCATTCTGACAATTGGTTTTCCGGCCAATTTGGATGCGTATAGGCGCGATCAAATATTCTGTCATCCGCTATAATGTCACCGGCAATGACCTGAATCCCTCTCTTTTTAACAGCACAAGCCCATGATTCCGGTATGGCCATGATGTTGCCATTATAAAACCGTCCCGACAGATTCGGATCGCCACCACCCCTGATGATAAGATCCCCGCGAAGCTCACCCGAGTCCGCTATGATGCCACGGGCACAAACCGTTGTTCTGTATTCAAAATCAGGACCGAGATATTCTAAAGCAGCAGCTGTGGTAAGCAGCTTCATGTTCGAAGCAACACTGAATAAATCATTGTTCCGGTAATTGAATAAGGAGTCGTTTTTCGTAACGGACACAATGCTCACGCCACACGATACGTTTTTCAGGGATGGATTTTTTAAAAACACTTGGAGGCGTTTGTTGAGGTCGTGAGAACCGGCTATCTTTGCTTCTGAAATTGCAGTAAAAAACAAGCAGGTTACTGCGAAAAACGCAAAGATAGTTACATAGTTGGATCGCCAACACCACATAAGTCTTGCAGAAAAAAAGAGATTATTTCCTGCTCTTTGAGTACGGTCTTGTTTTTTTTGTCACCATAGGCGCACACCGCGCTTTCAACAAATTCTCAATCGTTTGCAAGATAAAAGCCGATTCTAATGGCTTCACAACAAAAATATTGGTACCCGCTTTTAGAAAAGACGACTCAATACGCTTTGATTTTTGGTTGCCCATTACAATAACCGGTATGTTTGGAATTATCCTTCTCATTTCATATAAAATTTCTATACCAGAAATCTCCTGAACCGTTGTGCTGATCAGGACAAGATCCATTTTTCTTTCCTGAAGAATGGCTAATGCCACTTGTTTGCTCAGAGCGACTTCCGTTTCGTAACCGTGCTGTTCAAACAGATCCCGTAAGGTATCTACCGTTTGACGTTCGTCTTCTACGATTAATATTCTTGCAGAAGGCATACTCCCCCCTTCACTATTGTTTACAGGATCTCCTGTAAGATTTCCACGTGTTACCGCATAGCCCTCTGGATTTCTCTTTCGATGGTACGCTTCTTGATATCTTCCCGTTTATCGATAGTCGTCTTTCCTCTTACCAGGGCAAGTTCCGCCTTTACCCGTCCTTCCTTGTAATAGAGCGATAAAGGCACCATCGTATATCCTTTTTGCTTAACCTTCCCGATTATCTTGTTGATCTCTCTTTTATGTAAAAGAAGCTTTCTTATCCTCTTCGGCTCATGATTTTGCCTGTTTCCCTGCTTGTAGTGCCCGATATGCATCTCATGCATAAAAACCTCCCCGTTATCGACGTGGGCATAACTCTCGTTGATACTTACGTCCTTATTTCGTATTGATTTAACCTCCGTTCCGGTAAGCACAATACCTGTCTCAAACTTTTCCAGGATTTCATATTGAAAATATGCCTTCCTGTTCTTCGCAATAATTTCCATACCGTAGGGCGCTTTAAAAAATACTTGTCAAATAACCAAAATTTGAGCAAAAATCGTAACAAATTACCCTCATGAATGCAAGGCCATTTTCCAAAATTCCGTTGACTTACCTACCCCTTTTTTTTAAAATCTTTTACGAGCCGAAGTGGCGGAATTGGCAGACGCGCTAGATTCAGGGTCTAGTCCCGGCAACGGGGTCAGGGTTCAACTCCCTGCTTCGGCATTTTTTAATTTTTTTTGTTTTTGGAGAAGAAAGAAACGTATGGCGGACGAATTGACTTATGCATTGATTACCCCCTACAGCCTTTTAAAGAGTCGTACCGGCGGCATTTTAGGCCGTTTGCTTTCATTGTCAAATCTGGATTTTGTCGGGGCAACCATGTTTGCGCCAAGCGATGCCTTTGTTGATAAATATGCTGCTACCATTGAGGAACAAGACTGCAAACCGGCCTGGAAAAAAGTCATGAAAGATTATATCAACAGCAATTTCCGGAAGGTAAACAAGTTTGGCATTACGAACCGGATGGTATTGCTCTTCTTTCGGGGTCCCCGCGCCCTTGAAAAGTTGAAGGATGAAGTGATCGGGCCTATTACCAGTTTTCAGGGGCATACCATTCGGGGAAGCTTTGGGGACTTTGTGGAGAGTTCGGATGGTAAAATAGAATATTTTGAGCCGGCGGTAGTGTCTGCCGCAGACCATCGCACCAACGACAAACAATTGGCCTTATTTGCTGAATATTTGTCAAGCGATGGGGGAGTTTTAGAGGATATTGTAAAGTTTTCCGAAGGGGTGAAGGCTGAAACAACCCTGGTTATTCTCAAGCCTTTTGAGGAACAAAGTCCATTGCCGGGAAATATGATTGATATGTTTTCAAGAACGGGTTTGTTTATTGTCGGGGTAAAGCTTTTGAGGATGAGCATTAACCAGGCAGATGAATTTTACGGCCCGTTAATCAATATCTTTCGTGAAAAACTCAAGCCCAAGCCAGAAAAGATTGCTGGAAAGCTCAGGGAAAGTTTTCAGTCTGTTTTTACCTTCGAAGTGCCAAACACGATTGTGAATAGTCACGCGGAACAATTATCAGAACAGCTTAAAGATATGAACGCTATGAACGAATTCAACAAGATCGTGCAGTATATGACGGGGTTGGACCCGGTAAAGTCAAGTCCGGCGGATAAGAAAAAACCAGGCACTGCCCGTTGTCTTGCCTTGTTGTATCGTGGCCCGGACGCCATTTCCAAGATACGGAATATCCTCGGTCCCACAGACTCAAAGAAGGGCGAACCAGGCAAGGTCCGCAGGATTTATGGGGAAGACATCATGAAGAACGCAGCGCACGCCTCAGATGCCGTAGAAAATGCCGAACACGAACGAAAGATTATCGGGTTGTGGGATAACACGAGCGCCGATGAGCTGAAAGAGATGATCCAAAGTTATTTGCAAACAAAGTGAGCATGCTGATACATAAGATAAACGTAGGACCTTTGCAGGTATGCTGCTACATTGTGGCGGATCAGGGCGTCGCTGAGGCGATGGTTATTGATCCTGGCGCAGATGCGGAAGTGATTATTGGTTTTTTGAAAAAGCATCGCCTGTTTCTGAAATATATTGTCATCACCCATGGACATGGCGACCATATTGGCGCCAACGCCGAACTAAAAAAAGCCTTTCCTGATGTGCACATCTGTGTCCACGAGGCAGATCAGGATATGCTTCCTTATCCGGCAAAAAATCTTTCCATCCTCGCCGCTTTTTATGGAGGCACAACGGTGCGGTCGCCTGTTCCAGACCGCTTGCTGAAAGACGGGGATGCTGTTGCTGTCGGAAACTATGCCTTCAAAATCATCCACACCCCGGGACACTCACCGGGTGGCATCTGCCTATACTATAGCAATCCGGAGGATAAAAATCCCCCCGTACTGTTTTCAGGGGACACCCTTTTCAAGGAGGGCGTTGGCAGGACAGATTTTCCTGGTTGCAGCGAAAAGAAACTCATCCATGCCATTAAGGAGCGATTGTTTGTGCTGGACGAAAGAACGATTGTGTACCCTGGTCACGGGCCATTCACGACGATTGCAGAAGAAAAGAAAAATAATCCTTTTGTCACTGAGGTAACTCTCCATGGTTGAAAGAAGAGAAAACATAAAAGAATTATTCATCGAAGAAGAGATGAAAGATTCATATCTGAGCTACGCCATGAGCGTCATCATGAGCCGTGCGCTTCCCGATGTAAGGGACGGGCTGAAGCCTTCACAGCGGCGCATCCTGGTAGCCATGAACGATCTCGGTCTTGGTCCCCGTTCCAAATTCCGGAAATGCGCCAAGATTGCAGGCGATACCACCGGCAATTACCATCCACACGGAGAACAGGTGGTTTACCCCACCCTCGTCCGCATGGCTCAGGACTTTAATTACCGGTATCCGCTGATTGAGGGGCAGGGGAACTTTGGCTCCATTGATGGCGACCCTCCTGCGGCAATGCGGTACACCGAGGCCCGCATGACTGAAGCAACGATGATTATTATGGAAGATTTGGAGAGGGAGACCGTTGATTATGTGCCCAACTATGATGATACCCGGACGGAACCGATCGTCCTTCCTTCGAAATTTCCCAATCTGCTGTGTAACGGATGCTCCGGTATTGCGGTTGGAATGGCCACGAGCGTTCCGCCTCATAACGTAAATGAGATCTGCGACGGAATTGTTGCCGTGATTGACAATCCGGAGATTACCGTTGATGAGCTGATGAAAATCATTAAGGGGCCCGATTTCCCGACGGGGGCTCTCATTTGCGGTACGCAGGGGATCAGGGATGGATACCGGACGGGGCGCGGAACGATTATCGTTCGGGCGCGGGCGCATACCGAAACGTCCAAGAACGGAAAGAAGAGCATCGTCGTGACAGAGATTCCCTACCAGCTGAACCGCGACAATATTCTGGAACGGATTGCCGAACTGGTGCGGGAAGACCAGATTAAAGGGATTTCTGATATCCGCAACGAAAGCGACCGGGAGGGAAGCCGCCTGGTCATTGATCTGAAAAAAGGTGAGGACGAAGAGGTTGTTTTAAACCAACTCTACAAACACACAAAACTCCAGGATAGTTTCAGCATCATCATGATTGCCCTGATCAATAATCGGCCGGAAACGCTTAACCTGAAACAGATGCTGGTCTACTATATCGAGCACCGAAAAGTTGTCATCATACGAAGAACAAAATATTTACTGGAAAAGGCCCAGGCCAGGGCTCATATCCTGGAGGGGCTACGGATCGCCCTTCAAAATATTGACCGGATCATCCAGTTGATCAAGACCTCCGATTCTATTGAAACTGCACGGCGGGGACTCATGAGTGAATTCTCCCTCTCGGAACTTCAGGCAAACGCCATTCTGGATATGAAACTTCAGCGGTTAACGGGACTCGAACAGGGAAAGATCGAGGAAGAGTATAAAAAATTATGCGCCGATATCAGGGGATATCAGGCCATCCTGGCGAATGAAAAGCTGGTGTTTGACCTTATTAAAAAAGACGTTGATGAAGTAAAGGAACGCTTTGGCGACAAACGCCGAACAGAGATCGTTGGCGCCGTTACTGAGTTGAATATGGAAGACCTCATTGCCGAGGAAAGCGTTGCCGTTATTATCAGCCATGAAGGCTATATCAAACGGTTGCCCCTCACTTCGTACCGGAAGCAGCACCGTGGCGGCAAGGGTGTCTCCGGCGCTGACATGAAGGAAGGGGATTTTATTGAGCATTTGTTTGTTGCCTCAACCCATGACTATATCCTGTTTTTCACCGACCAGGGACGGGTCTACTGGCTCAAGGTATATGATGTGCCGCAAATGGCCAGAACGGCGAAGGGAAGGGCGCTTATCAACTTGTTAGAATTGAAGGAAGACGAAAACGTAACTTCCCTCATTCCCGTAAGGGATTTTGACGAACGGCAACTGGTTATGGCAACCAGGAATGGGATTGTGAAAAAGACGGTGCTTAGCGCTTACGGTAATCCGAAGAAGGGCGGTATTATTGCCATTAACCTGGATGAAGGGGATAAATTAATTGGAGTGAAATTAACCCATGGCAAACAGGACATTATCCTTGGCACCGAACAGGGAAAGGCGATGCGTTTCTCCGAAGAGGACGTCAGAACTATGGGACGCGTTACGCATGGGGTAAAAGGAATTACCCTCAAGGAGGATGACAAGGTAAGGGACATCGTGATTGTGGACGAGCAGGCAACGCTGCTGACGGTTTGCGAAAAGGGGTTCGGGAAGCGCACCGATTTTGCCGAGTATCCCGTTCATCGCCGGGGAGGACTGGGCGTCATTAATATTAAAACGACCGAAAGAAATGGAAAGGTTGTTGCGTTGATTGATGTGAGAGACGAAGACGAGCTGATCATGATTACCGCGCGGGGACAGGTGATCCGCACCCCGGTAAATACCATCCGCTCCATCGGAAGGAATACCCAGGGGGTTACCCTCTTTTCTATTGAAGATGGAGACAAACTGGTTTCCGTTGCGCGCGTTGCCCCGGAAGAGGTGAAGGCCGGAGATAACGCTGAAGAAGCTGCAAGGGCAGGAGCAGACACAGACACAGAAGAAATACCTGACGAAAGCCCACAGGAGGATGGTGATGAAGGGTAACGCCTGTCGTGTTGGCATAGGTTATAGGTTATAGTATTACCGTATAAAATCTTTCTTTTTTTGCAAGTTTTTTTTCAACCCTATTTACCCTTTATCAGAAGATGCAGTTTGTTTATAAAAGAAGGATTGCTTCGCTCGCAATGACAACGTACCGTATGTCATCAAAGACATAGCCAGTGTCATTGCGAGGGTCTTGTCCGAAGCAATCTCCCGCTTTCACAACGGGGAATTGGTTGAGATGGCGCCGTGTTATGGAATTTAAAAGTAAGTATGACATCCCCTTCCTGAATCCCCCCTTAATAAAAAAAGCAAGGGGATTATTTACGTTTGTTCTGTATCTCAAAATTGCTGCCGAGGACAACCTCATTCTTCAAAAATACCCAATCCTTTGAAGCTATCACTCCAAAAAATTATCTTCCCATTCTTTGTTGGCTCAAGAGAAACACGATCAAGAGATACCTGGTAATGGATCAGAAATTCCCGCTATCGGCCTGTATTATCACGTTCAACGAAGAATCACGCATCCGCGATTGCCTTGAGAGTGTGAAGTGGGTGGATGAGATTATCGTGGTGGATTCATTGAGCACCGACAAGACGGTGGATATTTGCAGGGAATATTCTGATAAGGTGTATCAACGCGCATGGCCGGGTAATATCGACCAGAAAAATTATACCATGGGTCTGGCGAAAAATGACTGGATCCTTAGTCTGGATGCCGATGAGCGGCTGTCGCCGGGACTTATTGGAGAAATTCAGGATGTTATCCGTAATCCGGGTGATGTGCCGGGATTCTTTTTCCCACGACGCAGTTTCTATTTAGGCCGGTGGATTTGCCATGGGGAGTGGTATCCTGATTATCAGTTGCGACTCTTCAGGAGGGGCAGCGGACAGTGGCAAGGCACAAATCCCCATGGGCGCGTTGTCGTAGCGGGGAAGGCCAGATATATGAAACACGATCTTTATCACTTCAATTATAAAAACTTTGCGCACCAGTTGCGGACGATAGACAACTATTCCACGATCTTTGCTGACATTATGGCCGATCGTGGCAAGGGCTTTGGCCTGTTCAAACTCCTCTTTCAACCCCTGTACAAATTTATTAAAGGATATTTTTTCAAGAGGGGTTTTCTGGATGGCCTGCCTGGCTTTATTATCGCAACTTCGAGCGCCTTCTATATTTTTACAAAACAGGTAAAGCTCTGGGAACGGTCACAGAACCGTGAGACAAAAAAAGCCAGCGAAGAGAGCAAAAGGTAGGTTCGTATTCAATGCAATTCTTTCGACAGGTATTGAGTTTTTTTTGTTCCCCTTTTTCCATACCGGACCCTTCTGCGTTTACCGGATACCTGTCAAAGACAATCGGCCACGTTCATTGGCTTATCCATAGTCAGCACTCTTTTCTCGTTCCGTTTCTTGAACAGGTGAAAGATGCCACCACGGCAACCCTCCTGGCAACCCCCCGCGTGAGACGGCATCAATATAAAAAGATGGGTGAATTTGAAATTACCCATGAAGGCAGAAGAGAGCCATATCTCGTAAAAATATATAACTACCCCCATCTGCTTCAAAAGATGAAACAGTGCTTCAAGCATACAAGGGGATTTCATGAATTTAATACCACCTACCTGGCATCGACAAGGGGGATTCCGGTAGAGGTACCTGTTGCCTGCGGAGAACGAAAATATTTCTTCACAAAGGAATCCTACCTAATCATACGAAAAATCAGCCACAGTCAGTCGATACGGGAGTATTTTAGGGGCAATACCCCACTGAAAGAAAGAAGGGATATCTTAAGGAAATTCGGCTGCCTTGCAAAGAAGATGCATGAAGCAGGGATACAGCAGGACGCCTTTTCCCTGGATAATTTTTTGGTGTATGATGAAAACGGAAGCAAAAAGATCATCGTCATCGATTTCGAAATGGTATCCGTGCGCCCAAAAAGTCTTCCGGTAAAGCTTTGCTTCTGGTATCTGGCTAAACTAAACCGTGAAAAGGGCAATTTTACCAACACTGAACGCATCCGATTCCTCCTGTCGTATATGAGCTACGATTATGCCCAATGGAAAATAGTCGCAAAGCACATCGAGTCTATGACCGTGCAGATACAAAAGATTGGGGCAAAAAAAGTATCACGACTTTGCGTCCGTAGAAATAAAAAATTTGGCGTCTTCAAAAGCGTCCGGTTTCATGGATTTTACCGGAGAACTTATTCAAAAGAAACCCTGGAAAATGCGCTGCACACTATGGAAGAAACAGGAAAGGATGAGATTTCGGTAAATCATCTGAAAATCTTACGGCTGACTCAAAACAGTCCTTCTGGGTCCGGCAATCGTAGCCTGAAACAACTATGGATAAGTGCGAACATCTTGTTTGCATTAAAAATTGACGTACCCGTTCCTGTGGGTGTTTTTAAAAGACGTTTCTCAAATGGGCGGAAAAAAGGATTCCTTATCTCCGAGATGCCGGATAACTGCATCCCCTTGAGTCAGTGCCATGATTTATTTTCTGATCAAAAGCTTTTGTTTTCCCTGGCAAGGCTTGCAGAACAAGTTTCACCCTTTGGCGTCCTGAGCAAGGACTTAAGCTGTCAGGACATCCTCGTCCGGACGCAGGGGAACCGCACTCGATGTTATCTGGCAAATTATTATTCCTTTTCGATCAACTGGCTTCCGGGAGAAACGAACAAGCCGATCAATATGCAGACAATCAGGAACCTATTTCAGACGCACCAGCAGATCAATGATCCCAGGCGGAAGCGCCTCTGACAATGCCAGGGAGCATTCCCGATTTCTTGTAAACCCACAGTTTGAAGGGGTAGTGCAGGCATCTTGCCTGCATCGTTGGATACAGGCAAGATGCCTGCGCTACAGTATTCTTCGGCCCAGGGTAACGTCAAAGTCATGCTAGGCAAAAAAGGGGGAGTGTCAGGGCAAGGGAAAGAAGGAGTTTGAAGAGGGAAAAACGAGCAAAGACACGAAAAGATGGCAAAAAGTGGCATAAAAGACGA